>JGI26060J43896_10000956_pt1 | contig 10730 bp, 8 predicted proteins | sample MarorgKNORR_S2LV_6_FD_43896 | JGI IMG/M metagenome (IMG submission 43896) | reverse complement strand
ATAGCTAATAGTTTATTTATTAGTTTCATTTTTTCTCCTTAGGTTTTATAACAAAATCCTTATTAAATATAAGGATTGATTTTTAGTATATATAAAATCTCAGTCCAAGTTGAATTATATTCGCTTATTTAAACTAGTTTGATAGAGGAATATTAAATTAGTAAAATTATTCCTGCTATAAAAATTAATCCTAGAATCATTTTTTGAAACACTTCGCTATTGATAACATTATAAATTTTAATACCAAGCAAAGATCCAATAATAATAGCTGGAATAATCATGATAAGATCAAAAAATATTTGTAATGAGAATAGACCAGCAATGGCAAAACTTATAACTGCCATAATACTTGTTATAAAAATAAATGGCTCATAGGTCCCTCTCTGAGTGTTTTTTGGTAATTTCTGAAGACCAACCCAAATTGTAGGGAATAATCCTCCAAGAGCTGCAAAGCCCCCCATAAAACCACTTATTAATCCTATAAGACTGTCAATCGATTTATTTGTATTGACTTTAATTGATAAGTTATTATTTTTTAGTATTAATAGTGCATAGATAACTAAAAAAATACCTATAGATATTTTAAATAATTTTGGATCTACACTTTGTAGGAGAAGCATTCCAATAGGTATACCAATTAAACCAGAAATAATAAATGGCCTTAGTCTTGAGAAATCAAGCGTTTTTCTTAATTTGTATAATGGCCAACCTGACATCAATAGACAAGTAATTATATTTAAGGGAATTGCGATAGCTGGCTCCATAATATGAAGCCAAAATGCATTAAGAACAAGACCACTTCCAAATCCACTGGCTCCCTGAACTATTGCTGCTGTAAATGCTCCTATAATTAAGATTGCTAAATATATTAATGGATCAGAAATAATCATAAAAGAACTGCAAAAATAATGCATGTGAGTATATAGAATATTTTGTTATTTTTATTTGATTTCAATATAATGACAATTTATCGTTTTTAATCTAGCAATAATTAAATGTCTCAATCATTTTCAATTCATGTCTAATTACGACTACATTATTGTAGGGGCTGGTTCCGCTGGTTGCGTGCTTGCTAATAGGCTTAGCAAAAACCCTTCTAATAGAGTTTTGCTATTAGAGGCAGGAGGCTCAGATCGTCGTTTTTTTATTCAAATGCCAATTGGTTATGGCGTGACATATCACCAAAAAGCTGTCAATTGGATGTATATGACAGAGCCAAGTCCTGATGCTGATAATAAACCAAGTTATTGGCCTAGAGGAAAAGTAATGGGAGGATCGAGCTCTATTAATGCAATGGTTTATGTTAGAGGAAATCATAAAGATTTTGACCAGTGGGCTAATATGGGTAATCCAGGCTGGTCATATAATGATGTTTTACCTTATTTTAAGAAAATGGAATCTTGGCAGAATGGTGCTGATAATTTTAGAGGTGGTGATGGACCATTAAATGTCTCAGAAGTATCAGATCAGTTGCACCCTTTATGCAAGAATTTTCTTTCTGCAGCAGAAGAAATTGGTATTAATCAAAATAGTGATATGAATGGTGAATATCAAGAAGGAGTTGGAAACTATCAAATAACTACTTATGGGGGTCAGCGTATGTCTTCCTCAAGGGCCTACTTGTGGCCAATAAAGAGTCGAAAAAATCTAACAATTATTAAAAACGCTTTGGCTACAAGAATATTAATAAGAAATAAAAAAGCTTATGGTGTTGAGTATTTGAAGTCAGGTAAGTTGTATCAAAAAATAGCTAGTTGTGAAGTGATATTAAGTGCAGGTTCAATCAATTCTCCTCAGCTCCTTCAGCTCTCTGGAGTTGGTCCAAAAGCACTTTTAGATAAAGCTAAAGTCCCTGTAATTCATGATAGTCCTGCCGTTGGAGAAAATCTGCAAGATCACCTCGGAGTTAGTTATTTTTATAAAAGTAAGGTACCAACTCTAAATGATGAATTAAGGCCATTTCTAGGAAAGATTTATCAGGGTCTTAGGTATATTTTTACTAGAGCTGGACCACTAAGTTTAAGTGTTAATCAATCAGGTGGATTTATTAAAACCCGTGAAGGTCTGGAAAAGCCAAATATTCAATTATATTTTTCCCCCGTAAGTTATTCATTAGAATCTCCAGATAAAAGAGCAATGATGAGCCCAGATCCTTTTTCAGCNATGTTATTTGGAATTTCAAATTGCAGTTCTCATTCACGTGGACGAGTTCAAATTAAAAGTAANAACCCATTAGANCATCCAGTNATTGAACCAAACTATCTTTCTAATAAAGAAGACCTCANGAATTTATTAGAAGGTGTAAAGGTTTTGAGAAAATTAGCCAAAACCAATAGNTTTAGAGAGGTTATTGGAGAGGAGTTTCGTCCTGGNCCACAATGCCAAACTGATGAGCAAATGATTAAACATATCAAGGACACAGTTTGGACTGTTTTTCATCCTTCTAGTACCTGTAAGATGGGACCTAATACAAAAAATAATGTTGTTGATAGTAGTCTTAAAGTTCACGGTATTGAGTGTCTAAGGGTTGCTGATGCTTCGATATTCCCTCAGCTCGTATGTGGTAATATTAACGCAGCAACAATTATGGTTGGTGAAAAGGCTTCGGACTTAATTTTACAAGATAAGGTAAATATTTGAAAAGATGAAGATAATAAGTATAGAGACTTTCACGAATGAGTATGTTGGATTGGTTCGTATCAGGACTGACGAGGGAGATGAAGGCTGGGGTCAAACCTCCACCTATAATTCTGATATTACTGCCCAGGTTGTTCATCGACAGGTTGCTCCTCATATTTTAGGACTAAATGGACTAGATATTGAAGACTTAAATAGAGAGGTTCTAGAAAGAGAACATAAGTTTCCAGGTACATATTTATATAGAGCCCTTTGTGGTCTTGATACGGCTTTATGGGATATTAAGGCTAAGCGAAAAAATAAAAGTGTTTGTCAGTTGCTAGGAGGTGAATCCAATTCTATTCCTGTATATGCCTCAAGTATGCAGAGAGAGATATCTCCTGAAGCAGAAGCTGAAAGGCTACTTTCACTGAAGGAACAGCATGGTTATTTTGCATTTAAATTCAGAATCGGTAAGGAGTGTGGACATGATGTTGATCAATGGCCTGGGCGAACTGAGGCAATTATTAAAGAGGTTCGTAAGGTTTTAGGTGATCAGGTTTCTTTGTTAGTAGATGCTAATAGCGCATTCACACCATCTAAGGCTATTGAAGTTGGATATATGTTACAAGACTTCGGTGTAAGTCATTTTGAAGAACCTTGCCCTTATTGGAAGCCAGACTGGACAAGAGAGGTTAAAGATGCATTAGAGATAGATGTTAGTGGAGGTGAGCAAGATAATGATATGAGAATTTGGAGGCATATGATAGATACTAAGGTGGTAGATATTGTTCAGCCAGATGTTTGTTATATGGGGGGTGTTACCAGAACTCTAAAAGTAGCAAAGATGGCAAATGAGGCAAATTTACCAGTTACTTTACATTCTGCAAATTTATCCTTAGTTACACTTTTTTCTGCTCATATTATGGGCTCTATTGAGAATGCTGGAAAATATTTAGAATACTCAATAGAGGGGCTTGACTACTATCCATGGCAAGATAATTTATTTTCTCCAGGCTTTAAGATTATTGATGGCCATCTTCAAATAGGAAAAAAACCAGGCTGGGGCATTGAGATTAATCCAGAGTGGCTAACTCAGTCTAAGTATAAAGTGAGTTATTCGGGATCTCGTTTTTAGATATTCTAATTCTCTTCATCAATTCAAAGCAAACTGCCTTTTTAATTACATTATAAAATCCTGTATAATTTCTTTTTTTTTAATAAGTTACGGATTTACTAGATGAAGACCATATTAACCTCACTTGAGGGCTTAAAAAGATCCCTTAAAGTGGAATTACCAATAGACACTTTTAACCAAAAAACAGATAAGATTATTGAAAATCTTTCCAAACAAGCTAAAGTCGATGGCTTTAGAAAAGGTAAGGTTCCTTCTTCAATTCTGAGAAAGCGTTTTGGAGCAAGTGCAAGGTCAGATGCTATAAATGAGATAGTTAGTGAAACCCTAGTTGAGGCGCTAACTGATGCTGATATTACTCCAGCTGCCCAACCATCTTTAACAAATATAGATACAGATAATGCAGATAGCTTTATTTATACTATTGAATTTGAAGTCTATCCTGAAATTAAAGTTGGATCATTATCCAGCTTAAGTATGGACCAGGTAAATGCAAAAGTAACTGAGCAAGATGAAGAGCGTGCTTTGCAAGATTTACAAGATAGATCTGCAGAATACAAGAGTGTTAAGAGAAAATCTAAGGATGGAGATCGTCTCCTTATTGATTTTGAAGGATTGTTAGATGGTGAATCATTTGAAGGAGGAGCTGCTGAGGGCTTTGAAATTATTTTAGGAAGAGGTACAATGATTGAAGGCTTTGAAAAAGGTCTCATCGATGTCTCTTCAGATAAGAAAGTAGAAATTAATGCAACTTTTCCAGAGGACTATCATGTTGAGAACCTAGCTGGAAGAGAGGCGATATTTAAAGTCAAGGTAAATGAGGTTGGAGAGCCAATTGAAGTTAAACGCGATGATGAGTTTGCAAAAAAATATGGTGAAAAAGATTTTAATTCAATGAAATCTCGTATGAGTAATCANATGCAAATGGAATTAAGCTCTCGTTTAGTTCAGCAAAATAAAGAAACTGCTTTTTCCGCATTGTTAGCTGCAAATGATTTTGATGTGCCTGAGGCAACTGTAAATGAAGAGGCATTAAAGCTCCAACAAGATATGGAGTCTAGAATGGAGCAACAAGGTATGCCAACTAATTCTAAAAGTAAGCTTCCTACAGAGATGTTTCAAGAGGAGGCCTCGAGAAGAGTTAAGCTTGGATTGCTTATAAATAAAATAGCAACTGATAGCGAAATAAAGCCAGAAAAAGAGCAAGTTGATGCTAAACTTAACGAAATGTCCCTCCAGTATGGTGAAAGTGCACAGCAAATGATCGATTGGTATAACACTGATCCATCTAGAATGGCAAATATTGAGTCTATGGTTGTGGAAGATCTTGTAGCTATACATGTTGCAGGTCAGGCAAAAGTAAAATCCACTGAAAAGACATTTTTAGAAATTATGAATCCACAAAATTAATATGACAATTCAAAACTTAAATCAAATTCCTATGGTGATTGAGAGCTCTGGAAGAGGTGAGAGAGCTTATGATATCTATTCAAGACTTCTTAAAGAGCGAGTTATCTTTATGGTAGGACCAGTAGAAGATTACACCGCAAATGTAGTAGTTGCTCAGCTTCTTTTTTTAGAGTCTGAGAATCCTGATAAAGATATTCATTTATATATTAATTCCCCTGGTGGTTCTGTTACAGCAGGCCTTGCAATTTATGACACAATGCAATTTATTAAGCCAGATATTTCAACACTATGTATCGGACAAGCAGCAAGTATGGGTGCCCTTTTATTAACTGCTGGAGCAAAGGGTAAGCGTTTTGCACTTCCGCATGCTCGATGCATGATTCACCAGCCTTTAGGTGGTTTTTCAGGCCAAGCAAGTGATATCGATATTCATGCTCAAGAGATCCTAAAAGTTAGAGACAACTTGAATACAATCCTAAAGAATCATACTGGACAAAGCTTGAAAAATATTCAAAAGGATACTGATAGAGATAATTTCATGTCAGCGAGTGAATCTGCTAAATATGGACTCATTGATAAGGTAATAAATAAACGATAATATTCAATTGACCTATGGCTCAAAATACTGAAGATCTTAGTTGTTCTTTTTGCTCTAAAAATAAAGATGAGGTTGGTCGCCTTATTGCTGGGCCTGGCGTTTATATCTGTGATGAATGCATAGAGTCATGCTATAGCTTAATTCAGGAGCAATCAGCTAAAGATAAAAAAGAACAGCATCAAGATTGGAATTACACACCAAAGCAATTATTTAATTTTTTAAATGAGTATGTTATTGGACAGTCTCATGCAAAAAAAGTTCTTTCTGTTGCAGTTTATAATCATTACAAGCGATTAAAGTCAAATTATGTCTCTAATAAGGTCGAGTTAGATAAGTCAAATATTTTACTAATTGGACCAACTGGAAGTGGAAAAACTCTTCTTGCTCAAACTTTAGCTAGATTTTTAGATGTTCCATTTGCAGTTGCTGATGCAACGACGCTTACTGAAGCTGGATATGTTGGTGATGATGTAGAAAATGTCATCAAAAGTCTTTTAGCAAAATGTGATTTTGATCCTGAAAGGGCAGAGCAAGGAATTATCTTTATTGATGAGATCGATAAAATTTCTCGTCGTTCTGATTCACCTTCAATAACTAGAGATGTTTCTGGAGAGGGCGTGCAGCAAGCAATGCTCAAATTAATTGAAGGAACAATTGCTTCAGTTCCTCCTCAGGGTGGAAGAAAACATCCTAATCAAGAGACAATTGATGTTGATACTTCTAAAATTTTATTTATATGTGGTGGTGCTTTTGATGGCCTTGGAAAAGTTATAGATAGGCGGGTTGAAAAAGCTTCTGGAATTGGTTTTTCTGCAAATGTGAAAGATGAAAATGATGAAAAAACATTGACTGAACTTTATAAGTTTCTTGAGCCGGATGATCTGATTAAGTTTGGATTAATTCCTGAGCTAGTTGGTCGTTTAGCAGTCCATACTTCTTTAGATGAATTGGATGAAGATGCTTTGGTTGAAATTCTTACTAAACCAAAAAATTCTGTCGTCAAACAGTTCCAACAATTCTTTGCAATTGAAGGAGTAAAACTAACAATTAGAAAAAATGCACTTATTTCAATTGCCAAACTAGCTATTAAAAGGAAAACAGGTGCAAGAGGTTTAAGGGCTATCCTAGAGGACCTTTTGCTAGATACAATGTATGAAATTCCATCCTCATCAAGTGTTAAAGAGGTTATTATTGATAAAGCAGTTGTAGAAACTGAAAAACAGCCTATCGTTCTTCACGTATCAGATAAAAAGATAAACAATATTCGAAAAGCAAGTTGATTATTTTAACTTTAATATGCTAAAGTCTAATTAATGTCTTCAGACTTGTTTGATCGTCAAAAAGATGCCGTTGGTAAGGGTGAAAGAACCATATTGGTTTACATTGAACTTACTACAGGTAAACAAATACCTAATAGTTTAGATGAGTTTAAGCAATTAGCAGAATCCTCTGGATTAGATATCATAGATACAGTCCAAGTTAAATTAAGCTTCACTAAAGCCCAATTTTTTATTGGCACAGGAAAAGTTGATGAATTAGCATTAATTGTAGATGATAAGAAAATTGATTTAGTTGTATTTTCTCTTGCATTATCACCTTCACAAGAGCGCAACTTAGAAAAAGTCTTAAAATGTCAGGTGCTTGACCGAACAGGCTTAATATTAGATATCTTTGCATTAAGAGCTAGTTCATTTGAGGGTAAATTGCAAGTTGAATTGGCTCAATTAAGGCATCTTTCTACAAGATTAGTAAGAGGTTGGACACACCTAGAAAGACAAAAGGGTGGAATTGGGCTTCGTGGCCCTGGTGAAACTCAGCTTGAAACTGATAAGCGCTTAATTTCAATTCGTATAAAAAATATTAACAAGCGTCTGCATAAGGTTCATAAGCAGCACGATTTAGGTCGTAAAGCACGAATTAAAAATGAACTGCCAATGATATCACTTGCTGGTTATACCAATGCTGGAAAATCAACCCTTTTTAATCGCCTGACTAAATCAGAAGTATATGCAGATGATAAATTATTTGCAACTCTTGATTCAACTATTCGAAGAGTTATTCTTCCAGCAGCTGGAGAAGCTGTCATTGCTGATACTGTAGGGTTTATCCAGGATTTACCTCATGAACTTGTAGAGGCTTTTAAATCTACTTTAGAGGAAACACGTCAAGCTAATGTCCTTCTTCATGTTGTTGATGCATCCGATATCAACAATAGAGACAAGATCGATCAAGTACAAGAAATTATTGAGCAAATTGAGGCGCAAGATATTCCAAGTATTATTGTGATGAATAAGATAGATGAGATTAGTGGTTTTTCTCCAAGATTAGACANAGATGATCAGGGAAATATTTATAGGGTATGGCTTTCTGCTAATACGGGAGAGGGGATTGATTTACTTTATAAAGCTTTATCTCAAAGTTTAAGCGGGATGATGACTTTTGCTAGAATAAAGCTTGATGTGCAGTCAGCATATATAAGAAGTGAAATCCATAAAGTTGGTTTTATTCAAAAAGAAATAATGAATGAATTTGGCCAATGGCTACTTGAAATTAATGTAACTAGTCACTATCTAGAAAGATTACTAGATAAGCAAGGTGTTTCATTATTATGGGAACAGAAATCACAACAGAGTCAAATGGTATAGAAAAACAATCGGTACCCCTTCTACCTCTTCGAGATGTAGTAGTATTTCCGCATACTGTAATGCCCCTTTTCATTGGAAGGAAATCTTCTGTAAATGCCATCACTCAGGCTATGGAAGCAGATAAAAATGTTTTTTTAGTTACTCAGAAAGATGAGGCTATTGAAGAACCAAATAATGATGAGCTTCACAAAGTTGGTACTCTAGCAACCATTCTTCAATTACTTAAACTTCCAGATGGAACTATTAAGGTTTTAGTTGAAGGTGTTAAAAGATCAAAGATTGAAGAATTTGTTGACCTAGGTGAGCATACCGAAGTAATTTTAAGTGAGTGCACTCTAAATTTTGATGATGACACCGAAATCAAAGCCATGATGCGCTTAGCCTTGGAAAATTTTGAGAAATATATAAAGCTAAGTAAAAAAATTCCTGAAGAAGTTTACAAAGTCCTTAAAGAAATAACAGATGTTGAACGTTTTAGTGATGTCATTATTGCAAATCTTAGTCTTAAGGTAGAAGAGAAGCAGTTATTACTTGAGAGCGAACAAGCAAGGGATAGATTAGAAAAAATACTTTCAATACTTGAAGGTGAGCTTGACGTGCTAGGTGCAGAACAAAAAATACAGAATCGTGTTCGTAAGCAAATGGAATCAAATCAGCGCGACTACTATTTGAATGAGCAAATGAAGTCTATTCAAAAAGAGTTAGGTACTCTTGATGATGAGAATGAGATTGAAGATTTACANTCAAGTATCAATAAGGCAAAAATGCCTAAAGAGGCTAAGAAAAAAGCACAAAGTGAGTTGAATAAACTACAGAGAATGTCCTCCCAATCATCAGATGCATCTATTATAAGAACTTATATTGAAAATTTATGTTCTGTACCTTGGAGTAAAAAAACAAAAACAAATCAAGATTTACTCAAAGCAAAAAAAATACTTGATGAAGATCACTATGGGTTGGATAAGGTTAAGGAAAGAATTATGGAGCACTTGGCAGTGCAAAGTCGAGTTACTCATAATAAGGCAAATATTCTATGTTTAGTTGGACCACCTGGAGTNGGTAAAACCTCTCTTGGTGAATCAATTGCAAAATCAGTCAATCGTAAATATGTTCGTATGGCTCTTGGTGGTGTAAGAGATGAGGCAGAAATTAGGGGACATAGGAGAACATATATAGGGGCTATGCCAGGATCAATCGTTCAAAAAATGCAAAAAGTAAATGTTAAAAATCCATTATTTCTTCTTGATGAGATTGATAAGATGGCTTCAGACTTTAGGGGAGACCCNGGTTCTGCTATGTTGGAAGTTCTGGATCCAGAGCAAAATCATACATTTAATGATCACTATTTAGAAGTTGATTATGATCTTTCACAAGTTATGTTTGTTGCAACTGCAAACTCATTAAACCTTCCTGAGGCATTAATTGATAGAATGGAAATCATTCAAATCTCTGGATACACNGAGGATGAGAAGCTTGAAATTGCAAAACGGCACTTAATTTCAAAACAAATGAAAAATAATGGTGTTAAGGATTCTGAGATTGTTTTCAAGGACTCTGCAATAATGGATATTATTCGCTACTACACACGTGAGGCAGGCGTTCGAAGCCTTGATCGTGAAATAGGAAGTATATGTAGAAAAGTTGTAAAAGATGTAACACTTAAGAAGCGTAAAGCAAGGGCAATTATTAATTCAAAGAGCCTACCAAAATTTTTGGGAATGAAGAAATTTCGCTTTGGTCTTGCTGAAGAACATAATCAAATTGGTGAAGTTACCGGATTGGCATGGACTTCAGTTGGTGGTGATCTTCTTACAATTGAAGCCTCTTCATATAAGGGTAAAGGTAAGCTTAATTATACGGGCCAACTTGGTGATGTTATGAAAGAGTCTATCCAAGCCGCAATGTCAGTAACTCGGCTTCGTGCAGAATCTTTGGGATTATCAAATGATTTCCATGAAAAGCTTGATATTCATATCCATGTTCCTGATGGCTCAACTCCAAAGGATGGCCCTAGCGCAGGAGCAGCAATGTGTACCGCTCTAGTTTCAGTTTTAACAGGCCGTAAAGTTAAAGCTGCTGTTGCGATGACTGGCGAGATAACTCTTAGAGGTGAAATCACGCCTATTGGAGGTCTCAAAGAAAAACTACTAGCTGCTATGCGAGGAGGGATAAAAACAGTTATTATTCCTGAAGATAATGAAAGAGAGCTTTCAGAAGTACCTGAAAAAATTAAAAGTAAACTCGAAATTATAAAGGTTAAGTGGATTGATCAGGTTTTAGATATTGCTCTTGAGAAAGAGTAAATTATTTTCTATTTAGTTTTTTT
>JGI26060J43896_10000955_pt1 | contig 10749 bp, 10 predicted proteins | sample MarorgKNORR_S2LV_6_FD_43896 | JGI IMG/M metagenome (IMG submission 43896) | reverse complement strand
ACTTGATTCCAGCCTTTAAAATCATTATAAAAATGAAAAGGCACTCTTTTTTTATCATGATACCACTCGTACTTAAGATATGTAATTGCACCTGTCAAAACAACACCTTCTACAGCTAAAAATTTATAAAAATTTTTATTTACTTTAGATTGGATTGTATCTTTTGAATACAGATTAACATTACATAACATTAAAATAATTATGAAAAATGATTTTTTCAAAATAATGTTTTTAATTTATTTATATCAATATTTCCACCACAAAGAAGAACAAGTGAATTGGAATTAGGTTTAATATTTATTTTATTTTTTAATATCGGAACAAAACAAGCTGATGCTGCAGCTTCTGGAATTACCTTCAATCTTTCCATAATAATTTTCATTGAATCAATCATTTCATTTTCAGAAACATTAATTAATTCATCTACAAAATTTTTAACAAAATTAAAGGTTAATTTACCAGCAAAAGGTGCAGCTAGACCATCTGCTATTGTTTTATTTGAAATAGTATCAAAGGTTTTAGGTTCATTAGAAGTAATACTTTTACTCATAACATTTGAATTAATAGGCTCAACTCCTATTATTTTTATTTTTGGATTTATAGACTTTAATACACAAGAAATACCAGAAATTAACCCCCCCCCACCAATACTAACAAAAACATAATCCAAATTTCTAACTTGATTTATTATTTCTAAACCTATAGTACCCTGACCTAGAATAATATCTATATCATCGAATGGATGAATAAATTTGAAGCCTTCTTTTTCTTTGATTGTATTACATTCATCTAACAAATCATTTTTAGTGAGAATAACTTCACCTCCGTATGATTTTGTTGCCTCAATTTTAGATGGAGAAGCATCAAAAGGCATAATAATTTTAGATTTTATATTAAATTGAGAACAAGCCCAAGAAATAGCTTGAGCATGATTTCCTGCAGAAATTGTTATTACACCTTTATTTCTTTCTTCTTTGGATAGTTTTAAAACTTTATTAATTGCACCTCTAGCTTTAAAAGATCCGGTTTTTTGAAAAAGTTCTAATTTAAAATAAATATTCGATTTAAACTTTTTATTAAAAGTAGAAGAATAAATAATTTCGGTATCATTAATATATCTCTTTATATTATTAGATGTAATCTTAAAATCATCTAGAGATGGGAAATTCAAACTTTATTAATAAGGTTAAGTTGTAATTTTAATGAATCAATTTCTTTATCAGCATTTTCAATTTTAATTAAATATTCCTTTTTAAGATTATTAGCAACAACAGATTCTTTCAAAAAATCAATATTATTTTTTAAGTTTTTAATATCACTTTGAATGGTATTTATTTTATTTCTAATATCTGATTTTTTCTTAAATATCTTATTTTTAGAAAAAGGATTATTAGAAAGAGAATTAAGTTCAATAATGAATTTAAACTTAGCAAATTCATCTAAGTTCATAAACTTAGATGCACTATCTAAAATGGATTTTAAAGACTCTTTATATTTTATACTTATATATTCAATACTTTCTTTAGGTACAAATCCAAGCTCTAAAAATTTAATTTGCATCTGTAAAAAATCATCTTGTTTAAAATCTTGTAACTTAGATATTGCTATAATATCATCACAGATTTTATCTTTAGCTTTTAAATTATTTTCAAATAATATAATAGAGTCTTTATCGCCAATTTTCTTTCTTTCAAAGAAATAATCACAAACTTTTTTAAAATCATTATAGATTGAATCCTTTTTTCTAATTGGAACTTTACCTATGAGTTTCCATTCCTTTTGAATTTTCTGAATTTCTTTAGTAGTATTTATCCAATCATCACTATCCTTAATTTTTTCTACTCTTTCAATTAATGCATTTTTAAGTTTTAGGTTTTCAGAATATAAATTATCTATTTTTTTAAAAAATTTACTTTTTTGATTATAAAAATTCTTAAATGAAGACCAAAATTCTTTACTTACTGACTTTGAAGATTTTTTAGGAATTCCACCTATATTATTCCACTGATCTTTTAAAAGAAGAATTTCCTTTGACTTATTATTCCATGTTTTAATATCAGAAAAATTTGAATCAGAAAAATTGTTAATTTTTTCAAGCAACTGATTTTTTTTATCAAGATTATCATTTAAAACACTTTTTATATTTGAAATAAATTCCTTTTTCTTAATATATAATTTATCAGAAGCTATTTTTAATCTTTCCCATAAACCATCTTGTTTCTTTAAAGGAGCTGGACCTGTATGCTTGAAGTCATCATGAATAGTATTTAAAACACCTACAGCTTTCATAATATTTTGCTCATCCACTAAATTTTCTGCTTTATCACAAAGCTTTAATTTAATTTCCAGATTCTTTTTTCTATCTAGTTCTTTTAATTCAAAGTATATACTTCTATTATCATAAAAACGATCTAAAAGAGCATTAAATGTTGTCCACAATGATCTATCCTTAGGGTTATCTATTTGACCAATACTTTTCCATTCAGATTGTAATGATTTAACATCATTAAATGTTGACTTACTTTCTTGACCATTAATTAAATCGCGAAGAGATTTTACAATTTCCTTCTTTCTCTTAATATTAGTATGAATGCTATTAGCAACTTTTATAGCAGGTATTATATCTATGCTTGAAGTATCAGATTTCAATGATTTAGATTCTTCTGATTTAGATTCTTCTGATTTAGATTCTTCTGATTTAGATTCTTCTGATTTAGATTCTTCTGATTTAGATTCTTCTGATTTAGATTCTTCTGATTTATTATTATACTCCTTACTCATAACGCAAATTTAACTAATATTTTAATTCAAAGAAGGGTCAAGAGGATAATTAGAAAATATTTTATTTTTTCCTCCAATATTTCTTAAAAAATTAGACCAATATTGATTATTTCCACTATTAAATAAATACTTTTCATCATAATTATTTATCACAATCCAAGAATTTGAATTTATTTCATCATTTAATTGAGTTGGAGTCCATCCAGAATAACCTAAAAAAAATTTATATTTAATTGATTTATTTTCTTTTATAATTTTTTTAAATAGATTAATATCTCCTCCAAAAAATAAATTATCAGAAATTTTATTTGAATTAATATAATCGTAATTACAATTATGTATAAAATTCAAATATTCATTTTCTACTGGACCACCATAATGAAGGTTTTTAATAAGTTCATTATCAATTATATTAATATTTGGTTTTTTATATATAGAATTTAATTTATAACCAAAAGATCCCTCATCATTATGTTCACAAATAAGAATAACAGATCTTATAAAATTTATATCTTTCATAAAAGGTTCAGATAATAAAATACTTCCTTTTTTAACTTTATTATTTGATTTATAATTGAAATAATCCATTTCCATACATTAAATTTAATTTAAATATGAAAAAAATTAAAGATTTAAGAGTTGATTATTCCGGAAATAATATGAGCCTTGAAAAATTTAAAAACAATCCAATAGAACAATTTAAATTATGGTTTGATAAAGCTCAAAAAGATAATATAATTGAGCCAAATGCTATGATTCTTTCAACAGTAGATAAAAATAATATCCCTACATCAAGAACAGTACTTCTAAAAGAAATTAATAATAAAGGTTTTATTTTCTTTACAAATTATGAAAGTAGAAAATCACAACATATTAAATACAACAATAATGTTTCTACTTTATTTCTTTGGAAAAGGAATGAAAGACAAGTTATTATAAATGGAAAATGTAAAAAAATATCAAAAAAAGATTCAGAAAAATATTTTATATCAAGGCCTAGAAAAAGTAAAATTGCAGCTTGGGCTTCAATTCAAAGCAGCATACTTGAAAATCCTAATATACTATTAAATAAATTTAAAGAATTTGAAAACAAATTTTTAAATAAAGAAATACCATATCCAGATAAATGGGGAGGATATATTATAAAACCTAAAAGTATTGAATTTTGGCAAGGAAAATCTTCAAGAATGCACGATAGGATTTTATATTCTAAAAAAAATAATTTATGGAATAAGGTTAGATTATATCCTTAAATTATATCACTCAAATTATTAACCTTTACACCTGTATCTGTCACAAAACCTTCACCATATTCAACATTAATCATATGGCCATATTCAATAGCTCTTGAAGATATAAAATTTAAAAATCTTTTACTTGAAATAAATGATTCCGGTTCTTTACTTTCTTTATTATAAAATTGACTCTTAAAACACATAATAGAATCAATTTTTTTTGAATAATATTTAGAAATATCAACAATAAAATCAGGTTTAACGTAATTGTTCTGAATAGAATTCAAAATCATTTTTGGTCTCCAAGATTCCTGGTTATTATCATTATATTTTGATTTAATTTTTTTTAATCCAGATAAGAAAGATGCTTTTTTAACTAATTTTGCAGCTTCTTCATGATCAGGATGTCTTTCGGTTTTTGAATTTGTAATAATAATATTAGGAGTAAATTTTCTAATTTTTAAAATTAAATCATTAATATTTTTATCATTAGAAGTAAAATATCCATCTCTAAAAAACATATTTTCTCTAAAACTAACTTTTAATAATTTTGCAGAGTTATCAGCCTCAACTAGTCTTAGCTTTGATGTACCTCGTGTACCAAGTTCTCCAGCAGTCAAATCTATCATTCCAACTGTTAGACCTTGATCCAAAGAAGATAAAATGGTTCCTGAACATGAAAGTTCAGCATCATCAGGATGAGCCATAATAACTAAAATATCTACATGCATAACTTTAAATATTTGATAAAAATCTTTCAGCATCAAGGGCTCCCATACAACCTGAACCAGCAGCCGTAACAGCTTGTCTGTAAATTTTATCTTGAGCATCACCAGTAGCAAATACACCATCAATATTTGTTTCTGTAGAATCAGGTTTAGTTATTATATATCCATTTTCATCCATTTTTAAATATTTTTTAAAAATATCTGTATTTGGTGTATGTCCAATAGCAATAAAAACTCCATTTAATTTTATAATTTTAATTTCATTAGAAACATTATTAACAACATTAATCCCTTCTACATAATCTTTACCTAAAACTTCACTAATTTCAGAATTCCATAGAATTTCTATTTTATCATTTTCTTTTATTCTATTCTGCATAATTATAGAAGCTCTCATTTCATCTCTTCTTACAATTAAATAAACTTTATTTGTCAATTTAGAAAGATACAGAGCTTCTTCTGCTGCAGTATCTCCACCTCCAACAACTGCAACATCTTGATTTTTGAAGAAAAACCCATCACAAACAGCACATGCAGAAACACCCTTACCATTAAGTCTTTGTTCAGACTCAATATTTAACCACTTTGCTGATGCACCAGTAGAAATAATTACAGTTTTAGCACTAATATTATCACCATCATCAGAAATTGCAGAAAGTTTTTTAGTTGAAAAGTTAACAGATTTAATCATGCCATTTTTAATAACAGAACCAAATCTATTAGCTTGATTTTCAAAATCTATCATCATTTCTGGACCCATTATTCCATTTGGGTATCCAGGATAATTTTCTACATCAGATGTAATAGTCAATTGTCCACCAGGTTGATCTCCTTTATAAAGTAATGTCTTTAAACCAGCTCTTGAAGCATATATAGCTGCTGTATATCCTGCAGGACCTGAACCAATAATAAGAACATCTACTTCAGTGGAATGCATGTTTTATTTATCATTATTAGGTTTTGGAATTAAAGCTTTTCTTGATAATCTAAACTTTCCAGTTCTCCTATCAATCTCTGTTAATTTAACTTTAATTTCTTCGCCTTCTTCAAGAATACCATCCATAGTCTCAACTCTCTCCCATTTAATTTCAGAAATATGAAGCAAACCATCTTTTCCAGGCATAAACTCAATAAAAGCACCGAAATCTTTAATAGATTTTACTTTTCCAACATAAGTTTCACCAACCTCAGGAAGTGCAACTATTGCCTTAACCCTCTCCACTGCATTATCCATATCATCTTGATTAGAAGAAAAAATGTTTACAATTCCTTTCTCATCAACTTCTTCAACCAATACAGTAGCACCTGATTCTTTTTGAATTTCCTGAATAATCTTACCTCCAGGTCCAATAACTGCACCTATCATATCTTTAGCTATAGACATTTTATAAGATCTTGGAGTGTGAGGTTTTAAATCTTCTCTAGGATTACTAATAGTTTTTGTCATTTCTGATAAAATATGGTGTCTTCCTTCTTTTGCTTGATTAAGAGCTTCAGCTAACACATCATAAGATAAACCATCAATCTTTATATCCATCTGACAAGCAGTAATTCCGTCAACTGTTCCTGTTACTTTAAAATCCATATCTCCTAAATGATCTTCATCACCTAATATATCTGATAGAATAGCATACTTTCCAGACTCAGAATCTGAAATCATACCCATAGCAATACCAGAAACAGGCTTTTTAATATTAATCCCTGCATCCATTAATGCTAAACTTCCAGCACAAACAGTAGCCATAGATGAAGATCCATTAGATTCTAAAATATCAGAAACTATTCTAATAGTATATGGATTTTCTTCATCAGAAGGTAACATNTTTTTTAAAGCTCTTAAAGCTAAATTACCATGTCCAATTTCTCTTCTTCCTGCTCCCCTATTTGGTCTTACCTCACCAGTTGAAAATCCAGGAAAATTATAGTGTAAAATAAATTTATTATATCCCGAATTCATTGCACCATCTATCATTTGTTCATCTAATTTTGTACCAAGTGTAACTGATGTTAATGATTGAGTTTCTCCCCTTGTAAAAATCGCAGAACCATGAGCATTAGGTAAATAATCTATCTCAGACCATATTGGTCTAATTTCATTTAATTTTCTTCCGTCTAAACGTATTTTTTTATCTAATACAGCTTTTCTAATAGCATCTTTTTCCACATCATGAAAATATGTACCAAAAAGAAACTCATTAAAATCATCTCCTATTTCTATCCCTTCTAAATATTCTTCCCTTATTTTAGAAAACTCTTCAGCTCTTTTTTTCTTATCAGCTATACCCTTACAAGCAATCTTATAAATTTTATCAAAAGTTTTTGAAGTAACATCTTTTAATAAACTTTCATCTGAATCCTCATGTGAATATTCTCTTTTATCTTCATTTCCAACTAATTTTGATAGTTTTAACTGCAATTCACACATTAACTTAATTGCTTCATGAGCAACCTTCAAAGCTTCAATTATTTCTTCTTCTGAAACTTCATGTGATTCTCCTTCAACCATACATATATTTTCAGATGTAGCTCCCACCATTAAATTAAGAGAAGACTTGTTGATTTGTTCAGGAGTAGGGTTAACAACATAATCATTATCACACTTAACAACTCTAACTTCAGCAATAGGTCCATTAAAAGGAATATTAGATACTGTTAATGCAGCAGAAGCAGCAAAAGCAGCTAAAGAATCTGGCAATGCATCAGCATCAGCACTAATTAATGATAACATCACTTGTGTATCTGCATGATAATCACTAGGAAATAAAGGCCTTAAAACTCTATCAACTAATCTACATATAAGAACTTCATGATCTGAAAGTCTACCTTCTCTCTTTAAAAATCCTCCAGGAATTTTACCTGCAGAAGCAAATTTTTCTTGATAATCTACTGAAAGAGGTAAAAAACTCATATTTTCTTTTGCTTCTTGTTTAGCTACAACTGTTGCTAAAATCATAGTTTTGCCCATAGTAAGAACGACTGAACCGTCGGCTTGCTTGGCTAATTTTCCTGTTTCTAATGATATTTCTCTACCATCAGATAGTTTTGTACTTACATTTAATGCTTTTTTCATATTTATATTATTTTATGATAACAGTTCCAAAAAATAGGAGATAAGAAACTTATGTAATATTATTTTCTAATATTAAGTTCCGAAATAATGGCTCTATACCTATCTATATATTTTGAAGAAAGATAATTTAATAATTTTCTTCTTTTTCCAACTAATCTTAATAAGCCCATTCTAGTAGAATGATCTTTTTTATTACTTTGTAAATGATCGGTTAAATGTTTTATTCGATAAGTAAACAACGCTATCTGAGATTCAGCAGAACCTGTATCATTGTTATTCTTTAACCGGCCATGATTTTTAAAAAGCTTTTCTTTTTCTTCTTTATTTAAATACATGCTTAGCAAAAGTTATTTTATAATTTGTTTAATTTTTGCAAAAATAGATAAATAAAAATTCTTAAAAAATTATTACTGATTTTTATATTTTCTAATAATCTTATTGAAAAATGATATATAATAATCAATATCAAAAATCTTAGAATCTTTCCTTGTATGATATAATAAAAATAACCCAATGGGCAAAAGGACTAAATTAGAAAGCCAAGCAGCTAACTCAGGAGAAATAATAGCTTCTCTAGCCCATTTTAAACCTAGTAAGTTTAAAACATAGTATATAATATAAAAAAATATGGAAATAATAACAGGAATACCAATACCACCCCTCTTTATTAAAGAACCTAAAGGAGCACCTATCAAGAACATAGATATGCATGCAAATGCTTGAGCATATTTCTTTAATAATTCAATTTTATTTTTATTAATTTCATAATTATGGGCCTTAATTTTAGCAGTATTAATACTAAGATTAGTTTTAATATTTCTTGCAGTATTAAGAGCTTTTAAATAAATATCATTTTGATTATTTAAATCAATAATATTTTTCATATAATCAAAATCCAAAGATAAATCAGAAGTATCTTTGAAAGTAAAATAGTCTAAAACTAAATTTTCTTCTTTAAGCTCTTTTCTAATATAATCAACACTTGAAGGGAAAATAAATTTATTTTTCATATGATATTTATAAAATGAGTTTGAAGTTTTTAGCATTATATACTTCTGTTTATCCCTATAATATGATAAAGAATCAATTGAATTTGATAATTGATTTATATTTTTCATTCTATAATCACCAGCAAATAACTCTTCTTTAGTTCTTTCTAAATCAAAAGAAGACATATCAAAAACTATTTTCATTTTAGAAAATTCATTTCTATAAAACTGATTTATTTTTTTAACTTTTGATTTTGCACTAGGAACTTCACTAAATGAAAAACCATCATAAAGTTCAAAAATTAGATATCTATTATTTAATACAGAGTACATATAACTAGAATCAGATAAAATAACTCTATTATTACCTGGGTAGGTTACATGATCATAAATAATGACACCTTTTAATAATTCATCACTTATTTTTTTTTGAACCTTTATAGTATAACCAGGAATACCATTATAAAATTGACCTTCTTTTAAATCCATAGAAGGCTTTTTTCTTTTAATATCGTATAATAAACTAAGTGCTTTTAAATTTGCTTTAGGAACAAAATTATTATTAGAAAAAAAAGCAAAAAAAGTAATTAAAATTGATATAATAAATAAAGGAAATAATGTTCTAATTAATGATACTCCGGAACTTTTTATCGCAACTAATTCATTATTTTCTCCAAGATTACCAAATGTCATTATTGAAGACAATAAAATAGCCAATGGCAAAGCATCAGGAGTAATTCTAACAGCAAAATAAAATAGAAACTCTAATAGAACTATTACACTTAAATCCTTTCCAAGAATATCATCAAAATACTTTAACATAAATTGAAGTAGCAAAATAAATACAACAACAAAAAATGTTATTAAGAAAGGACCAATAAAAGATTTAATAATTAATGAATCAATTTTTCTCACTTGAGAAACATTTTAGGCTCCAATGATTTCTTTTAACTGAGCTAATAAATTATCCCAAATTTGAAAAGACTCTTCAAGATCTTCAGTTTCAGTATACTCAGTAATCCTAATAAAAACTGACTCTGTTAATTCATTAATTTCAAGTTTGAACTCTAGGTAATCATTATCTTTTTTTAACTCACCATCTTCTAAAAAAGAAAACTTAACAGATTTATTTTTTTTTACAGAATCAATTTTTGCAATTCTTTCTTCACCATCCGTAATGAAAATTAGTGTTTTATTAATATTATTAATATTAACATCATCAGCAAACCACTGACACAATCCACTAGCAGTGCTTAAATATGGAAAAAGCATCTTTCTAGATGCGTTTATAGGGTATTCTCCAATAAATTTTTGTTTAGACATTTGTGAATTTTATTTCAATGTGTTAAATATAAATTAAATATCAAGAATCAAAAACATTTTCCATATTAATAATAATATATCTAGATTTGCCTACTTTTTAGCGAGGTAGCTCAGACGGTTAGAGCGTCGGATTCATAACCCGGAGGTCGGGGGTTCAATTCCCCCTCTCGCTACAATTATCTAGTAAAAACATAATTTAAACTTGTAGATAGTTTATCATTATATTCATAACCATCATTATTAAAATTTTTTAATTCATCTGGTTCTTTTAATGTATTATCAATAATATATCTAGCCATTAATCCTCTAGCTTTTTTAGCATAAATAGCTATAATTTTATATTGACCATTTTTGTTTTCCTTAAATGATGGTGTAATAATAGAATGATTTAAATGAGTTTGATTTATAGACTTAAAATATTCATTTGATGCTAGATTTATAATATGAGAATGTTTTTTTTCTTCCATATCATTATTTAAAAAATTTGTAATCGAATTACCCCAGTACTGATATAAGTTTTTTCCTTTTTCTGTAGTTAATTTCGTACCCATTTCTAATCTATAAGGCATTATTTTATCTAAAGGTTTTAATACACCATATAAACCAGAAAGAATCCTTAAATT
>JGI26060J43896_10000954_pt1 | contig 10761 bp, 8 predicted proteins | sample MarorgKNORR_S2LV_6_FD_43896 | JGI IMG/M metagenome (IMG submission 43896) | reverse complement strand
TCGAGGCGCTCAGACGGAATGTGAAACTGGGTCAGCGACTGGGTGTAGACACCCGGTTTGTAGAACCTGATGATATCAAGCATATCGAGCCTGGCCTGACTGTCGATGGGCTAACAGGGGGCTGCTACGAACCCAATGGTGGTTATATCGATGTGACACGGATGGTGCTCAGCTGGTTGGGGGCTGCGCAGGCTGGGGGTGTGAGGGTGATGACGCCGCTGTCGGTGAGCGCAATAGAGACGCGCTCCGGTCGGGTCTCCGGCGTGGTCACTGACAGTGGGTTTATTCAGGCGCCTATTGTTGTAAACGCAACGGGTGCCTGGGGAAGGGAGTTGTTGAGTGACCTGGATTTGCAGGTACCGTTGGAGAGACATCGTCTTGATATGAGCTACATCGATATCCTTGAGCAGGTGTCAGCGATTTCTGGATGTGTCACTGATGGTGTTTCCAATGTGGTGATGCGCCCGCATTGGGGTCACAGTATGCTGGTCGCAGCTTACCCACCAGCGCCTGTTTTGGTTGATGATCCCGTGATAGAGGTTTCTGATCAGGAATACCAGAGTCACCACCAGCGAATCAGCCGTGCATTTCAAGAGCGTATTCCACAGCTGAAGGACTTTTCAGTGTTATCCAACGTCAGCGGAGCCTATGATGTGACGCCGGACTTTCATCCAATACTTGGCTGGGCACCGGGTATTGAGGGCCTGTGCCTGGCAATGGGATTCTCAGGGCACGGTCTCAAGTTGTCGCCTGCCATAGGAGAAATTATTTCAGCGATGGTTCTGGAGCAACCGCCACCGATCGATGTGCATGCTCTTCGTTATGAACGATTTGCACAAAACGATCTGATGTACCTTGCTTATGGTCCCAGCGCACGCGCCTGAACGGTAGTTTCGGGGTGATCCTTACGACTAAAACGTCAGTGAATCCAGCCATCTAGAAATGGGTTGGGCCATCGCACCGGTATAAGCTGTGAAGTCGTGGTCGGCGCCATCGACAACCACCTGGGTCGAACCAAGGTGGCCGCCCAGTTGGATTTTCTCCAGGCGAATTGGTGCCAGGCGGTGTACCGCGGGGTAGTCTTCGGAGCCATAAATATCAAGCACCGGGATCTTGAGTGTTGCAAACGGGAAANGNCTCTGCATGGGNTGCNGATAGTCAGTCGCACCCATGCCGATACCAATGAAGGCGTCGATGTGCCTTCCGGCGGTTGCTTCGAGCCAGGCCATGGCCATGTGGGCCCCACAACTGTGCGCAAGTAAGACGATGGGGCGATGACCGCTGGTCAGGAGGTGCTTGATTCCAGCCTCAATTCGGGGGAATGCTTCTGGCAGGATTGCCAGATAGTCAAAATACTTGGCGGATTTCTCCAGGACTGGCATCTGAAGCGAAAGCGTATGCCAGCCATTTTGCGCAAGTGCCATACGCAGTGGGCCGATGTTGTCCGGCCAGTCTGCGTGTACACCTCGACCGTGCAGTAGGATGATACTTCCGCGTACTGGCGTGCTGTCGGGCCTCAGTTCCACGGCAGTAAAAGTGACCTTTCCAGCTGAAAGTCGTTGTAAATCGCCATCGAATAGGCTGGCTTCAAGCTCAGTCACCAACCGCTGTTCCCGTTCGACGTCAGCGGCTATTGCAACACCGGTTAGGCTCAATAGCAGGGTAAGAATCAGAGCACAGGTACCGGCGCTTTGAGTGCGGGGTATTTTGGGGGTGTTACGGGTCATTGGCTCAGAATATCATAGGAAAATACAGGTCACCACGCTGCTTAGTGTGAACGTCATACTCACCCTGTGAGCCTACAGGTTTGGCACAATCAAACCCTGATACTGTAAAACGGATACGTCAAATGGCTAAGGATCAATCTAACCGACTCAGTAGTGTGGCCGAGCAGGTAGGCGAGCTATTAAAAGATCAAGGTTCCCGGCTCACCACGGTTGAGTCGTGTACGGGCGGCTGGATTGCGCAGTCGGTGACAGCAGTTGCCGGTAGTTCAGTCTGGTTTGAAAGGGGGTTTATCACCTACAGCAATGAGGCGAAGCACGAGCTGGTGGGTGTGCCGGACTTGCTGATCATTGAAAATGGTTCTGTAAGTGGGCCAGTAGCTCGGGCCATGGCTCGGGGTGGTCTGGATCACAGTCCGGCCGACGTCGCCGTTGCGGTTACGGGTGTTGCGGGTCCGGACGGCGGTAGCGCCGAAAAACCTGTTGGCACGGTGTTTGTGTCTTGGGCGCTAAGATCAGGTGCCCTGCGGACCGAGCGTTTTCTTTTTGAGGGCGATCGGGCGGCCGTCAGGGCACAAACTGTGGTTGAAGCGCTGGGTGGCCTGATCCGTTTTATACGCGATGAGTCAGACTGAGAAAATTCTAACGTTACGGATCAAAACCGACGATTTGTGACGTGCTTTGCTAGGCCCTTTGAGCCGAGTATGAAATAATCACATCGTTTTCGATCGATGTGCTTTGCACGACTAAATCGGTTTGGTTGGGACAGTTTTCGGGAACATCGGCAGGCCAGTGTGTCGTGCCGGTGAAACAAGGATTGAACACGAGATCAAGGAGAGTCCCACATATGGACGACAACAAAGAAAAAGCCCTGGCCGCTGCGCTGGGACAGATAGAGCGGCAGTTCGGTAAAGGGTCGGTCATGCGCTTGGGCGATGCCGATGTCGGTAAAGATATCCAAGCTATCTCCACCGGGTCGCTTGGCCTCGATATTGCACTCGGTATTGGTGGCTTGCCCCGTGGTCGAGTGGTTGAAATCTATGGACCGGAATCTTCCGGTAAAACTACCCTGACGCTGTCTGTGATTGCGCAGGCGCAAAAGCTAGGTGGTACCTGTGCTTTTATCGATGCGGAACATGCGTTAGACCCAGCTTATGCCGGGCGCCTGGGTGTGAACGTGGATGATCTCCTCATTTCTCAGCCGGATACCGGTGAACAAGCGCTTGAAATAACAGACATGCTGGTGCGGTCGGCGGCGGTCGACGTGATCGTGGTCGACTCGGTGGCTGCGCTGACACCGAAGGCTGAGATCGAAGGAGATATGGGTGATCATCATGTAGGGCTGCAAGCGAGGCTGATGTCACAGGCGCTGCGCAAACTCACAGCCAATATCCAGCGATCCAATACGATGGTTGTGTTTATCAACCAGATTCGCATGAAGATTGGCGTGATGTTTGGAAATCCTGAGACCACCACAGGTGGTAATGCACTTAAGTTTTACTCATCAGTGCGCTTAGATATCCGCCGCATCGGTGCGGTGAAGAAGGGCGACGAGGTTCTCGGAAATCAGACGCGAGTTAAGGTGGTTAAGAATAAAGTCGCACCTCCATTTCGTCAGAGTGAGTTCGATATTCTCTACAATGAAGGCATCTCAAAAGAAGGCGAACTGATCGACATGGGTGTTGATCACGGGGTTGTAGAAAAATCCGGTGCCTGGTACTCCTATGGTGGTGACCGAATTGGTCAGGGCCGTGATAATGTGCGTCAGTTTTTGCGTGAGAATCCTGATATTGCCCAGGCGATAGAGCAGACGGTTCGCACTAATGTGGGGCTTCCACCGATCGACGAGGTGGCATTCAAACCTGCAGCATCCATCGATACTGCAGATGCGCCTGAAGCGGAGACTGCCGAAGCCTGATGCGGCAACTGGACGCGGATCCGGTGATCCGGGCCCGGGACACAGCTTTCCGTTTGCTGACCCGGCGCGAACACAGTTGTGCCGAACTCCATAACAAACTCACGGCACGGGGCTACGACAGTGATGTTGTGGGCGACCTTCTCGCTTCCCTGGCGGCGGAAGATTTGGTTTCAGACCACCGCTATGCACAAGCGCTTATGTCTCATCGTGTGAGTACTGGCTATGGTCCGCAACGGATCATTATGGAACTCAAAGATAAAGGCGTGTCAGCCGAAATTATTGAGCAGACACTGTCATCGGCCGAGGTAGCCTGGGACGAGTTGCTCCGTGTTCAACACAACCGAAAATTTGGAGGCTCTAAAGCAAGCAGTTTCAAGGAGTGGGCAAGACGGGCACAATACCTTGACCGGCGAGGTTTCAGTACCGATGCCATTCGTCGGGTCATGGGATCGTGGGACCATGCCACGTTGGCGCGAGACGATTCGGGTGTGGATATAAACGCATGAAAACCAGTGCTATTCGGCAGAAATTTTTAGATTACTTTGTGGCCAATGGTCACGAAGTTGTCGCTAGTAGCCCGCTGGTTCCACATAACGATCCTACTTTGTTGTTTACCAACGCGGGTATGGTGCAGTTCAAAGATGTTTTCCTGGGTCAGGACAGGCGATCTTACAATCGGGCGGTGACCTCCCAGCGCTGTGTTCGGGCGGGCGGTAAGCACAATGATCTGGAAAATGTGGGCTACACAGCGCGGCATCACACGTTTTTCGAGATGCTGGGCAATTTCAGTTTTGGTGATTACTTCAAGCGTGAGGCCATTGCCTTTGCCTGGGAATTGTTGACAGTCGGTTACGGTTTGCCGGAGGAAAAACTCTGGGTCACTGTTTTCGAGGATGACGATGAGGCGGCTGATCTGTGGTTACGCGATGTCGGCATCCCGGCCGAGCGATTCGCTCGAATCGGTGCCAGTGACAATTTCTGGGCAATGGGAGACACCGGCCCTTGTGGGCCCTGCAGTGAGATCTTCTATGATCACGGACCGGAGGTCGACGGTGGGCCACCCGGATCACCTGATGCAGACGGTGACCGCTATGTTGAGATTTGGAATCTGGTGTTTATGCAGTACAACCGTGATACCAGCGGTAAAGATGCCCCGTTACCCAAACCTTCAGTGGATACCGGGATGGGCCTGGAACGGTTGGCAGCGATTCTCCAGGGTGTACACAGTAATTACGAGACTGATCTTTTCCAGTCACTCATTCAGGCATCTGCCCAGATCGTGGGCACCGACGATACAAACCACAACTCACTCAAAGTGATTGCGGACCATATCCGTTCGACCGCTTTTCTCATTACCGACGGTGTAACACCTTCTAACGAGGGGCGGGGTTATGTATTGCGCCGAATAATCCGCCGCGCCATACGTCATGGACACCAATTGGGTGCGACTGAACCGTTTATGCATAAGCTGGTCACATCGTTAGTCGATCAGATGGGTGATGCCTATCCGGAACTTGTCGCAGATCAGTCTCGAGTTGAAGAGACCTTAAAGCTTGAGGGCGACCGGTTCGCCGACACGCTGGAGCACGGCATCCGGATACTGGATCAGGAAATTGGCAGCCTGTCGGGTTCAGTGCTCGCCGGCGATGTTGCTTTTCGCCTCTACGACACCTACGGCTTTCCCGTCGATCTGACGGCGGATTACTGCCGTGAAAAAGGACTTACTGTCGATATGACCGGCTTCGAACAGGCAATGTCTGAGCAGCGGGCACGGGCTCGTGCGGCCAGCCAGTTCCAGATGGCAGAGACGATCGAGGTCAGTGTCGAGCAAAGTACAACCTTCTCGGGCTATGAAGAATTACGAAGTAAAGCAACAGTGCTTGCACTGGTTGCCAATGGTGAGGAAGTTCAATCACTCGAAAGCGGGCAACAGTCGGCCGTGGTGCTTGATACGACCCCCGTGTATGCAGAAAGTGGTGGTCAGGTTGGCGATGTGGCTCGTATTGAGAGTAAAGGTGTCATGTTCGAAGTTGCCGGTGCCCATTATCTTGCCCATAAGGTAATTTCGCACGAAGGTGTGCTCACGCAAGGACATCTCGATGTGGGTCAGAGTGTCACGGTTAGTGTGGATCAACATGCGCGGGCTGCTACAGCAGCCAACCACTCGGCAACCCATCTTTTGCACGCCGCTTTGCAGCAGGTTCTGGGTAGTCATGTTCAGCAGAAAGGATCTCTGGTTGAGCCGCAACGTTTACGATTCGATTTTTCGCATAACGACGCGGTCACCAAAGACCAGCTTGAACACATAGAGATGCTGGTCAATACCCAGGTTCGAGCCAATGATGAGGTCACTACTGAAATCATGCCGCTGGATGATGCGCGTGAACAGGGTGCGGCCGCGCTCTTTGGTGAAAAATACGATGACGATGTACGTGTCGTCGACATGGGCGGATTNTCNCTTGAGCTTTGCGGTGGCACACACGTTACCCGCACAGGCGATATCGGCTTGTTTCGGATTGTGTCCGAATCAGGAATTGCCGCTGGTATCAGGCGTATTGAGGCATTGGCTGGTGATGCTGCTTTGAAGTACGTCCTCGAGCAGAGTGCTTCCCTTGCTCGGGTCGCACGGCTCTTCAGAACCGGCCCCGGTGAGATTGAAGATAAGGCTAGCCAGATCCAGCGACGATTGAAGGAGCTTGAGCGCAAGGTTGAACAGCTACAAGCCCAACTTGCTACCGGGGGCAGTACCGACCAGCTCGACGAACAGATTCAGGAGGTCAATGGNACCAAACTACTGGTCGCACGACATGACGGTGTGACTGTGAAAGGGTTACGTGTCATGCTAGATCGGCTGCGTGACAAATTGGGCTCGGGTGTGGTGGTGATTGGTGGTGTGCATGAAGGGAAAGTAACGTTACTGGCGGGAGTCACCCGCGACCTTGTGGATACCTATCATGCTGGCCGTCTGGTATCTGTGTTGGCGCCGATGGTTGGCGGAAAAGGTGGCGGTAAAGCAGATATGGCCCAGGGTGGTGGCAGCGATACCAGTGCATTAGATGCTGCACTGTCTGCTGTGCCAGACAAGCTGTCGCCTACAGAATGAAGTGCTTCAACCGCTCTGGTGCTGAATGGATCGACGACCTGATCCACTGATTCTTCCTAAACCCGCTGATTTGGCGCAATAATTAGCTCCGTATGGGCTCAGGGCTTTACCTCACTCTGGAAAACCGCTTTAATTCGCGCCCCACTGTAAAGCTCGCGCCTNGTTCTGATGCCTCTAATCGTAGAAAAATACGGCGGTTCNTCTGTTGGTACGTCCGAACGGATTCGCGCAGTTGCAGATCGCGTGGCTGCATCGCACCGTGCCGGTGATGACTTGGTTGTCGTGCTCTCCGCTATGGCAGGAGAGACAAATCGGTTGCTGGAGCTCGCACGTGATATCGATCCAGAGGCGGATGCCCGCGAAACTGATGTGCTGATATCCACTGGTGAGCAGGTCACTATTGCCCTGTTGAGCATGGCGCTTCACAAACTTGACGTACCGGCGCGGTCCTATACCGGAGGACAGGTCCGAATACTGACCGACAATGTCCACGGTAAAGCCAGAATTCTGGATATTGATGCGGACATGGTGCGGACCGACATTGAACAACGTAATGTAGTGGTGGTTGCTGGTTTCCAGGGCGTAGACCGGGAAGGCAATATCACCACGCTGGGCAGAGGTGGTTCGGATACGACCGCTGTCGCGATGGCAGCGGCGCTAAAGGCTGATGAGTGCCGTATCTACACCGACGTAGACGGTGTCTATACCGCTGACCCAAGAATCGTTCCCGAAGCCAGACGTCTGGAGCAGATTACCGTGGAAGAGATGCTGGAATTATCCAGCCTGGGCGCCAAGGTTCTTGAGACACGTTCGGTAGAATTCGCCGGCAAGTACAAGGTGCCGCTCAGGGTTTTGTCTTCGTTCGAGTCGGGCAAAGGCACGCTGATAACATATGAGGTAAACAAGATGGAACAGCCCTTAATTGCAGGAATAGCCTACAACCGGGATGAGGCAAAACTCACGATACGTGGCGTACCGGACCAACCTGGCGTAGCTTCTACAATATTCGGTCAGATTTCCGACGCACATGTGAATGTAGATATGATTATTCAGAACGTCGCCCAGGATGGGACGACAGACCTAACATTTACGGTTAATCGCAGTGAATATCCACACGCACGGTCGATTCTGGAGAAGATTTCTGCCGAGCTAAAAGCACGAGAAGTCGTCGGGGATGATCAACTGGCAAAAATTTCCATAGTCGGTGTGGGTATGCGCTCACATGCGGGGATAGCGTCGACCATGTTTGAGGCTATGGCGACCGAGGGAATTAACATCGAACTGATTTCAACATCAGAGATCAAGATTTCAATCGGTGTGGCTGATCGTTACGTTGAGCTTGCCGTACGTGCATTGCATAAGGCTTTTGGCCTGGAAGTTGAAACACATGAAGAGATCCTGGACGCAACTGCGGTCGACTGAACTCAAGAAATCGATCAGTTGAAGTCCGTGATGTCTGTTGGCTACGAATCATCTTAGGGGGACAGCATGCTGATATTGACCCGTCGGGTGGGTGAGGCGATGAAACTGGGTGATGATATTACGGTTACAGTATTAGGTGTTCGAGGTAATCAAGTTCGAATCGGCATCGATGCGCCCAAGTCAGTCGCGATTCAACGCGAAGAGATCTATACCACTGCTGTAACCGAGCGAACCCCGGAAATTGGGGACGAGTTATCCGACATCCAGGACGATTGCTGAGTCGTGTTGTGGCTTTAATTGTCGTATTTCATCAAGGCTATGGTATAGTGGGTTGACTGAGTTAAATAGTCGCTGACAACAGCGATTCGTACCCACCACCTCCTTATAGAGAATTCGTTTTTGACAGAGTCATTATCGCTCACCGGTGAGATGATCGCGGTGATGTTGATTCTCGGCCTTACCATCTTTTTGTTTGTTTCCGAAGTTGTCCGTGTTGATGTCGCAGCTGTTTCAATTATGGTGCTGCTGGGATTGACCAGTTTGGTACCGGGTTACAGCGGTCTCGTTCCACTAGAACACTTGTTTGACGGATATTCGAGTAACGCAGTGATCTCAATTATTGCGGTGATGATCATCGGTGCCGGGCTTGATAAAACAGGAATCATGAGTCAGTTAGCCGGCAAGATCCTCAAATACGGTGGTGAGGCGGAGGTTCGAGTGATCAGTATCATCTCTGTGACTGCAGGTGTGATATCAAGTTTTATGCAGAATATTGGGGCAGCAGCACTGTTTTTACCTGTCGTAACACGTATTGCAAGACGTGGAAACCTCCCCATCTCAAGACTGCTTATGCCTATGGGCTTTTGCGCAATTCTTGGTGGGACGATCACCATGGTTGGGTCTAGTCCGCTTATCTTACTCAACGATCTGATCGAGTCATCAAACTCCACACTGCCAGATGGTGTCGCACCGATGGCGACCTTCTCTTTGTTTGCGGTAACACCTATCGGTCTCGCCCTTGTAGTTGCGGGTATTCTCTATTTTGTGGTTTTGGGCCGTGTTGTTTTGCCCGTGGTCAAAGATAAGCCACAAGAGTCAGGCAGTACGCTCCAATATTTTCGTGAGGTATACGGTATTCAAGGTGAGGTCTACGAAGCTCGGGTAGCGGCGGACAGTCCATTGATTGGTGGGACCATTTCAGATATCGAAGAGGGTGGAAGGGACGGCTGGATAGTTGCCGTTCGAAACCGTGACGACATCCGTGTGGCTCCTCGCGGAGATACTGAACTGCACTATGGCACTGAACTGGCCATCATGGGTCGGCGGGATGCTGTTGAGCGTTTTTGTCAGGCAAATGGACTAGATCTGAAACGACAAACCGACGTTTTCACAGAGATATTGAGTACGACTGCTGCGGGCATTGCTGAAGTTGTCATACCGCCAGACTCTGGTTTTATCGGCAAGACACTCAAAGATGTCAGCTTGCGACAACGTTATGGGGCAACAGCGTTAGCTGTGTTCAGGGTCAACGATGTAATTGATGTAGACCTGGCCGATTTAACATTCCAGGCAGGCGATACACTTGTATTACATGGTCGCTGGCGAGATTTCGCTCTGTTCTCCAGCAGTCGAGACGTTGTTGTCGTGACAGACATGCCCAGAGACGACACTCGACCCGAGAAGCTATGGTTTGCTACGTTCGCTTTTCTGCTGGCGCTAGGATTGATTTTGTTTAGCGATATGCGGCTGTCGGTAGCACTGATGACAGGGGCGGTGTTAATGATTCTGACCGGTGTGCTGAGGATTGAAGAGGCTTATCACTCCATCGGTTGGCAAAGTGTTTTCCTGCTGGCGAGCCTGATCCCCCTGGGTCTAGCTGTCGAAGTCACAAACACTGCGGCCTGGATTGCGCAACAGACATTAACTTTGTTGGGTGATGTGCCGTTATGGGTGTTGCAGGCGGCGCTTGCGGTTCTGGCTACAGTCTTTACGTTGGTAATGTCTAATGTCGGAGCGACAGTCCTGCTGGTACCGTTGGCTATCAATATAGCGCTGGGCGTGGGTGCAAATCCGGCAATTTTCGCATTAACTGTTGCGCTGGCAACATCTAACTCGTTTCTAATTCCAACTCATCAGGTCAATGCGTTGATCATGGGGCCTGGTGGCTACCATGTGAGGGATTTTGTTCGCGCCGGTGGCGTGATGACGGTGCTCTTTCTGGTGATCATGATGGTGATGCTGAATCTGGTTTTTTAGATTGGTGTAGTTTTAATTTGTGGTATCGATGTATTGGTCATCACTTAAGAACAAAGCTCCTCTGAAGCGAGGTCTTATCTCTGTCAGACATGTTCACTGATACACTATTCAAGATCCAGACTTACCCGGAACGCCCACATTGACTATAATTTTAGTGTCGGTCCCACGTTCTGAAAAAGCGTGACAAGTTGCGAATGTTTTGACCCGGAGAGGTGGCCGAGCGGCTGAAGGCGCTCCCCTGCTAAGGGAGTATGGGGTTTATAGCTCCATCGTGGGTTCGAATCCCACCCTCTCCGCCATCCATGAGTGAATTTGGATTACATCGCGATGTAAGATTT
>JGI26060J43896_10000951_pt1 | contig 10782 bp, 8 predicted proteins | sample MarorgKNORR_S2LV_6_FD_43896 | JGI IMG/M metagenome (IMG submission 43896) | reverse complement strand
GGAATGGATATCATAAGCTTGGAAGATCCCTTTAATCCCTATAAAGTTGGATCCTATACTTCCTCTACTGCTACGGCACATAACATGTTTATAGCCGATGGATATGCATACTTGGTTGGTAGCGCCGGATCCTCAGCACAAACAAATTCTTGGCAAGGCATAATTATTCTGGAATTATCTGATCCGGAAAATCCAACGGAGTTAGGTAGATGGGAAGAAACATACATTCATGATATTTATGTAAAAAATGATACAGCTTATGCTTGTGATATATACAATGGTTCTTTGGCTATAATTGATGTGTCAGATAAAACGAACCCAACTACGATGCTTGTGCATAATTATAGCAATTATGGTTGCCATGCGGTCTGGGTTACCGATGATTCCAAATACGCTGTTACAGGGGATGAGGAAAGTGGTGGCTATGTCTATATTTTTGATATACAGGATTTTGATAATATTAACATGGTTGCCACCTGGTATCCGGATGAGCCAGAGGTTCAAAATAAATCTGTCCACAATGTGTTGATAAAAGATGACCTTTTATATGTTTCTTATTACGTCTATGGTACCCGAATCGTTGATATCTCAGACCCTTATAATCCAACAGAAGTAGGATACTATGATTGGTATCCTGGCCAAAATGGACTTTATAGTGGTAATTGGGGAACATACCCCTTCACGGGAAATGGATTAATTTATTCAACAGATTTTAGTGGCAACGGCTTATTTGTAATGAGCTATCCCTTTATGGGTGAAATTGAATTTGAAGAATTATCTGACACTGAAAATAATGTTGACCCCATCACATTATCAGCCACTATAAATGAAAGTTCTGAGTACAGTGTTGACTATTCAACCCTCATGCTCTACTGGGGACTCAATGGGGCTATAACTGATTCAACCACATTGACTATGTCCGGGGACAGCTATATCGGCAGTATCACACCAACGGGTCAAAACGGTATAATGCATTACTATGTTGCTTTTAACACAATGACAGGTGAGCGTGTCACCAAACCATACGGGGCACCATATGCCTCATTTACTTTTAATATTGGTACGGATAATGTATTCCCTGAAATCGAATTAATTACAGACTTGGCTGACCAATTCTATCCCTCTGGATCATACGAAGTTGTCTCGATTGCATCTGATAACATCGGTATTGGCATGGTAGAACTCTTTTGGCAGGTTGGAAATGGTGAAATTCAAACTGTTACTTGTACAGAATTAAATGATCAAGATTATGGAGTGATTTATGAAGGTGTTTTATCGTACGAAGATATTTCTCCTGGAACAGAAATAACATATTGGTCAGGAGCAACTGATGCTTCCAATCAGTCAAATCAGTCCGAATCAGAGCAAAAACACTTTTATGTTTCTGATAATTATGTACTAGGCGATTTTGAGNATGAGGAAGCATTAGACCGCTGGGATCTTGGTGGTTGGGGTAGGCAATACGTTAATGATGATATTNAGTGGGCTTTAAATGATAGCCCTGGTGGCCTTTATTNACCGAATGTATNTAATGCCTGTTATCTTATAGAAACTCTTGATTTAACTCAATTTAATCAAGCATATTTACAATTCACTTCAGCAGAAATGTTGTTTGATGGTGATTATGGATACCTTCAAATTAAACGAGGAAATAATCCTGGATGGTCCACGCTATTAACTGTCAATGGCTACNTAGAAATAGTAGAGAGGAATGTCAGTTTAAACTCTTTTATGGATGAAAGTGAACTCTACATTAGATTATTGATGACTTCAAATTCAACAGATGAGAGCCAAGGCTGGTTTGTNGATGATATTTTTCTGGTTTTAAATCAGGATATGCCGCCNAATGTCAATACTGCTTCAGGAATAATTAATTTGCCAGATCAGATACAATTATATCCAAATTATCCTAACCCATTTAATCCAATAACGAATATTGCCTTCAGTCTTTCAAAACATTCCCTGGTAGATCTGAAAATAGTGGATATAGAAGGTCGTCAGATCCGTCACTTACTAAGTAATGGTTTTGCCGCCGGTAGACATGGTGTAAGCTGGAATGGTACCAATGATCTAGGTACGGCGGTTGGCTCGGGTATATATTTTATGGTATTACGAGCCGAAGGCAAGGTTCTGAGTCAGAAATTATCCTTGATCAGATAATTTCTGATCATTCCGTTTTTTTATTCCCTCTTCAATAGAATCAAGTAGGGTAGTCATGACCACCTCTGACTGAATTTTATTGATAATGCTAAGTACAAATATTGGGTATTCTTCTCTTTGCAACAGTGGTTCGACTATTTCAAAAGGATCTTCTTCATCTAAAATATCGTCAATCGTCAAACCTGAATTCATTTTTTGATGGATAAGTTCATGTAAGGATAAAATGTAATCCTTAATCTCATCTCTGGATAAGGTCAGTAGGTCTTCTGTTTTATTAATTGTCGCCATTATTTCCTTGAAACTTACTGAATTAAGCGTTGAATAGGGAAGGGGCAAACGGTAATTTTACCGAAGGATTATCAATGATAATTTTTCGTTCCACTGCCATTTTACTCCTGTTTCTGATTACTTCTTTTTCTCGTGCCCAAGAAGGTCGTTCCATGCAAGGTGCTTTCGGAACAGTAACTATCGATGGTAAAATGTGGAACCAGATTGCGCTAAGGCCCGTTGTGCCAGTATGGAAATTTGCTGTGGCCCTTGATCTTGTGTTTTATTTTGACCAAGATGGTAATATTCATAAAGATGAATGGGATTTTTCTAATCCAGAAGCGATAAAGAATACAATTATTGATAAAATTTATTATATCCGCTACGGATTGAAACAAGATCCAATGTATTTCAAGGTTGGATCTCTAGATCGTGTGGATATGGGCTATGGTATATTGGTAAATGCCTATTCAAATGCTATCCAGTATCCGCAAGTGCGAAAAGTGGGCTTGGATTATAAAGTAAAAACGAAATTCGGTACATTTGAGGGATTCGTTAACGATTTCAAGGAAAATATCGGACTAACGGGCTTGCGGTTAAAATCTCCCTTATTAAGTTCATTGCCAGTTGCATTATCATTTGTTATTGATCGTAATCAGTACCTTGGCCTGCGGGATGGTGATAACGATGGAGTGCCTGATATTGTAGATGCCTTTCCAATAAACTCAAGCTATGCGATAGATTCGGATGGTGATGGACTGGCCGACTCGAACCCGGATGAATTAGACCGCGATGGTGATGGCTATTTGGATGCCGGGGATATTAATGATATTCATGTATGGTGGGACGATTTAGGTAATACAGTTGGAGTTGATTTCAGTAATGAATCTTATTACGATTCATTGCCTGATGGTAGCATTGATTTGGCGCCTGATCCTCTGAATGTTAATAAGGACTCAGATCCAATAGGCGCCATTGCACTGGACATTGGTTATCCGGTGCTTACCCAGGAAAAATTATCGGTAAAACTTTATGCACAAGCGGCCAAAATGTTAGGTGAGACTGTCCATCCAAAAAAGGGGAATGGAAATCTAGCACTTGGTACCGGTTTGGTCCCATTAGGTGTGTTGACTATTTTTGGACCTGCACAACTCAATCTGGAATACAGAATGATTCCCAAGGGGCAGTTTGAATTTGGTTATTGGAATCGTTCATACCAGATCGAACGAGCAACATTTTCCAACGTTGANANTCTTGGAATGCAGGTTCGTACTAAGGAACAGCGGTTAGGTCGTTATGGACGACAGANTGGCTATTTTGCCAGTTTAAGCCTCAAACTTGGAAGTTTATTAANAGCAGGTGCCGCATACCAGGANCTTACTGGAGAGATTTGGAATAGTGACTTGGCTGAATATGAAGAAAACAAAAATAAGAACTTTTTAGCTTCTTTAAGTTTGTCGAAATCCATTAGTAAAATCAAATCGGCTCGCTGGTTTTATCAGCAACAAAATGTTCCGAACCCATTTAAATTTGAGCCATCTGAAAGCACTGTAATGGGGTACAGGGTCGGCATCGGCCTTGGATCGGGTATGGTTTTGAATTATACTTTTCAGCGGACATACAGAGATTTAAATGGTGACGGCAGGGTGGATGGGCCGGATGAAACGATCAATATAACAACGATTGAAACCAGTTTTACTTTCTAATGGATGCAAAACAAATAAGAGCTGATTTTATAAAATTCTTTCAGGATAAGGATCACCGTTTTATACGCAGTTCTCCAGTGGTGCCAGTGGATGATCCAACATTACTTTTTACGAATGCAGGGATGAATCAGTTTAAGCCCATTTTTATGGGCACTAATAAACCAGAATATTCACGAGCGGTTAACACACAAAAATGTATTCGAGTAAGCGGTAAACACAATGACCTGGAAGAAGTGGGTGTTGACTTATATCACCATACATTTTTTGAAATGTTGGGTAATTGGTCTTTTGGAGACTACTATAAAAAAGAAGCGATTACCTGGTCTTGGGAATTATTTACCGATTTGTGGGGACTTGACAAATCAAGACTTTGGGTCACGGTCTATAAAGATGATGATGAGACTCATGATCTATGGTTGCAAGAAACTGATATTTCAGCCGAGAGGGTATTGCGATTTGGAGATGAGCATAATTTCTGGGAAATGGGGGATACAGGTCCCTGTGGCCCGTGTTCAGAAATTCATTATTATGTAGGCGATGTTATTGAAGATCAGGGTTCTGGTGGCGTAAATAATACTGGTGAATATTGGGAATTATGGAANTTGGTATTTATTCAATACGACNGACAGGGGGATGGCAGTTTAATCGAATTACCNGAAAAACACGTGGATACCGGTGCTGGGTTAGAAAGAATTGTTACCGTCTTACAAAATAAATCGTCCAATTATGAGACGGATCTTTTTCAACCGATAATTCAGGGAATAGAAAAAATAGCTGGGTCGTCATACAATAAGGATATTGTACCACACCATGTTATAGCTGACCATGTGCGAATGTTAAGTTTTGCCATTGCTGATGGTGCCATGCCCGCTAATGAGGGCCGTGGCTATGTGTTGCGGCGTATACTTCGTAGAGCTGCTCGATTTGGTCGCCTGCTGGGTAAAGAAGATCCGTTTTTATACCAATTAGTTGATTTTGTCATTGAGATCATGGGAGATAGCTTTCCTGAGTTGATCGATAAAAAAGCACATATAGAAAAAGTNATTAAAGCTGAAGAAACATCTTTCAGCAGTACGTTAGAACGGGGTCTANTNCACTTCGAAAAATATATGGAAACGCATGCTGGAGATACGGTTCCAGGAAAAGAAGCATTTAAGCTATATGATACATATGGTTTCCCTCTTGATCTAACGCAACTCATGGCCCGAGAAAAAGGATTGAATGTGGATGAAGAGGGTTTTCATGTATATATGAATAAACAGCGTGATCAGGCAAAAGCTTCTGGAAAATTCAGGCAAGTTCCTAAAAATTTGAATTGGATTTCAGTTGCAGCGAACGGTAATTCGAATTTTCTAGGTTACGAAACNACTGAATCCACTTCAAAAGTATGTAAATATGCAAAAACGGAAGAACACATNATTTTANNATTNGACCAGACACCATTTTANGCCGAATCAGGTGGACAAATTGGGGATACGGGNTCTATAGTNATTGGCAACAATAATTTAACTGTATTGGATACCCAAATGGATGGAACAGAGATTCATCATTATTGTACAGGTTCCTTAGATATTAAACTGCTATCCAATCTAGTTAATTGTCAGGTTGATATTGATCGCAGNCAGAATATCAGAAAAAATCATACTGCGACTCATCTTTTGCATGCAGCCNTAAAAAATATATTGGGTGAACATGTCCATCAGGCAGGATCATTGGTTCACCCTGATTATTTACGGTTTGACCTGACCCATTCGGAAAAAATATCAGTAGATGAAATAGTAGAAATANAAAGAATTGTTAATGAGGAAATACAAAAGAATATTGCTCTAGATGTATCGATCAAGGATTTTGATGTTGCNCGTTCCGAAGGTGCTGAAGCACTTTTTGGAGAAAAATATGGTGATAAAGTGCGTATGATCACTATCAGCGAGTTTTCAAAGGAATTATGTGGTGGTACGCACGTTGAACGTACTGGTGATATAGGATTATTTAAAATCATTGAGGAATCAAGTCTGGCAGCAGGTATTAGAAGGCTGGTGGCGGTTGCTGGACCAAAAGCTGTATCCTATGTACAGAATCATGCAAATATTGTTCAAGAGTTGCAAGCCATATTAGGTACAAAAGCTGATGATATAAGTACNAGGGTGGATCATCTTATTAACCAGAAAAAAGAACTGGAAAAAAAGTTAAAACGGAAAAAGGAAACATCGATAGCATTTAATCCAAAAACAATCTTGGAAAAAGGTACGATGGTGGCTAACCATAATGTTGTAACTGCCATTGTTAGCGTTGACTCTATGGAAGAATTAAAAGAAATGGGTGATGTGCTTTTGAATTCGCTACCAAGTGGTATAGGTGTTTTGGGAACTGATGCTGGAGATAAACCATGTGCAGTAATCGTCGTAACTAATGATCTAACAAAGAAAGGAATCAAAGCGGGATATTTGGCAAAAATTATTGGTATTGAAATGGATGGCGGCGGCGGCGGTAAACCTCATTTGGCAACTGCGGGAGGAAAAAATAGTAAATCGTTTAAAGTAGCTATGAAAAAGAGCGTTGACTTGATTAAAGCAGAATTAAAAAAATAAAAAGGAAGTAATAATGCAATATGAAAAAGATGGCGATACGTATATCATTTATCTAGAACAAGGTGAAAGTATAATGGCTACATTGACTGAATTTTGCATAGATCATCAGATAAAAAACGGTCAGATTTCTGGTATAGGTGCAATTAAAGAAATTGAGCTGGGGTCCTATGATTTAAAAAACCAAAAATATATTACACATAAGCTCGATGAAACCTGGGAATTGACATCATACCAGGCAAACATTCAATTAAAGGATGAGGAACCATTTATTCATGCACACATAAATATTAGCGATCATGATCTAATAGTGAAAGGTGGGCATTTGTTTGAAGCAAAAGTTGCAGTTGTAGGCGAATTTATTTTAAGGAATATTAATAGCAGTGGTAAAAGAGTGTTTAACCCGGAAATTGGTTTGCCTTGTATGTCGCTTGGTAAATAGGAGAGTTTATGGAACATAAAATAATTAATACTAATAAAGCACCGTTACCAATTGGTGCTTATAATCAAGGAATTGTTACAAATGGTTTTGTTTTCACTGCTGGACAGGTTGCGATCGATCCAGCAACTGGCAATTTAATTGATGGTANTTTTAAAGAACGCGTAAGACAGGTCATGAAAAATTTGAATAATATATTGGGAGAGGCTGGTACAGAATTCTCTAAAGTGGCCAAGTTTACGGTCTTCCTCACGGATATGTCTAATTATTCTGNAGTCAATGAGGTATTTAGTGAATTTATTAAGGANAGTGATGCGCCAGCNCGATCCCTCGTAGCGGTTTCTGNTTTNCCTGCCGGTACTGATATCGAAATTGAATGTATAGCAACANTTTGACAGAATTATTTATCAGGATATTATTTGTTATATGTTTGGTTTNTTCATTTTTACTGGGAGAANCCCATNCAGACACTTCAGATTCAATTAAATCACCAAAAAATGCTGCATTATCATCTATTATTCCTGGGGGAGGCCAGCTNTACAATGGTAAAAAATTTAAAGCAGGTTTGATTTTAACTGGAGAAGTTTTAGCAATTGTAAATTGGCATAACAATTCCCAATTATATAGTAGTTATGATGATGCAAATAACGATGAATATCCGCTGCCCAAGTATCGATACTTAGAAAAACGAAACAAATATGTATGGTGGATTGGATTTATCTATATTTATGGGTTAATAGATGCAATTGTAGACGCACATCTGCATCCATTTGAAGATGTTATGGCTGAAGAATTAGGTAATAATCAAAATTCCGTTGAAATAAAGAAAGAGGACTGATGAACCAAACCAGAGAACATTGGGGATCAAAACTAGGATTTATTTTAGCTGCCTCAGGCTCGGCGGTGGGAATTGGTAACATATGGAAATACCCACATATGGCAGGACAAAATGGTGGAGCAGCATTCACCCTAATTTATCTCATCTGCATCCTGGTTGTTGGGCTATCAATTGTAATAGGTGAATTTGCTCTAGGTAGGAAGACACAATTAAGTCCTGTAGGAGCCTATTTGTCGATCGCCCCAGGATCCTTATGGAAATGGGTCGGATTTTTGGGCGTTGGGTCAGCCTTCGTCATTCTATCGTTCTATGGTGTTGTGGGTGGTTGGATAATGAATTATTCATTCTTATCACTCAAAGGTGATTTTTCTCAATTAACAGGTAATCCTGAGGCTGCAAGCGCTTTATTTAATTCATTTATTACTAGTACATGGGCGCCGCTATTTTGGCAATTATTATTTATGATGATTTGTATTTATGTAATTGTTAATGGCGTGAAAGGTGGTATCGAAAAATGGTCAAAAATCATGATGCCAACGATAATAGTCATACTCGTGGTTCTTGCGGTCCGTGGATTAACCCTGCCTAATGGAATGACCAGCCTAACCTTTTTATTTAAACCAAAATTTGAAGATCTATCTGCTTCAGCTGTTGTGTTGGCTTTGGGGCATTCATTTTTTACACTGAGTCTTGGTATGGGTACGATGATAACGTACGGAAGTTATCTGAAAAGAAATGAAAATCTCTTGAATTCAGCGCTTTGGGTTATCGGCTTGGATACAATTATAGCTTTGCTTGCAGGCGTAGCAATATTTTCAACAGTTTTCGCTTTGGGTGCTGATCCCGCAGAGGGCGCTGGACTTATATTCGTTGTCTTGCCTTCAGTTTTTCCACAAATACCAGGTGGTCAAATTTGGGGAACTTTGTTCTTCGTTATTCTTTTTATGGCGGCCCTTACATCAGCAATCTCAATCCTTGAGGTTGTTACAGCCTATTTTATTGATCAAAAAGGNTGGACNAGGATCCGCTCAACTATTTTGTTCGGTGGCATAATTACNGTTGTAGGTATATTTTGTTCATTATCGCTTGGTGGCAATCTAAATATTACTTGGTTTTTGGGTATGTCGTTCTTTGATTTCATGGATTATCTATCTTCCAAATATATGTTGCCTATTGGGGGTATGTTAATGGCGATATTTATTATCAAACGCTGGAGTGTGGATGAATTTGTTAAAGAATTACATACTGGAATGAATTCCACTAAAATATCGAGTCAATTAGTTACTATTTTGTTGAGTATCGGAGCCTTGGTAGTTGGTTTTATCATTTTAAATGAGATTTTTGATAAACTATTAGGGTTCCCGATTATTGGTTGAGTATACCTTGCTGTGTTTGTATCCCGTCTAATTAAACCCCAAAGCGATTTATATAGCAGATTATCCAATTGGTCTAAAAGTTTGGATAACTTTATGAACTGGCAGCCATTGCATTGGTTTGGCATGTGGTGCATGGTCATTAGCGGTTTTAACATTATAAAAGGGCAAGAGAATAGATATATTTTCTGGGATTGGAATTCTGGATCGTTATTTATTTTTTCCGTTATCATTTTGGTTACGGTTTGGTCTATTTTATCAGCGCGCCATCCTGCGACCCCTAAAAAAATCAATAATCTTAGGTCGTTGTTATATTTTATTGTTATTGGATCTATGGCGCTATTATTAGGGTCAATTGGTCCAAAATTTTCGATGGTGGCGATTAAGAATTATGCACCATATTTATTATTTTATATAGCTGTATGGCTTGTATTTTCGATTGAATCTATACAACAAGATGATAAATCATTCGAAATCGCAGGTTCAAGTTCAAGAATCCGAAATCTGGTTGGTGCCACTACTTTGATCATTGTTGGAATTGTTATGGGGTTCCAATTTGATGATCCAGTGGCCAGCACGGTTTCTACTGTATATTTACCTTTCCTTTTAGTAGCGCTAATCATGCCAGCCCATATCAGGCACTTGCAGCGCGCTAGAATCTATGGTGTATTTATACCAGCCGTATTTTTAGTAGTTCGATTTCCGTGGTTTTTAATTCCATTGTGTACACTTTTCTTTTTGTTGCGCCTTTACCATTATTTTCGTTTTAATATTGTTTATCCAACATTTGGTGTGGATCACGATTAGATCCCTATTAATTGCATTCCATCCAAATAATATTTTCGAACAATTAATTAATGGGAAAACAAAAGGTATATGATGTAGTAATTGTGGGCGGAGGCCCTGCAGGTGCTACAGCTGCGTTGTATGCTAATCGATTGGGCCTTAGCACACTTATTGTTGATAAGTCAATTTGGCCAAGGGATAAAATCTGCGGTGATGCACTATCAGGTAAAGTCGTTGATATCCTTAAAGACCTGGATCTAATTAGTGAAGTAAAAACACTTAAAGGTGCCTCTATTCGTCGGATTGCATTTGGTAGTCCTGCAAATAAAATTTTTGATATTGATTTAACAAAATCCTTTAACACTGACCATATTAAAGAAGGGTATGTAATTCCCAGAGAAATATTTGATTATTTTCTGTTTAAAAAGGCACGAAAAATTACAGAAGTAAAGGAAGGTTTTACCGTTAAAGATTTACTTATCGAGGATAACACTGTGGTAGGCGTACAAGGAAGAAACAAGGATGGAAATCCGGAAGATATTGCAGCAACAGTCGTCCTGGGTGCTGATGGGTATAATTCAATTGTGGCCCAAAAATTAAATTTATATAAAATGGAAATGGAACACAC
>JGI26060J43896_10000947_pt1 | contig 10814 bp, 6 predicted proteins | sample MarorgKNORR_S2LV_6_FD_43896 | JGI IMG/M metagenome (IMG submission 43896) | reverse complement strand
TTCTGCTCGGTGATTTTAACCATAGAATAGCCAATCCTGATAATAAACTTTGGCAAGTTATGACAGAAATGGAAGACAAAGNGGTAGTCATTAGCAACAGTATGCAGGACTTAAAAGGATGCCATCCAAGTTATCCAGAGCCTNTTGACCATATATTAATGGGTGCAGGAGCTGAAAANTTACAAATCAGAGGTAGTGAGACTGTCTATTATTTTTCTGAAAAACCAGAATNTATGACAGAGGAGGATATGCTCTCTGATCACTGTCCGATTGGAGTTGAATTAAAATTTTAATTTAGTATAAAAGTCATAATTTCATTAAATAAAAAGATAAAAATCAAACCTAAAGTATCCATAATAAAAGCATTTACAACCATTATATGGCCAAGAAAGAAAATGGTGTTTATAGGTTTACTGTTAATAATTGTAAGTAAAGCAGCTAGCTTTGTAGCTCCCCTTTCTTTGAAAATGTTGATGGATGATATTATCCCCAATAAAGATCTAAACCAATTAAAAATATTAATTGGGGTGGTAATTCTATCCATCCTTATTCAATCCATCACTTCCTTTTTACTGACTAAAATTCTCTCCGTTCAAGCCCAATATCTTATTGCAGAGCTTCGAACTCAAGTTCAAAAGAAAATATTGGGACTACCTATTCGGTTTTTTGATAACACTAAATCTGGTGCGCTTGTTTCTAGAATTATGACAGATGTAGAAGGGGTTAGAAACCTGATTGGAACCGGCTTGATTCAATTAGTAGGAGGAACAATTACTGCCCTTGTTTCACTAGTGCTTTTATTACAGATTAGTCCCTCAATGACCTTATTTACACTTATTCCTTTAAGTGTATTTGCCGTGATTGCTCTTAAAGCATTTAAAATAATTCGTCCTATTTTTAGAGCTCGTGGTAAAATAAATGCTGAAGTTACTGGAAGACTTACTGAGACGTTAGGTGGTATTAGAGTCATAAAAGGATTTAACGCAGCAGAACAGGAAAGCATCATTTTTGAAAAAGGAGTATACAAGTTATTTCTTAATGTAAAAAAGAGTCTTACCGCTACCGCTTTTATGACTTCATCTGCAACGTTTTTATTAGGTTTAGCAACTACAGGAATTATGGGAATTGGAGGTTATAAAATTATGATGGAGGCCTTGACCCTTGGAGAGTTTTTGAGTTTCACATTTCTTTTAGGACTTATGGTAGCTCCAATCGTTCAAATGAGTAATATAGGTAGTCAACTTACTGAAGCTTTAGCGGGATTAGACAGAACTGAAGAGCTTATGAATGAAGAAGAAGAATCTGATGATTCCAACAGAATCTTATCACTAAAAAACATTGAGGGAGCCATTAGTTTTAAAGATGTCTGTTTTGCATATGAAGCTGAAAAAGAAGTATTACATAGTATTAGTTTTGAAGCGAAAGCGGGAGAGACTATAGCTCTTGTAGGAAGCTCAGGATCAGGTAAGTCTACAATTGCTGGTTTAGTAGCTACCTTTATAAATCCAGACAAAGGAACAATCACTATTGATGGAAACCCTATCACAGCTGTTACTTTAGAAAGTTACAGAAAACATTTAGGAGTTGTTTTACAAGATGAATTCTTGTTTGAAGGAACCATTAGAGAAAATATTTTATATGCCAGACCAGATGCAGATGAAACAGAGCTAAAAGAAGCAGTAAACGCAGCATATGTTAATGAATTTACAGATCGTTTTGAAGACGGATTAAACACATTAATTGGGGAACGAGGAGTGAAGCTCTCGGGAGGTCAAAGACAAAGAATTGCTATTGCCAGGGCTATTTTAGCAAATCCAAGTATTTTAATCCTAGATGAAGCTACTTCTAATTTAGATACACAAAGTGAAGCCNTAATCCAAAAGAGTTTGACAACCCTAACAGAGGGCAGAACTACTTTTGTAATTGCACACAGATTAAGTACCATTCGAAAAGCTCATAAAATTTTAGTGATTGAAGAAGGAAAGATTGTTGAACAAGGAACTCACGANGTACTAATCAATTCCAAGGGCAGNTATTATGAACTTTTTACTTATCAAGCAAAAATTTAAGCCTTTAAAAGAGGAACTATTCTTTTTTGAGTAATCGAATTGATTTAATAACCTTAAATTTTTTTAAATTGTAATAACGAAAAAAATTGGCCTGAGAGTTTAATTATGACACATGGCTATAAATTTAAATTATGAAGAAATTTTACTCAAATGCNTTTTCAATAATTCTAACATCTCTTTTNTTAACGGGATGTACTCAAGTTAACCAATCAACCNAAATTGATTCAGATTATAACCCGGAAGCACGATTAAAAGAACTAAATATAACTCTACCTTCTCCTCCTCAACCAGTTGCAAATTATGTTAATGGTGTAAGAGCAGGAAATCTTATTTTTTTAGCTGGAAAAGGNCCAAAATATGCAGATGGGACTGAATTGACTGGAAAACTTGGTGGTGATGTTACTATTGAGCAAGGATATGAAGGAGCTAGACAAACTGCTATTAATCAATTATCTGTTCTAAAAGAAATGCTTGGGGATTTAAATAAAGTAAAACGTATTGTGAAAGTCTTAGGGCTCGTAAATTCATCTCCAAATTTTATAGAACAACCAAAAGTAGTAAATGGATTTTCAGATCTAATGGTAGATGTCTTTGGAGAAAAAGGCAAACATGCAAGAGCTGCAATTGGTGTAAATTCATTACCTAGAGGACAAGCAGTTGAAATAGAATTGGTTGTAGAAGTTTACGATTAAACAAAAAATTATAGTTAATGGGCTTTATTACTAATCCAATTTATGTATTATCAGTATTGTGCTTAATGGTTATTCTATCAGTTTATGCTGGTAAAACCAAAATTGGAAAGCAACTTGGTGGTGCTGCTTTATTAGTTATACTTTTTACGGCAGTCATTGCAAATTTTAATCTTATTCCTGCCGCATCAAATAGTATTGAACTGTATGATATAATCTTCAAATATATTGCGCCTATATCTATCTTTTATTTATTACTAAAGGTTAATATTACTTCGATTAAAAATGCTGGTTTACCAATGGTAGGACTTTTTGTAATAGGATCTTTAGCAACAACTTGTGGAATTATTATTTCATGGTATATATTAGACCCTCAAACACTACTAGGGGAAGATGGTAAAATAATTGCTGGAATGCTAACAGGAACATACACAGGAAGTGTAAACTTTAATGCTATTGCACTAGAGTATGAGTTTCAAAAAAAAGGAATTTTATATGCAGGAACTATTGCTGTAGATAATGTAGTAACAGCAATTTGGATAATGATTACATTAATTATCCCAACAATTCTAAACCGTATTTGGAAGAGTAATAAAAAATTTATTTCTAATAAAAATAATTCTGTTAAGGAGAATGATGAAAATGAGAGTATAAATTTAACCTCACTTGCATGGTTATTGTTTCTTGGAATTAGCGCTTATTACATTTCAGATATTATTTCACTCTATATAATTGACATCCCATCAATTTTAATTCTGACTACTATAGGTATTTTATTAGCTCAAAGTAAGTTTATTTCAAAATTAAAGGGAAGTCAAAATCTTGGTCTTTATCTAGTCTATATTTTTTTAGCAGTAATAGGAGCTTATTGTGAAATAGGTGCGGTTAGTCAACTTCAAGAGGTTGGATTCTTATTATTAATATTTACAATTTCTGCAGTTATTATTCATGGTATATTATTTATTATAATTGGTGGAATTATTTATCGAGACTGGGAGATGATTTCAATTGCTAGTCAAGCTAATATTGGAGGTGGAGCCTCAGCTATTGCTCTAGCAGAAGCATTTGACAGAAAAGATCTTATTTTACCCGCAATTTTGGTAGGTAGTCTTGGAAATGCATTAGGAACTTATCTAGGATTTTTGGTGGTCTATATACTTTGATCTACTAATATTATGCTTTGATGAAATACAATATTTACTATATTTTTATGATAGAAAAAATATGAATATAATAATATTATAAAAAAATTAAAAAATTACTTCATCTGAAATTTGTTGAAGAAAAGTCAAAACTTCGTTTTCAACTATGCTATAATATATGTCTACTCCATTACTGTCTTTTCCTTTATATCTTTTAGATAGGTTTAAAGAAGTTTCGCTACTTAAATGAGAGAAAATGATACAACTAGCTAAATAAGATCCATTTGGATTTGGATGTTTATCATCTTCCATTAATAGGTTAAACTGAGGATGCTTGTCGTTAAAAAGTTTAAAGGCTCTTCCAACTGGAATTATTTTTGAATTTGTACCCTCAACTATTTGTTTTATACTTTCCTCTAAAGGGTAGTCCTCATTATTTGTATTAAACTGTTCAATAGATGGGTACATCCAAGTAGAAAAGAAATGAATCTCAGTTGAAGAAGGTATTAATGAAATGATTAGATCAAAATATGTTTTAGTATTATCTGAATTTGTAAGAGGGTAAGTACTGTGTTCTTGGATTATTACATGATCAAATGTTTCATTTTCAAGTAATGATTTTAAATTAGTATTATTCCAATGATCTTGAAGTTTTGCAGAAGGAACTGTAACATGCTTTACATCCCAGTTAATCCCTCTCTCTATTGACATCTGTTCTACTTGAGAGGGAAGGTTCCAATAAAAAGTAAAACTATTTCCAATAAAAAGTATCTTCTCGTTAATAACTTGAATAGGAAATTCTGATTCATCTGAAGAGATCTCAGCAGCACCTGAGTTACATGATACTAGTATTGTCAATGCTAAAGACTTAAATATTTTAATCATCTAATAAAGATAGAAAAACAGTTAGAATTTATTAACTGAGTATAATTTTATTTTAATACTTAATATACTGGGTGTGCTAAAATAAAAAACCTGTGGCAAGCCACAGGTTTAATAAATGTAATAAAGTTATCGCTCGAAGGAATTATAAACCAAACAAAAAACCAACAAATAAGCTAATTCATTATTACCAAATAACTTAATTAGCCCACCATAATTTGGTTGCTTGTTTATCTGGACCCTGAACACTATTAGCTTGCTCTACCTGAGCTCCATTAGTGTTGTAAGGACCTGATCCATATCTGTGTCTCTGAGGATAAACTCCGTTAGTATCTCCAAGAACAAAAATATCTCCATCAGTTACACCCGCACTAAGTTCTGTAGGATATCCTGTATCTCTAACAACAGACCATGCTTCATAACCGTTAGTAAATAATGCTATCCATCTTTGAGTTGCAATTTTTTCAAGATTTTGATCAGTACTTCCATTTAGAAGAGCCATGCCTTCTGTTGCAATATAGTTATCTGCATCAGCACTAGATACTCCCCATAAGTTCATAGCATGTCTAATTGCAGTTTGATAGTGCCCTTGAGCATCACCATTAGCAAGACCTTTAGTTATTGCTTCCGCAACCATAAAGTGACTTTCAGCAGCAGTCATAACTACAAAAGGAAAAATAGGCTTTCCTGAATTATGCTGATTAACTACAACTTCAGANGGTTCAGACCATANTTTTCTATCTAGTAATGGTTTAATCTTACCATTTAATCTAGTTGGCTGACCAATATAGTTAGTGTTTTCAGGCATAGTAATTGTANACCCACCAGCACCATCAGAAGTTTTAGTATAAGTAGCTCCTGNACTATCAAGTATACCAGTCATATAAGCAANNTGCTTATCGAATAATCCTACTCTTTCACCTTCAGTTGGTTTNGCCCATTGAATAGTNCCNCCTTTACTTGGTTTTGCATATTTTGCAAGTCTAGGATCATTATTATCCCTTAAAGCGTCCACTAAAGTTTTTGCTAAGTGCCAGTTTCCACCACCATAAAATGGACCCCATACATCACCATAAACAGCACTAACCCATGTACTAATTTCAAGATCTCTTGGAAGTAGAGCATCTCTATCACCTAGAACACCGCCAGTAACAGCAGAAGAAACAGCAGAAGAAGAGAAGGTTTCACCAGGAGCACCTTGCGCTCTTAGTCCTAACCTTAACTTTAAACTATTTGCCATTTGTTTCCAAGCCTGAAGATCACCATTAAAGAAAAGATCATTTTCAGCCAATTGATCAACACCTGATCCCGTAGTAGTATCATTACCTATTAAAGAAATAGCTTGATCTAAATCAGACACAAGAGTAGAATAAATTTCTAACTGAGTGTCATATTTTGGAGTAACAATATCAGGGTTTGAAGCCTCTGACATTGGAACCATTCCAAATGCGTCAGTGTAGTATTGATAGTAAAGTCCTTTCATTATAAGGGCAATTGCATAGTATTTATCATTTTCAAGAGTCCCCCCTTCCTTTACAAAATTTGTAAAGGCTGATAAAGTACTATTATAAGATGCAAACCAAGCATCGTGAACTGCACTTGTATATCCAGCGCTATAGTTATAGCCTAGACCGTCATCCCACCAATTGGATTTATATCCAAAGGCTGTATGACCAGCGTATCTGTCCGCATGAATAATTGGACCCCTCCAGTAAGGATATCTATTGGGTGCAAATAGCCCTGTTTGAGCGTTAGTTACAAAAAATTTTGCACTAACGTCACTAGCAGCTAAAGCATCTGGCTTTTCGTTAATCTCAGTGAAATCATCTGTACAAGAGATCATTAAAGCCATTAAAGCGATTGTTGTTAAAAAGTAATTGTTTTTCATAGTTTTCATAAGTTTTTTTTAAAAGTTTAAAGTAAGATTCAGACCTAGACTTCTTAAAGAAGGTAAGTTATTTGAGTTAAAACCTTGCGCACCAATAGCAGTTCCAATCATATTTTCTGGATCTACATCGGGAGCCTTTTTTGAGAAGAAGAAAAGATTTCTTCCTATAAGCTGAAGATTTGCACTTTGAATACCATAATCTAACGTATTAGGAATTTGGTATCCAATTGAAAGCTCTCTTAATCTTATATTATCTTGATCATAGATGTAATTTTCTGCAATACTAGATGTAGTTCCCCAGTATTCTTGACCTGTAATCGAGGTTGTATTATCAGTATTAGTTGCAGTATTAAATCCATCTAGTGTTACACCAGATTCTCTATATTCAAGAGTTCTTGCACCTACACCTTGACCGTCAAGAGATGCAGATGTTGCTGAGTAAAACTGACCACCAAATCTTCCATCAATTTGGAAGCCTAAACTATAGTTGCCATATCTTATTGTATTATTCCATCCAGCTAAAAAGTCAGGTTGAGCAGTACCTAAATACTGGTCAGGCGTGGAAGTTGATGGTCGACCATCTTCTCTTATTAGTCTTTGACCAGCATCATTTGTTTCCCATACTGTTCCGTAGATGTCACCAATAGTTCCTCCTACTTGAGCTCTTAATGATAGGTTACCACTATTTGTAGTCATGTAAGTAAATGTTTCTAAATCGTCTATTAATGATAACAATTCATTTTCATTCTTAGCATAGTTAAGAGATGTATCCCAAACCATCTTACTGTTTTGGATAAGTCTACCACCAATAGTAATTTCAACACCTTTGTTAGAAACTTTTCCAACATTTTCTTTAAAGAATTGGAAACCAGTAGCTGCTGCAACAGGAACATTAAATATCATATCCGTAGTCTCTTTATCATATACTGAGATATCAAAGTTTAATCTGTTGTCTAGCATAGAACCTTCAATCCCAAATTCTATAGATGTAACCTGCTCAGGTTTTAGATCTGGGTTTAGCTTAATGCTTGGAGCACTTAAAGTTGTTAAACCAAAATATCCCTGTCCCGGTACATCAAATGTTTGACTTAATTGGTATGGATTTGTATCGTTACCTACTTGAGCGTAACCAGCTCTTAATTTTAATAAATTAAATACTGTTTGTTCAGGATCTACAAAACTATTTACTATAGCAGAAACTGAAGCTGAGTTATACATGTAAGATCTATTCTCTTCACCCAATGTTGATGACCAATCATTTCTTGATGTTATATCAACATATAAAAAGTCTTGGTATGCAAAGCTAGCACTAGCATATGCAGAGTTAACTTTCTTTGTTGCTAATGGTCTTTCATTAGGTGCTAAAAGATTAGCAGCATTATTTAAAAAGAACTTTGTAGGAATTTTAAAGTTTTCTCCAAACTGATAGAAACCTTCTGAAGTTCTTTTTGATAAACTTCCACCTACATTTAATACTAGATTAAGATCTTTTGTTAGATCTTTTTTAGCTGTAATTAAAACGTCTGTATTAAGTTCTCCATAAGAATTTGTCTGCACATCCATTCTTCCTCCTCTATAAAAATGATGTCCTGGCTTAGTAATTGTCTTATTTTTCATTTCCGTTATATCTGCACCTACTCTTACAAATGCGCTTAACCAGTCATTAAATTCATAGTTAATTTTAGCAAACCCAAAAAATCTATTTCTTCTTTCCTTTTGTTCATCATTATTTGCCATCCAATAAGGATTTGCTGTTTGAGAATTAGGTCCAGAGTAATTTATAACTTTAAATTCATCTGGCGTTCCTGGATTATCAACTTGGAATTTTTCTAGATCTCTAATATCTACAGTTCTAGGCATTAGATAAATAGGTCCCATAATACCTTCACCTGCTAAAAACTGTCTGTTATTAACTTCCTGTGTGAAATATGTAGCCTTTGCGTCAACAGTTAATTTATCAGAAAGATTCATTACACCTCTTAAGTTGAAGTTGTGACTTACTAATGTTGAACTAGGCATTATACCTTTGTGATCATTATTAGTATATGAAAATCTTACAGATCCTTTTTCAGAAGCATCTTGTACTGACAGAGATGTACTAGCTTTGATACCCGTTTCGAAGAAATCTCTTACGTTATCAGGGTATGCTTGAGTTCTTCTTGGCTTACCATCAAAATACATCTGTTCAGAGCCATCTATTTTTCTACCCCATGACGAAGAACCGAAGTCAGTTAAAATATCTGTATATGCTCCTCCTAAAGTACCTTGCGCATATTCATTTTGAAATTCTGGCAAGTACATTACATTATCCATAGTTAAGTTAGTATTAAGAGAAATACCTAAACCTTGTGTTTTAGATCCTGTTTTAGTTGTAATAAGAATAACTCCATTACCTGCTCTTGAACCATATAATGCAGATGCATTAGGACCTTTAAGAACTGATATTGATTCAATATCATTTGAGTTAACATCTGTTATACCACCACCTGTAACAACAGAGCTATAATCAGCATTATTGTTAGATTCAATTCCATCTGCGTTGATTGGTACACCATCAACAACAATCAGTGCCTGATTCATACCATTTACTGAGTTGTTACCTCTTAAAGTAATTCTAGAACCTGATCCTATAGTACCTGAGTTGGTAATATTTAAACCAGCAACTTTCCCGATAAGAGAGGATGCAATGTTGTTATCTTTAATAGTGTTTATGTCATCACCTGAAACTTCAGTTACTGAATATCCCAGTGATTTCTTTTCTCTTGAAATACCTAAAGCTGTAACTACAACCTCGTCAAGAGTATTATCTGAAATCAGTTGAACGTTAATTAGAGATGAACCTACAACTATTGTTTGTGATTCATATCCAACGTAACTAAATACTAATGAACTTCCTTGAGATGATTCAATTGAGAAGTTACCATCAAAATCGGTAGTAGTACCGTTTGATGTTCCTTCAATAACAACTGAAGCACCTGGTAAAGGCAATCCATTATTATCACTTACTGATCCAGTGATTTGTTGTGCATATGCTGTTACGCTAAAAGCGACTGTCAGAAATATGCTTAATATCGAATTTTTTATCATAATAAGTTTTTTATCAATTGTAAATATAAGAAATGAGTTTAAAAATTGGCTTACTGCATTTATACTGCAGTATATTTTATATATCTAGTATAAATCTATTTAGATCTTGACCGGTATTTAAGTTAAGTTTTTTGGAAAGCCTATATCTTTGGCTTTCAACCGTCCTAAGTGAAATTCCTGAAATTCTTGAAATTTCATTATTTGAGTGATTCATTTTAATATAGGACGCAAGTCTAATATCAGTTTGTGATAACTTAGCGGTTAAATTTAATCTCTTGTAAAAATTTGGGTAAACCTGACTAAACATTTTATCAAATTCTTCATAGGCCTGTTCTGAAGTAGTAATGTTTTTAATTTGCCTTTTTAGATTCTTTAAATTTTTGGTATTTGAAATATCCCCATCTAATTGATCTCTTATGTTATTCAAATAATCATTTCTTTGAGATATAAAATTTACCTTACTAAAAAGCTCTCTTTTTTTTAATTTAAGCTCCTCATTAATTTTATCTTTTTCCAGTCCTAATCTGGTATTTTTTTCTTTTATAAGGTCAGAGTTAAATCTTAATGAAACTGCAATTAGAAATAAAATTGCTACTAGAAAAATTGAGACTAAAGCATTTCTATTATTTATTGACTTAGAAATATTTAAATCATTTTGCTTTTCAGAAACTAACATAAGACTCTCGAGGGAATTAAACTCATTGTCAAAAAATATTTGATTTGGTTGTTCAGTATATAAAATAATTGAGTCTTTAACCTTTAATAAATTTTCAATTGACTTTGCACTAGTATAAATCTTTTCAAGAAGTTTAAAGTTGTTTATTTTTTGAGCTTGATTAAGTTGCTCTAGATTTAAGTTTTCTAATATTAAATTTTTAGCATCATCATTCATACCAAGATTAAAATATGCATTTGAGATTTCTAAATTTATTTTTGGAATTTCATATTCAAGATTTACAGCAATTTTTTTTGCCTTAACTAAATATTCTAATGATTCTGAAACTCTCCCCTTAGATTTTAAAAATTCTGCATATTTACGATTGACTAGTGAAAAAAC
>JGI26060J43896_10000946_pt1 | contig 10815 bp, 10 predicted proteins | sample MarorgKNORR_S2LV_6_FD_43896 | JGI IMG/M metagenome (IMG submission 43896) | reverse complement strand
GCCCGAATCTCTTGGAGTCTGTGGGATAGTATTGAATACCCACTGAATTGCTCCGGTATAGGCATCAATGGCTATTACTAGGCCACCAGGAATATGCCCCTCTGATAGAGCGGCCGCGACATAAATAATGCCATCATGAAAAGTGGGGGGAGTAGTTAAACGGTAGCCAATTGTAATCGGATCAATATTAGTAGGGTAGGTGTCGGGATACTGATGATGCAGTCCCTCAGCAACTACTTTGAGAAACCCTGCATCACCAAAGCTTGCTAATGCCGCTCCGGTATCTGCGTCGAAGGCATAAAGGTCTGCACCTCTATAAGCATAAACTCGGCCATCGGCATAAGTGGATCCACGGACTGGGCCGTTGGCAGGGCCTGAATCGAGAATGCGCCGCCATAACTCCTCACCTGTAGTTGCGTCCAAGGCAAACATCGTCGCTCGAGAATGAAGATACATGACCCCATCTACAACCAGAGGAGTTACTTGAGCGATATCTTCTCTAAGACCTGGCTCAAAAGACCAGAGCATATTAAGTTGATCAACGTTGCTGGTGTTGATTTGATCTAGCGTGGAATAGCGGCTGTTTTCTACGTTTAAATTTTGACTGGGCCAGTTGGCAGTATTAGATTGAGCAGATACTGAGCTAAAAATCATTATGGATAAAAAGCACAGGAAACCATTTCTTATTTTTGTAATTCGATTTTTCATAAAAGCCCCGTTTCGATATTGTTGGTTTATAAATACTTGATACAAAAAATGACAACTCATAGAGAATATTTCCTTTGATTTCTCCTCGAAGACAGAGAGTTTGGCATAACAACGAAAACTTTGAGCTGTAATTCTAGATGAATAGTTTTCGGTACTAAACGGTAGATTATTCTTGTTGTTGTTTTTCTAGATTTCGGGCTACACGTAAGATATTTAACAATCCATAATTTCCTTCATGGCAGGCAAATTCATAGATGGGTTCACCGCCTCTAACCATTGGGAATGACACAGACCAAGGTTGCTCCCAAGTTGTGTCATCGCTGACAGTAAATTCATATTGCAGCATGTCATCGTCGATTCTTGTATAACGTTCTTGTAGATGAAGGTTAGAGCTTGAGCGACGAAAGCTTGATTTCGCAGAGAAATTTGTCGTCTCAATTATTAATGTTTCGCCTTCCCAATGACCCCGTGCATCACCGTGCCATTGAGTAATATTTGCTGGTATGTGAGGGCGGCCATCGAGGGGAATGATGCGAGCGTCATGCACCATTTCGGTGAGTATCATTACTTCATTCTTAGTCTGAATAATTTGAATATTATTGTTGTAGGCTTGTGGGAGCATACCCTGGGGCATGCCCCAGGTCATGCATCGTTCATTTAGAGTGCGATCAGTCCAGCTGTCAGCAGAACCTCTGCTTGCGCGAAACGCTGCAGCCACAGTGGCACGATCATTGGCAGCTTGAGTATACGCAGGAATGCGTCCATCTGCTGGGTCTACGACTAAAGAGGTTTGCCCGGTGGCAAGAACAGTTGAACCATAGTCCAAATCTTGCGGATCATGCACTGATATTCCTGCGCGAAGGGCATCCAATGGCCTACCATCAGCTCTTGCAGCACTTTCTCTTTCGTAGGCGATTATTTCTTCCGGTGTCATAAAAGCTTTACCTGCTAGACGTTCCGGCCTTTCTAAAGGGGTGATAGTGCGACGATCCCAAACCCCTTGAAAATCAGGATGCCCCCAAGGAGTTTTTGCAGCTGTGTAAATACTAGTGTTGGAGGATTGCGTCAGACCCAGCTGAGGAATAAGCACCAATGCCAGAAGGGTAGCAACAAAAAGAGTCAATCGTTGTTTCAGCATTATGTGCTCCAACTCTAGAGATTTGGCTGTTAGGTATGCAGAAATCGGGACAGGTAAAGATTCTCACATATCGTGTGCCTAGCGTATACCAAAAACCCAGGCTCCGCGAGACGCTGTAGGTTGGATGCGATTCGATGGTCACTAATAGTGCGGGCAGTAGTCATCAAATGATACTCCCCGAAGAATCCTTGTGGCGCAGTTATCTTCAGTCATAGGAGTCCCATTCACTGGAGCATCATCGTAATTATCCACAAAACCTTCTGCTATTGTTGATAGAGCATAATTATCTTAAGAAAGTAGAATGGATATGATGGCAAGAGTTGATCTAATAATTGACTTGAATTTTTCGCCGGGCAGAACCGTAAAGTAACCAAACAGGCTGTGGGGATTATTATTTTTCGGGTGCATTGCTTGTTAGGTTACACTTTTAACTATTTCCCCCTAGTCGTCCCGCACAGCAAGTAACTATTATCAATTCAGTTTCACTGTTGAAATTATCGGTGCTTAAAAATTGCCACGCGTTTTTCGCGAAAAGCAGCAACACCTTCTTTTGCATCCTCACTTTTTCCAACGGCCACCACATAGTTTTTTTCTATTTGTAGTTCAGCTTCACCAAGCTGAGGAGTTGCAACTTCTGCACACGCGCGAATGGCATTAAGGGCAACTTTGCTGTGTTTGGTAATTGAGCTCAAGTAATGCCTAGCCTGATCCAATAGAGGAATTTCAGGAATAGTAATTCGATTAATCAGGCCAAACTGGAGAGCTTCTTCACTGCCTATAGGCCTACCCGTTATCATCATATCTAAAGCTCTAGACGGACCGACTATAGCAGGCAATAGCTGCGTACCAGCATAAGCTGGAATCAGGCCAATTTTTACTTCTGGGAGTGAGCAATTTACCTGAGGCAGGGCGATTCTAAATGTGCAAGCCATAGCCAGCTCAAGACCGCCACCGTAGGCTAGGCCATTTAACGCGGCGATGCTTATGAACGAAGCTCGATGGAGCCGAACTATTAAATCTCTCGCTCGATCGGATTTCTTAGCGCGATCGTCCTCACTCATTGAGTTGCGCTCGAAGAGATCTGTTCCAGCACAAAAAGCCTTTTCTCCATCGCCAATTATTATAAGTCCACGATTGCCAGTGTCTTGTTCAAGAGAATCGATGCATTGCTCTAACCCATCGAGAACTGAACCAGTAATAGCATTAAGTCTTGCGGGTCGAGTAATTCTAAACACTAAACATTCTGCTCTGTCTTCAATTTGAAAATCTGTTGATGTCAAAATAAATCCTAGCGTAGCTGTGTTAGGAGGGAATTCTCTCTTTAAGGGTTATGCTATTATCTGCAGCGTCAGTAACCATAATATAACTATCGACTAATTATTCGACTAATTGTTCTCGAAAAGAAAATACCCATGGCTGATCGGGTTCAACTAACACGTTTACCCAATTTACTGAGGGATTGCCGAAAACTTCAACGCGAGTGAAATTTTCCACCAGCTGATTTCGGTCTGTATAAAGTGGTTTATCAACGCGAAAAATGTGCGTGTCTCCTACCGCTAGAACAACCGGCTTGCCGAATGCCAGGCTTTGTTTGCGGAGCACTGGATACAGCCAGGCCAGCGATGGCCTTGGATCGATGCAACTGCCACAGGCCCGACGAGCAATGGCAGGCAAGCCCCATATTTGCCAAGGGTCAGCTTGCATGGCGAGAAACACCCCTTTCGCGTCACTCGCAATCGCTTTTTCAAATGCGGCTTCTATCCAACTTGCTCCGGCGTTATCTCTTCTTTGTTTTTCTGCAGGATCGGTAGCTGGCGCAGTTAAAGCAACGGTGTGCACGGTGGCAAATACAACCGATTCGTGCTCCCACATTGCATTCTCAACAAATTCAAAAAATTCATTATCTTCAGACTGCTGTGAGACGGGGATGGGTTTCCGCCAGTGGAAAAACCAGGCCGTGGATAAAATAGATTTCGAAATATTTCCAACCGCTCATATTCATCAAAGCCCCCGGCTGCTTCACGTTTGCAATCCAGCCAATCATTATCACCTGGGGTAACAATGTAAGCAGGTTCGAATCGTTGGTTCAGTTGAAAGCGACGACTCAGCTCTTCATCTGAACAGTCCTCACCACCGCCTTTTACGTCCCCTAAGTGAATGACCCATTCAATATCTGCGGTTTTATTCACCTGATTAATCAATCGAATGTATTTATCATAAGTTGNACCGGAATAGGGATTGTCGCCTACCAAGGCGAAGGAAAATTCATCTGCAGAAGAAGACNGGGTGCTATAAACAATTAGCAAGAACAGCGAAGCAAAGCNCACTCGTTTAACTGGATTTATCTGACGGAGTATTCTTTTGCTATTTAATTTGAGCACATTTTGTTTCCTTGGTAAGGGATTAGTGATCCTAATTGGTAATTCGTCGATAAATTATAGTCTTAGCCAGAAGCACAAAATACGCCTATTACAGAAAGGTTTCGAGCCTCAATGACCATTTATGGCGAATATTGCCTAATAAAAACGAGTGCAGCTCTATATAATCCCAGCCTATACTTAATCTTAACCCCTGTAAGAATGCGTAAACGACTAAAGCAAAAGGGTTTTACCCTCATCGAATTGATGGCCGCAATAGCTATTATTGGCATGTTGGTGTCCGTGGCTATACCTGCTTATAGCCAGTATTTTGATCGTGTACGTTTTTCTAAAGTGATTTTACAGGCTGAGTCTTATAAACCCGCAATTGAAGCTGCTGCTTTCCGTGGTGTGGCTTCCACTAATGAACTTGACTCTGGCATCAATAGCATTCCACCCTGGCAATGGTCGGCAAATAATACATATTTTCTTGGAGTATTCGACGGATATATCTATGTTTTTTGGGAATTCGATGGTAGCCCATTATCTGGCGAATCCTATTGGCTCCGCGCAAAAAATACTAACCCTCCGATGCAGTGGGAAGAGGGCGGTAGTTGTATTTGGTCAGGCTATTGCTAATTTAATGTTAAAAAAAGCGTCATGTGTCACTCTTACTTGTTTCGCTGATAAAGATATGCGAAACTAATGCGCTTCGTTTTATTAGGTTAATAAGAATGTTAAAGGAAGAAAATCTTGGAACTGGATGAGCTTGAGCGGCGGTTAGTTCCCTTCTGCCAAGATAAATATCAACGATCTGATCTGCAAATTTGTGATGTTCATAAGATGCCGGGACATGCCGGGTTCGCATATGGATTTTCAGTCAAAAATTCTTTCACAAATACTGATGATAAATGGTACCTCAGACTTCCACCTCCCGGTGTAAAATTACAAGGTACTGCAGACGTGCTTCGCCAAGTTTCTGCATTAAATGCCTTGCCGGCGGAAGTGCCTCACTGCAAGGTTAACTGGTCTGGTGATGACCCCAAGTGGTTTGGGCGACCCTATTTCGTCGTACCGCAATTAGATGGCGATGTTGTTCAACTTGATGGAACTGGTTGGGTAACCAAATTGGATGAGCCTACTCGGCAGGAAATGGCCAGGCAAGCGATAAGCGCTTTAGCGACCATTCACAAAGTTGATTGGCATAAAGCCAGCTACTTGGGAGAGCCTGTTGCATTCAGCGAAGACGTTACGCGCTGGGATCGTTTTGTTGAAAAGGTTGCTGAACCTCAGCTTCTAGAATTACAACCAACGGTACGTGAATTACTGTTAAAACAAATTCCCCAGAATGCACCAGTGGGTATTTTCCATGGCGACTTCCAATGGTCGAATCTTTTCTTTGCGAATAAGGGCTTGAATGCCGGAACTTTGCTGGCAGTGATTGATTGGGAGTTGGTGGGTGTAGGAGCTACGCTTAATGATGTTGGTTGGTTTGCCACATTTAATGATCCGCAGGCATGGAACGATTCCCGCAAGCGTGGTCAATACATGCCTCAAGCCGATGTGCTTGTTGAAATGTATACAGAAGCTTGGGGCAGCGATATTCCCGATATCAATTGGTATCGAGCTCTCGCTGCCTATAAATTTTCAATAATTACTGGTTTTAATCTTATGTTGCACAGACGGGGGAAGCGCCATGATCCGATGTGGGAAACTACCAAAGATTCTATGCCTTCATTGTTAAGCAGAGCAGACTCCCTCTTGCGTTAGAACTACATTGACAGAGCGGGTTTCGAATTACCGTAAGCTGTAACCCTATGTTAAACTTGGAATCATTCTAGGCTAGGCTCACGTCCGCTTATCTTATTCGGGGGAAGAAGATAATAATGGAAAGAAAATTATCTCGACGAGCGTTTTTGCGAGTCTCATCAGATGCGGCCCGTAGATCGTGCTTCGTTCTCTCCATGCCCATGATCCTCTCTGCTTGTCGTCGGGGAGGAGAGGCTGCTATCAATGAAGAAGAGTTTCTAAACCTTTCAGAAGAAGAAGTTGTCGAATACTCGGCAATCGCTGCGCGTATCATCCCCACTGACGAAACTCCTGGCGCTACCGAGGCGGGGGTTATCTATTTTATAGATCAGGTGTTAGGTCAGGACCGAGAGCAAGAACGTCTAATACTCCAAGAAGGGCTAAAAGAATTGCAAACAGCTACTAGTTTGAAATTCTCTGGCGTTTATTTTCATGAGTTGGGCGAGCTTCAACAAGACCAGTTGCTCCACGAAATTGAAGACACTGAATTTTTTGGCACTATAAGATATCTGACCATCGCTGGCATGTTTTCTTCACCTGAGTACAGAGGCAATCGCGACAACATAGGCTTTGATTTGCTTGGATTCGAAGGTCGGCATGCTTGGGCACCACCTTATGGTTACTACGATGCTGACTATGCTGAGAAAGGTGAGTAGCCATGGCCGAAGTCGTTACCTTCCCGAGTCGTGAGCCAGTAGATTTTGTCATTATTGGGTCTGGAGCTGCTGGCGGGGTGATGGCGAAAGAGCTATCAACAGCAGGTCATTCTGTGGTCTTGTTGGAACAAGGACCGTACCTGCAAGCTGGCGATTTCAAACACGATGAGTGGGGCTACAAGCACAATGGAGATCTAGTTTGGGGACGACGACAGGGGCATCCTCAGTCTTTCAGAAAAACTGAAAACGACGAAGCGGTTGAAAGAGAAGTCTGTTTAGGTTATGCGCATAATGTTGGTGGAAGTAGCGTGCATTTCTCCGGAAATTTCTGGCGCTTTCGTCCAATAGATTTTAATGAGGCTAGTGTGCTGGGTCCTATCTCTGGAACCACATTTGCCGATTGGCCGATTAGCTACGATGAACTAGAGCCTTATTACACTAGGGTCGATTGGGAGGTTGGTGTATCGGGTTTGCAAGGAGCTTGGGACCCTCCCCGTTCGAGAGATTATCCCTGCCCCCCTATGCCGGTTAAATCTTCTGGGGTCATTCTCGAAAGAGCGGGCAAGCTGTTAGGCTACAACCCCTATCCTGCTCCAGTCGCTATTCTGTCTCAGCCTCACAATGGCAGGCCCGCTTGCATACACTGTGGTTTTTGCAATGGGTTCGGTTGTGAGGTGAATGCCAAGTCTTCGTCTATGGCCACAATGATTCCGCTGGCACTGGCATCGGGTAATTGTGAGCTACGAACCTCTGCAACAGTATCTCGTATTAATACAGATGAAAGGGGAAGGGCTAACGAAGTTGTCTATTGGGATGCCAGTGGCGTCCAGCAAGCGCAGCGCGCAAACGCTGTCGTACTTTGTGCCAATGGAGCTGAAACACCTAGATTATTACTTTTGTCAGAGTCTGAACTATTTCCCGATGGACTGGCAAATACCAGTGGTATGGTTGGAAGAAATCTAATGTTTAATGGCTGGTCTTCAGCAGAAGGCTTATTCGATGAGCCTATCAATGGTCATAAAAGTATCCCAACGACTCGAGTGATTCATGATTTTTATAGTATAGATCCTAGTTTGGGCTTTTACGGCGGCGGCGGTATTGATTCAAGACACTCATCCGACGGACTGCCCATGGGCTCAGCCTTAGGCAGCGGTAGGTTTGGTGGGCCCCGATGGGGGAGCGAATATAAAAAGCTATTGCAGGAAGAGTTTACCCGGACGGTTGCCTTTCATGGTCATACTACCTCTCTACCTCAAGCGTCTAATACAGTGACCCTTGACCCTAATTTGCGAGATAAGTGGGGCAGACCAGCACTTCGTACGACTTATGCAGATCACCCAGATGATATTTCCACGATGCAATTTTTTCAGGATCGTTCTGTGGAATTATTAGACGTGGCAGGGGCGATAAAAATTAATCGAATCCCCATCGATGGGCAAGAAGGTAATGTACACATACTCGGTACTTGTCGAATGGGCAATGATCCTGACAATTCAGTAATTGATCGGTTTAATCGCAGTCACGACGTGCCAAATTTGTTTATGTGTGATGGATCCAGTTTGGTTACCGGTGGTCGTGGCCAGCCAACCATGACAATTATGGCACTGGCGTTCCGAGCGGCTGACTACATTATCGGAGCTGCACGCCGTAATGAAATTTGAGAGATTTATTATTTAATTGGCTAAATTTTAGATGGCTAAAAAAAGGGCGCAATACAGCGCCCTTTTTTTCACCCCTAGCTCTATTTTATCTGCCAGGTTTCCTCGCTAGAAAAGCGTAACCATAAACGCCAAACTGTTTAGCATTAGCTTCGCCAGATGCGCCGCCAAACGTATCGACTGCCTCGCCAATTTCTATATCCTGAAAACCAGACTCTCGCAAGATCTTCTCCCAGCCTGCACACGGCAGGCCCCCGGCGATTCAGGCTGTCCAGAGATCAATATTTTCAATGACTGCTTGAGGTATAGGCTTGCTATTGGCAATATCGGCAAACTGCAGGTAACCACCTGGTTTCAATATACGGAATATTTCAGACAAAGCGGTACGCTTATCGGCGCAGAGATTAATTACACCGTTACTTATGACTGCATCGGCCCAGCCATCGGTAATTGGCAAATTTTCTATGATGCCTTCTTTGAAATTTACGGTGTCTAAGTTCATTTCCTTTGCGGAGCAGCTGGCCTTGACAAGCATTTCTTCAGTCATATCCACGCCGATGACTTTACCGCTGTCTCCTACTAAGCTTGCTGCGACGAAGCTATCGAAGCCTGCACCAGAACCCACATCTACAACTTTTTCGCCCTTTGTTATTGCTCGTAACGAAAATGGGTTGCCAACTCCAGCAAATGATTCAACACCGGCTGCACAAATCCCGTCGATAACTTGAGGAGTGTAACCCAGTTTCTCTGCCAACTTTCTTCCCGTATGGAAATGAAATTCCATGTCAGGAGTAGTTGCCACTTCTCGGTATTTGAGCTTTATCTGTTCTCTTAACTTTTCAATATCCAAGGCATTAGAACCGTGCTGAGAGTTTGAATTTTCGTTATTTGTCATTGGGGTGTTCCTATATTTTTCCGACATAAACCAATATAACTTTTTCAGCCGAACTTCTCTCTCGCCATTGCAAGAGAGAATATGTTCTATTTAAATATGGTAAGAGCAACCGGGCTTGTATTTTAATGGTCTTGCACAAGCTGGTGTAACGGAATAACTTTCTTACTGATCAGTTTTACTTTTAATGCTGGCAAAAATTTCACTGCTGCCATCTTTCTTNATTAAAAGTATGTCATAGGGAGTGAATCGATCACCCATTTCCATTCCCGGCCCGCCGATGGGCATACCTGGCACTGCAAGCCCTAAAGCATTAGCTGGNGGCTCTGCTAAAAAAGCAACAATGAATTTCGCAGGGATATGACCTTCAAACAAAAATCCTTCTTCTGTCACAGCAGTATGACAAGATTGCCATCCGGATTTAATGCCAAGTTCTGCTTTAACACTGTTCAAATTTTTTGGGTGAAATATCGTTGATTCAAAACTATGTTCCTTCATGTGCTCAATCCAGCCTACACAACAACCACAAGTTTCTTCTTTGTATACATTGAGGGCAATATCGTCAAGAGATTGAGCTGCAGATTGGCTTGCTACTATGGCCAGACCCGTACTAGAGATTAAAACAAATGTAGTCGCTTTGCCGATGTCCACAAGACGAGCTGATAAATTACTTAGAGATGTTTTCACGATTCACTCCGTTAACATGTTGATCGATTGGGGTAATGCTAAATTAAATAGCAGAGTATTTACACTGATCCAGGTCATTTTTTCATCTTGGCAATAAATTTATAATAAAAACAAATAGTTACAGAAAAATCTAATGTTTCTAAGTATGAGTTTCTATGAAAAATCTTTTGTTAGAACGTGCGCGCTAGGGTATTACGCCACGAGTATTAAGTGTTACTCGGTACAGACCAGTACGAGCGGTCATATATAAAGTGCTACCGTCATCACCCCAGGCCACGTTGGCAGGAACTTCATCAGGTTTGATAGTTCCGAGATGGACTCCATCGGGACTGAATACCCAAACCCCTCCGGGACCTGTCGCAAATACATTACCGTCCACATCTACCTTCATTCCATCAGCGGCACCGATTTCATTTTGATCATTTACATCATAAAAAACCTGCGGATTGCCAATGATTCCATTTCCTACTACGTCATAGGCATACCAAACTTTATTTTCAGCATCGGAATTCGCCACGTAAAGTGTTTGTTCGTCAGGAGAAAAAGTGATGCCATTTGGGCGGGTTTGATCCCGGTATAAGAGCTGAATTTCTCCACTGGGGCTCAGACGGTAGATACCGTTGTAGTCCAGTTCACGAGCAGGATCATCTTCTAGTCCTGCAAGTCCGTAGGGTGGGTCGGTAAAATACAGCCAACCATTTGAATGCCAGGCTGAGTCATTAGGGCTATTAAGGCGCTTGCCACGATAACTGTCGACGAGAACAGTTCTTTCCCCACCACCAGGCTCCACTCGAGAGACTTGACGATTGCCGTGCTCCATTAACAACAGGCGACCTTCACTATCAACATTTAACCCGTTTGACCCCACCGACTCAGTATCACTTTCTCCTNCGAACACTGGTTGGATCAG
>JGI26060J43896_10000945_pt1 | contig 10821 bp, 10 predicted proteins | sample MarorgKNORR_S2LV_6_FD_43896 | JGI IMG/M metagenome (IMG submission 43896) | reverse complement strand
AGGCTTTTAAAACAGGAAATTCCTCGCAAGATTATTGAAGGTTTTGAGCCAACTCAAAATCTAAGATCGGATCCTCCTAAGCCAAAATCTAACAATAGAGGCAAAGGCAGATCTCAGAGGGGCTATAAGAGCTCAGGTAAGGCCAGGCCTTCAAGAGGCAAAGGAGCTTGGCATAAAAAAAGATCCAATAAATCATCTGCAAATAAAAAATAGTGAATCTTTAAATATTCTTTTTGCTGTACAATATTCGTACTGCCTTGCTTTAAGCTACTTTTAATTTGGACACAAATTAAACAGGTCACGCAAAAAGATGCCCAGTATTTTTTAATATTAGGAGAAAGGTATGAAATATCTATTAATTTTTTCAATTTCAATTGCTTCTCATCTTTGTTTTGCTTCCTATCATGGTGGCGGTGAAGAAGGATCAGACTCAGGTGGAAGTGGTGGTGGTTATGGAGGCGGATCCAGTGCAGCAGCACTCGTTGGAGTTGGCGTTTTGGCTTACTTCTTGTTAAGAGAAAATGGCGATGAAGAAGCTTCAGAATCTGATTCAGAATTCAGCTTTTCTAATCAAGAAACTAAGTTGGAAATAGACTTCAATAAAAATGAATTTAATTCATTTAATGAAAGCAATTCAAGTTTTGAATATCCAGCAAATAAATTTCAAATAAATTTAAGATACAAGCTTAATTAATATTGTTAATGATTTTGAGGGCTTGTTTGATAATAAGTTATTAGCCAAGCCTTCAAAAGACTGGTGCCCCCTGTAGGATTCGAACCTACGACCAAAAGATTAAGAGTCTTCTGCTCTACCAACTGAGCTAAGGAGGCTAAATTAATTTCTAACTGTATTCTATTTAGAAGTCAGAAGGCTTCATTTTATAGAAGTTAGTTTTAGTTTCAAAAAGATGCGCTATTTTCAGAAGCTCTATGTCACCACGAGGCTTGCCTACCAGCTGAATTCCCACAGGAAGTCCTTCTTTGGTGAATCCACCTGGGACCGATATGGCCGGTAGTCCAGTGACCGTGATCATGCAACAAACTGCCATCCAGTCTATGTAAGTATCTAATTTAGTGCCTTCAATTTCTTCCACCCACTCCTTAGAAAGATCAAAGGGAGGCACTTGCGCCGAAGGTAATAATAAAACGTCGTATTCTTGAAAAAAACTGGCTATATCCGCATAGATATTGGTGCGAATTATTTCAGCTTTTATCATCTCATCAATCGATAGAGATTGGCCTTTCTCAATATTCCAAATGACTGTTTCTTTAGCGTATTTGCGCCAATCATCTACGCTTTGGTCTAACATTTTTCCCAGACCTCTCAAACCAACCGCTCGCTGGATTTGAAAAGCTTCCATGGCGCCTTTCAAGGGAGGATCGGCGTAAGTTATTTCAGCGCCTAGTTTCTTGAAGGTTTGTCCTGCTGCATGAACAATGTCCACAACTTTTCCATCAATGGGCAACTCTCCCAGGCTAGGGCTCACTGCAACCTTCAGTGGATTATCTTTATTTAATTCATAGGGGGTAAGTGCTGACATGAAATCTTCACCAGAATCAGATAGATTTAAAGGGTCAGTAATATCCGAACCAGACATAACCGACATAAGCAGTGCAGTATCTTTAACGGTTTTAGCCATAGGTCCGGTGGTAACAAGCCTTCCGTACCAAGCGGCTCCTAAATTCTTTTGTGTCCTTCCGATGGAAGGTCTAAAACCAACAACATTACAAAAACTTGCTGGGTTACGAAGCGAACCGCCCATGTCGCTTCCATCTGCAAGAGGCAACATATCAGTTGCTAAGGCTACTGCTGCACCACCGCTGCTTCCACCAGCCGTCTTATTTAAGTCATAAGGATTGTGCGTAGCTCCAAACACAGAGTTAAAAGTATTGGAGCCCAAACCAAATTCTGGCATGTTCGTGTGCCCTATAAATATAACTCCTGCCTTACGCATTCTCTCAGCAAAAGGGCTATCCTGGGTTTCAATTCTTTCTGCAAACGGCTGAAATCCTAGGGTAGTTGCAAACCCCTTGATGGCTACTGAATCTTTCATTGCCATGGGCAATCCATGCAGCACCCCTCTTTCAGACAAAGGAACGCTATCGGCATGCCTAGCTAATTCTATGGCCTCTTTTTCAGGCAAGAGATTAACAATTGCATTTACTTTAGGGTTAATTTGGTTAATTCTTTGGTAGATATTTGTCATCAAATCTTCAGCAGAAACGTTACCGGCTCTAAGGTCTTCACAGATCGTTAGAGCATCAGTCCAAATAGGATCAGGGAGTTCTAATGAGTTAGAAGTGTCTTTCATCTTGTTTCGTTGATCTTAGGAAAAGATCAGCTGATCAGGGCTTTAAAACTCCTATGGATTCTCTGTCCCTGTCAAATTCTGCCGGTGAAACGCTGGAGCCGTCATGACCTCCCAAAGTTCCAAAAGGAGAGAATCCTAAAATATGCCTTTGCTTGTCTGTTAGTTTTTCCAAAACTTCTTTTCTCACGCTATAGGTATGATTTTCTTGTGGTCTTACCCAAGGCTGAAAGTAAGCAGTGGAAATATTACTTCTAATCTCCCCTGACCTGTTGAGTCCATTTCCATGCCAGACTCTACCTGACCAAATAATTGCACTACCGGCAGGAGCAGTTATGGACTGCACGTTATTTTGGACTTCATCAGAGTTGGCACTTTTGTAATCTATTAATGGCCATTTATGAGAACCAGGAATTAATCTTGTGCCACCATTCTCAGGTGAATTATCTGAAATTAGAACCATGGAATTGGCCATGAAATTAAAGTCCATTGGGTGCGGAACGAGCGGCCATTGATCTTGATGAAGAGGCATTCTTTGATTGTTACTGCCATTCATGTGGGCGCCCATTGAACACAAGATAACTTTTTCGCCTATAGCATGTTGGATTAGTGGAAGAATCTTCGGATGGTCTATGAATTGCAAGAAACAGTCACCTTTATTAATTAAATTCCAAACCAATCTGCTGACTTTCTCTTCTTCTTTTACCTCTTGTCCAAACCCTTCATCACCTCTGGATTTTGATCCTACGTTATATTTTTCTTCACCGTAAAATTGCTCTTCCAATCTTTCTTTAATTTCTTTAACGCTTTCTGAAGACAAGACATCTTGAATTATGGCAACTCCATAGTCATCCAAATGGGACTTGGCCAGCTCAAGATCATCAGTTAAAGGTGGGTATTCTAAGTAAGTAAGATCTTTCAAATCAGTTTTATTCATATCTTTCACTTTGTCTAAATCTAAGTATTTTCTATGATAACATCATTAAATAATGATTTTAGATTACGGGCCGGATCCCACAGCGGATACCGAACAAGCAAAAAGAGACTTAAGAAAATTTGGGTTTTGTCTTATAAAAGACGCTATAACCGGTGACTTCTTTACGGAATCAAAAAATAGGCTACTTGAACAAGCTGCCGCAGAAGAAGAGATGGGTTTATCTTTTAGAGACGGAGGTCCTGACCAAGAAATAAAAATGAAAGATGACAGAATTGATCAGTCTTCATTCAGTAAAGGAAATGGCGGGGTTAATCAAAGGTTGTGGATGTTAGCCAACAAGGGGCAGTGCTTTAGAGATATGGTTGTTCATCCCCTGGTGGATGAATTGGTTGGTCATATTCTTGGGAAAGAATTTATTCTTTCCACGCATTCAGCGAATATAGCCAAGCCTGGAGGCGTCAGAATGGGACTTCACACAGATCAATGGTGGATGCCGCAACCTATTAAGCCTCAAGAAGATTATCTTCGACCATCTGAAATAAAAAGATCAGCAGCTTCTTCCTTTATAGAACCCGATGAGACCTTAGGAATTTCTCCGCCGGTTGTAGCCAATTGCATGTGGATGCTGTCTGACTTTTCAAAAAGCAACGGGGCCACAGAATTAGTGGCTGGTTCACATTTATCCGGTGCACATCCCAATCAGCAAGATCAAACTGTCTACCCGATATTAAATGCGGAAGCCAAAGCAGGAACGTTAATGGTTTTTGATGGAAGACTATGGCATGGCACTGGAGCAAATACTGGTAACTCAGATAGATTGGGGGTTTTAACCACTTTTTGTTCTCCTCAATTTCGTCAACAAGAAAATCAAACATTGGGTTTAGATAGGGATTTATGGGAATCTTGCTCAGAAAAACTAAAATCCAGACTCGGTTTTAAGGTTTGGAACGCTTACGGCAGAATTGAGAGCTCCATGGATCATATTATTGATATAGAACCTNAACGTATAAAAGAATTAAAGCCAAACAAAAAGTAATGTTCTTAATAAAGAAATTAACCTTATTACTATTCTTATTTCTTCTTATAACTTCGGGGCAAATATCTGCAAAAGGCTATTATTTATACGTAAAGCCTTGTATTGACTGTGGTTGGTTTCAATATCTTCAGCCTTTCAGAATACGAGAGCAATGTGAAATAGCAAGAAGTGGGATCTTTGTTAAAGGCGTGACCAAATGCTTAAAAGAGGAAGAATAAAGAATTATTCTTCTGCGGAAATGTACTTACTGAAAAAAGACCAGACTTCTTTACTGGTATCAATATCATTGTTTCCCGTCATTTCATAATTTATATAATACCAAGCTAGAGGATTCTTCCACCACTTCAGATCCATTTCCCATCCCGGCCACGTATGAGTCCCACCTTCCACTTTATAAAACCAAACTTCATTAGAATTACCCTCAGTAAAGTGACGATCAAAAGTAATAACACTTCCATCTTCTGTATCTTTATCTTCTAACTTTTTGGAATCAATTTCCGTTAATTTGTGTTGGTTTACCCAGAAGGAAATCGTTGAAGGCAAATCATAATACGCTCCCCACCCTCCCTCATTTTTCATGTCGCCTTCAAAGAGTGATACTTTATCTTCTGTTCCGTGTATCTCAAAAATTGGAATAGGCCTTAACGGGTTACAAGATTCAAGAGTCTCTTTCATCATCACTCCAGCAATAGGAGCAACTGCTCTAAATAAATCTGAAGAAGTGCATGCCAAAAGGAAACTCATATCTCCACCATTAGACATACCAGTAGCAAAGGTCTTTTCCGAACTAGTTCGGTAAGTAATTTGAAGCTGTGTCACCAAAGCTCGAATAAAATTAACATCATCAACGGTTGATTCCGAATGGAAATCATAACCTACATTAAAAAAAGTATTTTCGCGTGTATCAACCGTCCCTTGAGGATAAACAATCACGAAACCATTCTCATCTGCTAAGTTGTTCATTTTTGAGTAATCCATAATGCCTTTAGCCGAACCGGTATAACCATGCATTACCACCATCAATGGTGCGTTTNCTTTTAGCCCTTNAGGTACATGTAAAAAATAAGAACGNTCTAATTCTTGATGCATTAATTTCTTTTCACCTGTAAAAGGTTCAAAATCAACTCCAGAGTAGAGATTGCCNNGGAAANCAGTAAATAAGAAAAGAAGAGAAGATNCGATTATTTTATTCATAGTTATTTAAATTATCATGGAAAATCATAGACCGATGAGCTTACTTTATACAAATCTAAATTTTCTGATACTCTAATGCACATGACGCAATGGACTAAAGACAAGGCTAATTCTTGGTACGATAAACAACCGTGGTTGGTTGGGTGTAACTTCTTACCGAGCTCAGCCATCAATCAGCTTGAAATGTTTCAAGATGAAACTTTTGATACCGATCTGATAAACAAAGAAATAAGCTGGGCAAAAGATCTTGGTTTCAATAGTTTAAGAGTTTATTTGCATGACCTTCTGTGGGACGATCCTACAAATTTTTCTAATAAATTGGATACTTTTCTAGATGTTTGTTCCTTGCACTCCATTAAGCCCATCTTAGTGTTATTCGATGACTGCCACAGGCCTTATCCTAAGAAAGGGCAGCAACCATTGCCAGTTACTGGGGTGCACAACTCTGGCTGGAAGCAAAGCCCAGGAATGGAACTTGTACATGCAATTCACGATGAAACAATCAAACAATCAGAGTTAATAAGACTCGAAACTTTTGTAAAAGAGATTTTAGAAAAATATAAAACAGATGATAGGATTCTAATGTGGGATTTGTATAACGAACCCGGTCAGTTTGGAGTGGGAGAAAAGTCTTTAAGACTTCTTAAGCTAACTTGGGAATGGGCTCAATCTATAAGACCTTCTCAGCCGCTAACATCCTGCATGGATGGATCTGTTGGAGAAGAAATTATTGAACTGAATGCTAAGAATTCAGACGTCATAACATTTCATACCTACGAATCAGATAAACTTGAGGAGACCATAGTTAAGCTAAAGAAAATAGGAAGACCTCTATTGTGCACAGAGTACATGGCAAGAGAATTTGGTACTACATTCCAATTTAGTATGCCTATTTTCAAAAATTATAATGTTGGTTGCTATAACTGGGGTTTAGTTGCTGGCAAGAGCCAAACTCATTTTGGGTGGGCAACCATCTTGGACCTTCATAAGAAAAAAGAAGACGGAGATTTTCTGCAAGCAGAGGACAATATTCCAGAGCCAGAAGTTTGGTTCCACGATATTCTTAGGATAAACGGATCCCCTTATGATGATGAAGAAGTCGCTTTTATAAAGAAAATAACCGCTTCTAAAAAACAGCTATAGGGTTTAAGGGACTTCCTGTTGCTCCTTTAACTCTCATGGGAGCTGCTACAAAAAGAAAAGTGTTCCTTTTTTCCTCTGTGGCAACACGAGCCAATTCTTCTAAATCTAAATTATCAAAAATTGGCATGCCCAGTCCAACTAAAACCAATTCATGAAGAGGGTTAAGCTTGCCTTCTACACCTGAAGGCATGACATCCGATACCCCATCACATCCTATTGCGGCTACATCCCTCTCTTTTAACCAAGTTGCTACTGAGGCATGCATACCAGCGGCCTCTTCAATAAAGTTCCACAACCCATCAATTTCAACTTGCTTCCAACGCCCTGTCCTAATGAGCAATACGTCTCCCGAAGAAACTTTAACCCTGGCTGCTTTTTCCCAAGCCTCTAAGTCTTCTACGGTTAGTGCTTGGCCTGGCTTGAGGTAATCTTTTCCCAAGAATTTAGGGAAATCCATTAAAACCCCTCTGGTGAAGATTCCTTCTTTACCAATATTCTCTATTCCTAGATTGCTAAAACCATTAGGGATATTAGGATCAAAAGGAAACCCGTTGTACATCTTTCCATTGACAGCAAAGTGGTTAATTCCGTCTAAATGTGAATGTCCGAACCCGTGGTAATCTATTTTGAATACATCTCCGGCTGCTTGTGTTGAACCCATTTCCATACCTTCAAATGATTCTTCTCCTCCAAACACAAAGACTTCGTGCTCAAAAGGTTTTTGATTAACCATGTCTTGGATCTTGTTGAGTTCTAGCTCTAAGGAAACAGATATTCCTTTCTTAACCAGCCTAGAAGCCTTTATTTTTTTTCTCGGTGTTATGGTGTTGAGAGTTCCTAACTGATCATCATCACCCCACCTTCCCCAATTGGATATATCTTTAAGGGTCTGATTAAATTCTGCATCATCCATGGGAGCTGGGTCTCCCAGTGCAAAGCTGCTCAATGAAAATATGGATACCAGCATTAGTAAAATTAAACCTTTCATAAGACGCTCCTTTCTAAAAATTTATTATTGTCTATTTATAACATCTTAAGAGATCAATATCTTAGATTACAAATTATAAATTGAAAAATTACAATAAATTAACCTATAGTATTGATTGGATTAGAAGTTCTATGGATAAGATTAAAGAATTTACAAAGGAACACGTAGACGAAAACTCTATAAAAGAGAATGGCTTGTTCTATGATTTCTTACACTCTAAAGAGCCATACCAATCTATCTTTAAGAACAACCCTTGGATGATACCGCCAGATTTAAAAAAGCCCTTGGATTGGGGAGGAGATCATTACTGGAATACCACCGTTGCTAGAAAACATGAATATTGGAAAGAATTCGATCTCCCGAAACCTTCAAAAGATATTAATCAGATAAGAAAAGACTTCCTAGAGTGGGGATTTGCATTAATAGAAGATGCTATGTCCAAAGAACAAACAAATAATTTTTTAAACCGTTTATTAGATCAAGCTGAAGGTGAAAGACTNGCTAAAGTTGAAAATCTTACTCCTTCTGGGCAATACGTTAATACCTTGATTAATAAAGGCGAAGTGTTTGCACAGTGCATTGAACAAAACCCTGAAGCTGTTCAAGCCGGTCCCTTAATTGAACAACTCCTGAATGAATCTCTCGGAAAGGGTTGGATTTGCCATAGCTTCCTTGCAAACGGAGCTGACCCTGGGGGGTATCCGCAAGGATTGCATATGGACCAAGGACCTTTATCTCCATGGATGACTCAAGAAGCTCCTGCCCTAGTGAATACCATGTATATTCCACAAGATATAAATGAAGAAAATGGAGGAACGCTGGTCATTCCGGGTAGTCACAAAATCATGATAAAAGCAGGGAGTAATGGGCAAATTGGGAAACTTCCTCCTGCTATTAATTTAGAAGCAAAGGCCGGATCGATCATGCTATTTGATGGAAGGTTGCTTCATGGAACGGCTGTAAATAAATCTGATAAACCTAGGTTTGTCGCAACAATGAGCAACGTAAAACCCTGGATGAGAACTCAAGAAAATTGGGTTCTTTCAGTAGCTCCAGAAATACTTAAAAATGCGTCTCCAAAATTACTTCACCGGATTGGTCTTCAAGCATTAACCTATGGAAGCACTATTGAAGGTTTTGGTCTGGGAGCTAGTGGAAGAATTGGTGATAAATGGGGTGCAATTAATCAATTTAGAATAGCTTATGATGAAGGAAATTATGAAAGGGTTAGAGAACTTTCTAAAAGCTCAAGTAAAAAAGATTTAACTAAAGGATATACTGTCAAAAAAGCTACGAAAAAAGCTAAAAATTAATTGTTAAATTATTCATGACTAAGAATGTAACTCTTTTCTTATTTATTTTGATTATTTCGACTCAAATCTCATCTGAGCCAAAGAAAGTTTTATGTGAACTCGAAGGCGATTACTCAATAACTTACGAAGATTTCAGAAGGAATTACTTCAACGAAGCAGTGGAAATAGCTAAAAATGTTGCTGTCACTACAACGCAATCAATTTTTTTCTTAAACCGGGCAAAAGATAGTGTAAATAAAGATGCTTGGGATAAAAATAAAATCGATGTAACGCAATATTGGATCATAGAAACTGATTCAGATGATTTATTAAAACTAGATTATGTTGTAGAACCTGCTCCGGTATGGATAACTCAGACTGATTGGAGTAAAGAAAAGACTCCTACAGGCTTGAAGGTTACTCATTCCATGAGTAATGGCGAGACCCATCCAACCGATGATGAATATACAATAGATGTTTATCAATTAACTAATGAAATAAATTGGTTTACTGGGAAGTCTAAAATTAAAGGAGATATCTGGTTAAAAAGAAAAGATGGTAAAAGAGGCAAAGATCCTAAAATAGAAATTCTTGCTAAAGGAAAATGCAGTGAACAAAAAAGAAAGTTTTAATCTTTAACGCCTAAGATTTAACTATAAGAAACTTTTTCCTCTTATATGATCAGAAATCTTTTCAGCCATCATTATGGTAGGGGCGTTTGTGTTGCCGCCTATCAAGGTTGGCATTAATGAAGCATCAACCACACGTAAGCCGCTAACGCCATGCACTTGACCGTGTTCATTAGTTACGGACATGTCATCAGAACCCATCTTACAAGTTCCTATTGGGTGGTATAAGGTTTCACCAGTTTCTCTTATCCATTGATCCAACTCTTGATCATCGTCTATATTGACATCCAATCCTGGTTTGAGTTGATCGCCCCTATATTCATCAAAAGCTTCTTGCATAAAGACCCTTCGAGTTTCACGAAAACCATTTCGCGTATCAATTAAATCTTGTTCTTCAGACAAGTAATTAGGAAACATGAGAGGTGCATCCTCTGCATTGGAACTTTTTAAAGTTAAATGCCCTCTGCTTTGTGGTCTGCACGCATAAACTATAGAAGAAAATCCATGCTCCGTTGGTATATCTGCCCTTCCATGAACATCAGGGACCGCTATAGAAACGTAATGTATTTGCATGTCTGGAATGTCTTTATCAGGATGAGACTTGATAAAGGCTCCTCCAGCTGTCGGAGGATTCGCCGCATCTCCGGTGCCCAATAATAAATATTGAATTCCTGCTAAGGCAGTTCTGAACATTGTGGCTGATCTGTGTAAAGTGACTGGTTTAGTTGATGCAAATTGACTCACTACACCTATATGGTCTTGTAGATTCTTTCCTACTCCTTTCAATTCATGATTCATTTGAATGCCATGAGGTGCAATATCTTCCGCATCTCCAACACCACTTCGCATGAGAATTTGAGGAGAGTTTACTGCTCCTGCAGATAAAATAACTTCTTTGTTTGCCTTACAAATAACCTTCTTTCCTTTGATTATGTATTGGACGCCAACCGCTTTTTTACCCTCAAAAATAACCTTATCTACTGTTAGATTTGTTTCTGTGAATAAATTTTTTCTTTTTAAAACCGGGTGCAGGTATGCTCTCGCTGAACTGCAACGCTTAGAGCCCTTAATGGTGTGTTCGTAACGAGAAAAACCTTCCTGTTGTTTGCCGTTAAAATCTGGAGTTAATGGAAATCCAGCTTGTTGTCCGGCTTCAATGAATTTATCAAGTAATAGGTCATCCGTTCTGTCTGATTTCTTAACAGACAGCGGTCCTTCAAACCCATGATAATCAGAATCACCTTCACCTTGAAAATTTTCTGCCCTTTTGAAATAAGGCAATACATCATCATA
>JGI26060J43896_10000941_pt1 | contig 10832 bp, 8 predicted proteins | sample MarorgKNORR_S2LV_6_FD_43896 | JGI IMG/M metagenome (IMG submission 43896) | reverse complement strand
AAAGCACATCCAAAAGCCATTGTACTAAATTCAAATTTTTCGGCTGAATCTGGATAGTCAACTCTTGAAGGATCTAATTCCCACATATTCTTATGGCTTCTAAACCCAACTAATCCTGGTTCTATCTTTTCTGAAAGTTTTGGCGAAACATACATAAATGCAGCACCAAATGGTCCACAAAGCCACTTATAAGCTCCACACACAACAGCATCCACCGGTGTTTTATTTACATCAATAGGAATCGCTCCAGCTGACTGAGTAGCATCAATAATTAATAAAGCATCATGTCTATGTGCAGCCTCACATAATATATCTAAGTCAAACACTTGCCCATTGGTGTATTCAACATGTGAAATACATACTACTGATGTACTATCATCAATTAATTCAATAATATCTATAGTATTAATTAAGTTATTTTTTTCTTTACTTAGCCTAATTTCGCATCCCGTTGAACTTGCAACTCTCATCCAAGGATAGACTGTACTAGGAAAAACTATATTAGTACTTACTACATTTTGATTTTTATTAGGCATTATTGCCCAAGCCAATGAACTAAGTAACTCTGTTGCACTTGATCCAGCTGCAATGTCATTTGAAGTAGCATTTATTAGTTTTGCAGCTGATTTATGAAGACTGACAAAAATATTTTGTTCCGCTATCTCATTAAAATTATTACTACCATTCGTCGCAAGATCTTTAACCCAATTATTAATCTCTATTTCTGCAGCATTTAACATAAGACCCACATTNGCGGTATTGAGGTAAGTAAAATTATTTACAGATGGGAAATATTTATTTGAAACTAAACGCTTCATGAAAGCCAACGTATATAGCCATAAATATTCATTCCCATTATTATAAATGACATTACTGCTGTAGAGTAAGCTTCTTTATAAATTGAATAAATTCCAACAAAAACATTACCTAGCATCCAAATAATCCAAGAAGATAAAAATTCGTTCGCATTAAGATAATAACCAAATATTACTAAACCTGCACCAAACCATCCCATTAACTTAAGTATTAGTGATTCTGAATTATTTTTAAAAGGATTTTTCATGTTTTAATCTACAAATAAAAAAAATTAGTAAATAAAGTGAGAATCAAAATAAAATATTTAAACTAAATTTTCACTTCTTCAAATAACCATGGATTTATTTTCTTATATTTTTGCTCAAAAGATATAATTTGATTTTTCTTATCTAATGTTTCCCCAATTTCATCCAATCCATCAATTAAACAAAACTTTTTGTAATTATCTATTTTAAATGGAATTGTATCACCAGTTGATAATTTAATCAATTGGTTTTTTAAATTAATATTAATGTTAAAGCCTAGGTTTTGATCAACTTTTTTAAAAAGACTTTCTATTACATTTTTTTCTAAAGTAATTGGTAAAATTCCATTTTTAAAACAATTATTATAGAATATATCAGCAAAACTAATTGCGATTATAGCTTTGAATCCATAATCCATAATTGCCCAAGGCGCATGTTCTCTACTAGAACCACATCCAAAGTTTTTTTTGGTAAGAATTATTGATGCTCTTTTATAACGTTTTTGATTAAATATAAAATTTTTATTTAAAGGTCTATCTTCACAAGAAACACCAGGTTCCCCTCTATCTAAATAACGCCATTCATCAAAGAGGTTTTTACCGAAACCAGTTCTTTTTATTGACTTTAAAAATTGTTTTGGAATAATTGCATCTGTGTCAATATTAGAGCGATCAAGAGGAACGACTATACCTGTAAAACTATTGAATTTTTTCATTTATACTTGATCCATAATTTCACGTACATCGACAAAGTGTCCTTCTACTGCTGCTGCTGCTGCCATAATTGGACTTACCAAATGCGTACGGCCTCCTTTACCTTGTCTACCTTCAAAATTACGATTTGAAGTAGAAGCACAGCGTTCTCCTGGTTCTAGTTTATCTGCATTCATTGCAAGACACATAGAACAACCAGGCTCCCTCCATTCAAAACCAGCATCCAGAAAAATTTTATCAAGACCTTCTTCTTCAGCTTGACTTTTCACTTCACCTGAGCCTGGAACCACCATTGCAAGCTTTATATTTTTTGCAACTTTTTTTCCTTTAAGAATAGTTGCAGCAGACCTAAGATCCTCAATTCGAGAATTTGTACAAGAACCAATAAAAATTTTATCTAATTTATAATCAGCTAATGAGTCCCCCGCTGAAAGACCCATATATTTTAATGCATTTTGAGCGCCATTATTATTATTTAGTGGAATCCTTTCACCAACATTTAAACCCATTTCAGGAGAAGTTCCCCAAGTGATTTGTGGTGTAATATTATTTGCATCTAATTGAATGATCTTCTCAAATTTAGCATCTGAATCAGAAAAAAGTGATTTCCAATGCTTTGTAGCTGTTTCCCAGTGTTTGCCTTTAGGTGTAAGCATACGTCCTTTTAAATATTTAATAGTTTTATCATCTGGTGCAATAATCCCTGCTCTAGCTCCAGCTTCAATAGCCATATTACATACTGTCATTCTAGATTCAATTGATAAATCTTTAATAGTCTCTCCTGCAAATTCAATTGTATATCCGGTTCCACCCGCTGTACCAATTTTTTTAATAATTTGAAGTACTAAATCTTTTGCCGTAACTCCTTTTTGCAATTTCCCATGAATAATAACTAACATATTTTTTGATTTTTTATGAATTAAACATTGGGTGGCTAATACATGTTCAACTTCAGAAGTTCCAATTCCAAAAGCTAAGGCACCTAAAGCTCCATGGGTTGCAGTATGAGAATCTCCACAAACTACAGTCATACCTGGTAACGTTGCTCCTTGTTCAGGACCAATTACATGAACAATTCCTTGTCGAATGTCATCCATCGGTATGTAAGGCACATTGAAATCTTTACAATTCTTAATCAATGTATTTATTTGTAAAGCCGAGATCGGATCAGATATCCCTTCATTTCTTTTTTCTGTTGGTATATTGTGATCTGCTACTGCTAGATTTGCTGATGCTCGCCAGAGTTTACGATTTGCAAGTTTTAATCCTTCAAAAGCTTGCGGTGAGGTTACTTCATGAATTAACTGTCTATCAATATATAGTAAAGCATTACCATTATTATATTTATGAACTAAATGTGAATCCCATAATTTATCGTAAAGTGTTTTTCCCATTGTTTTAGGGTGTAACAACTGCTTCAAGTAGTTCATTTATATCTTGATCAATACTCGACTCGTTAATTGCTTGAAGGTAAGCTTTAGCGCTTGCTTCTACAATATCAGTTGAGACACCTCTTCCAGAAAATATTTTTTCACCCTTTTTCAAACGAAGCTGTGCTTCGCCTTGAGCAGATCTTCCTACTGTTACTGATCTAACTTGATATGATTCAATATGAAATTTAAAATTTAAAGCTCTATCTATTGCATTAAAGCATGCATCAACAGGTCCATCGCCTGTTGCAGACTCTTCAACTAGCTTTTGATCAGATTTTATTCTTACAGTTGCTGTTGGTATTGTCGTAGTCCCAATATTTACATGTAAGTAATCTAACTTATGTGCATAATCTTTCAGAGTTACCTCTTGACCCATTAAAAGTCTTAAATCATCATCAAAAACTTCTTTCTTCTTATCTGCTAACTTTAAAAACTCTTGATATACTTTATTTAACTCTTCTTTGTTTGGTTCAAAGCCAATTGATTTTAATCGCGCTATAAGTCCATGCCTACCTGAATGTCGCCCCAGAACAATTTTTGATTTATTAACACCTACTGACTCAGGGTCCATTATCTCATAAGTTTTATTATCTTTCAACATTCCATCTTGATGAATTCCAGATTCGTGAGCAAATGCATTCTCACCAACAATAGCTTTATTAGGTTGGACCATCATTCCAGTAAATGAAGATACCATTTTACTCGAATTAAAAATCTCAGAAGTATTAATATTTGTTTCAACATTCCATAAATCTTGTCTAACAGAAATTGCCATTGCAATTTCTTCTAAAGATGCATTGCCTGCTCTTTCACCGATGCCATTAATTGTACACTCTACTTGACGAGCACCATTTGAGATTGCTGAAAGTGAATTAGCAACAGCTAAACCTAGGTCATTATGACAATGAACACTTATTACAGCTTTATCAATGTTTTTTACTCTACTTTTTAATTCAGCAATTTTTTCTCCAAACTCTAAAGGCATAGTATATCCAGTTGTATCTGGAATGTTAATAGTTTTTGCACCAGCCTCAATTACGGCCTCAACAACTTCAGATAAATAACCTATATCTGTCCTACCTGCATCTTCAGGCGAGAATTCTACATCATCTGTNAATGTTCTTGCTAATTCGACTGCTTCACAAGATATTTTCAAAATATNNTTACGCTTTTCTCTAAGGTTTTTCCCATAACGGTCATTCCCAAATTTTCCCATCATATGAATATCTGACGTTCCAGCAAAAGTATGAATTCTAAAGGCTTCTGAGTGCTTCAAAGCATCATAAGCGGCTTTAACATCTTTTTCAACAGTTCTCGCTAAACCTGCTACTACTGTATCTACCGCATCCGCAATACGTTGTACAGCATCGAACTGAACTTTAGATGAGACCGGATATCCGGCTTCAATTACATCAACATTTAGTTTATTTAACTGTTTTGCAATTTCAATTTTTTCGACCAAGTTTAAAGAACAGCCAGGAGCTTGTTCCCCGTCACGTAAAGTGGTATCAAAAACTATGATTTTATCCTTCATAAGACATCCTTACCATTTCAATTATTGTATCTGATTTATCAGCACATTTTTCTAATATTAAATCACGCATAACTGAAGTAGTTACTAGAGTAGTATTTTGTGTGCTTATATCTAATGTACGATAACCCAACTCTAATACTTCATTAATAGCATCATAAATCATCTGTGCAGCCTGGGGTAAATTAAATGTGTAATCAAGCATCATCGCTACAGATGCTATCATCGCTAATGGGTTTGATTCATTTTTACCTACAATCTCAGGGGCCGTACCATGAACTGGTTCNTAAAGAGCGTGTTTGGACCCAAGACTTGCAGAAGGCAACATTCCTAAACTTCCAGTAATCATAGCAGAAATATCACTTAATATATCTCCAAATAAGTTTTGTGTTAAAATTACATCAAACTGTTTAGGATCTTTTACTAGTTGCATAGCCGCATTATCTACATACATCTCGTTAAGCAAAACATCATTGTATTCTTTGTGAACGCTCTCAACTACATCTTTCCAGAATTGAGAACTTTCTAGAACATTAGATTTATGTACAGATGTTACTNGATTATTTCTTTTACGNGCTAGTTTGAATGCAGTATGAGAGATTTGCTCTACCTCTTCACGTGTATAACTAAGAGTGTTCCATCCTTTTTTCTTATCCATACCTCTAGGCTCACCAAAATAAATTCCACTTGTTAACTCCCTTACAACCATAACATCTGCCTTACGAATTATATCAGGCTTTAATGAAGAAGCTTTTAAAAGAGGCCTGTAGACTTTTGCTGGGCGAAGATTAGCATAAAGACCTAATGACTTTCTTAATTTTAAAAGTCCTTGTTCTGGCTTATTACTATGTGGCTGATCTTCCCATTTTGGTCCTCCAACTGCACCTAATAAAACTGAATCAGCTTTTTTACAATTTTTAATTGTTTCTTTAGTTAACGGGATACCATACTTATCAATAGAGCATCCACCAAACAATTCTTCTTTACAATCAAATTTTATATTGAATTCTTGTCCTACTAAACCTAGAACTCTAAGAGCTGCATCCATAACCTCAGGACCAATTCCATCACCTGGTAAGACTGCTATATTATAAGATTTCATTTATGAACTTATTTAATATTTTCAGGTCTAAGTGGTCTTAATTCTTTGCCAGCTTGCCACATTTCTTGATTATTAATTTCTGTTAATTCTTTTTCTAATTGTTCNCGATAATCTTCTTTTGAGTTCGTTTCTATTGCAATTCTTGCTTCATCACCTCTGAGGACACTTTGGTAACAATCTTCAATCACAGGTTTAAGTGTATCTTTAAATTTGGGGGCCCAGTCTAAAGCTCCTCTTTGAGCTGTTGTGGAGCAATTTGCATACATCCAATCCATTCCTTTTTCAGCTATTAATGGATATAAACTTTGAAGAGCTTCTTCAATTGTCTCATTATATGCTTCTGATGGCGAATGACCATGCTCTCTCAAAACTTCATATTGAGCTAAAAAAGCTCCTTGTAATAAGCCCATTAATACACATCTTTCTCCTGTTAAATCAGAATGAACTTCTTTTTCAAAGGTAGTTTCAAATAAATGCCCTGAACCAAATGCAAATGCCGTTGCTATACATCTATCTTTAGCTCTTCCTGTATGATCTTGGTTAATTGCAAAAGAGGCATTAATTCCTCTTCCATCTAGAAAATGGTTTCTTACTGTTAAACCACTTCCTTTAGGTGCGACTAGAATCACATCTACATTATCAGGAGGAATAATTTGAGTATCTTCATGAAAAACTATTCCAAATCCATGTGAAAAATAAATTGCATCGCCATCATTTAAGTTTTGTTTTACCATTGGCCAAAGTTGAATTTGAGCAGCATCAGAAACTAAGAACTGAATGATTGAACCTTTTTTAACAGCATCCTCTAATTCAAATAAGTTTTCATTTTCAACCCAACCATCTTTAATTGCATTTTCCCANCTTTTTCCATGACGTAAACCAAGAATAACATTAAAACCTTGATCTCTCATATTAAGNCCTTGACCTCTACCTTGTGGCCCATAACCAAGGATAGCTGTAATATCTTTATCTAAAATTTCTTTACATTTTTCTAATGGATAATCAGACCGCTCTACAATAGTTTCTTTATATCCATTAATATTTATCTCTTTCATAATTCTTTATTCCTTAATTATGGTATAAGTTTATTTCCTCGGGTTGCCATTTTTCTTGTTCAGGTTTAGTATTCTTATTATCTGTTGATACATTATGAGTTTTTCCTTTGCGCATTGACATTTTACCAGTACGCATGATTTCAGTAATATTATATGGTTCTAAAGATTCAACTAATTGATCAAGNGTTTCTTTTTCATCAGCGGCTTCCACTATAATTGACTCTGAACTATTATCAACAACTTTAGCACCATATTTATTTACTAAATCTTCTATTTCATTGAATTTTTCAGTATTAGCTTTAATCTTAACTAAAATAAATTGACGTGTAATACAAGGGAGTTCAGATACATCTTTTACTGCAATAACATTTACTAGGTTTAGTAGATTAAAATAAATCGTNCCTCTTTTACTTCGGTCAATTTCATCAACTACAATAGTTAAACGAGCTACTCCAGGTGTTTCACTCTGACCTGAAACAACACTTACTATATTAAAGTTTCTTCGGCGAAATAAACTAGCAATGCGATTTAAAACTCCAGGTTTATCCTCTACTAAAGTTATTAGAGTTTGTTTCATACTAAAGATTCCTCTTCGTTTGTAATTGTTTTTAGTTTCTTAGTATCTGATGGCCTTTCAATCATTTTATGTAAGTCTGCACCAGTTGGAACCATAGGGTATACTATATCTTGTTTCTCAACAACAAATTCAATTAAAGAAGGACCAATTTGTTTTTGAGCTTTACACATAGTGGGTATTACATCTTCTATTTTTTTTACTCTAAATGCTTCAATNCCATATGCTTCGGCTAACTTTAAATAGTCTGGACTCATAATTGGCGTTTCAGAATATCTAGCATCATAAAACATTTCTTGCCATTGCCTTACCATGCCTAGATAGCCATTATTAATAATAGCAATATTAATATTTCTATTTTCTTGAACAGCAGTCCCTAATTCTGTCATCGTCATTTGAAAACTTCCATCTCCAACAATAATCCAGATTTCCCTATCTTTTTCATAAAAACTTGCACCAATACCAGCCGGTAGACTAAAGCCCATTGTCCCAAGTCCACCGGAGGTAAGAAGTGTTCTTGGATCATTATGCTCATAGTATTGTGCTTCAAGCATTTGATGCTGTCCTACATCAGTTACGATAAGTGCATCCCCTTTAGTACCTTCCCATATTTTACGAATAACATGTGCTCCCATTAAGGTATCAGTTTTTTGATGAATTATATCCCTGCTTGTTGATTCACTTTTCCAATCATTAATTTGATTAAACCAAGGACTGTGATCTTCTTTCTCTAGGTAAGGTAATACCTGAGATAAAACTTCATTTAAATCACCAAGGATTGGAAGATCAACCTTAATATTTTTATTTATCTCTGCAGGGTCAATTTCAATATGAATTTTTTTAGAATTTGGTGAATAGGTTTTTAAATTACCTGTAACGCGATCATCGAACCGCATTCCACAAGCAATTAAAAGGTCAGCTTTTTGTATTGCTTTATTAACCCAAGAATCTCCGTGCATTCCCATCCATCCAGCAACTAGTGGATTACTTTTTGGAACTCCACCAATTCCTAATAAAGTTGTTCCAATTGGAATATGAGCTTTATTAGACATCATCATGAGGTTAGAAGTTGCTTCAGATATAATTACGCCATGACCAGCTAAGATAAATGGCTTCTTCGAGGCTTTAATCATTTGAGCAAAACTTTTGACTTGTTCCTCTTTTATGCCTTGATATTTAACTTCTCCTGGTAATTCAACTAAATCTTGAGGATAGCTGTAATCAATAGATTGATTTTGAATATCTTTAGGAATATCAATTAAAACAGGTCCGGGTCTCCCGCTTCTTGCAATATGAAATGCTTCTTTAATTGTCGCCGCTAATTCATTGATATCCATTACAAGATAATTATGCTTTGTCACAGGTATGGTAGCACCAGTAATATCAATCTCTTGAAAAGCATCAGTCCCAATTACAGAAGAAGGGACTTGACCTGTAATACAAACAATTGGAATAGAATCCATCATGGCAGTAGCAAGACCGGTGATCATATTAGTGGCACCAGGACCAGAGGTTGCCATTGCAACTCCAACTTTTCCNCTTGCACGAGCAAAACCATCTGCCATATGTGTTGCACCTTGTTCATGCCTTACAAGAACNTGATGAATTTTATCACGATATTTTTCTAAAGCATCATAAGCAGGAAGAATGGCTCCTCCAGGATAGCCAAAAACTACAGTCACATCTTCCTTAGCAACACAATCCCAAATAATTTCTGCACCAGTTAATTTCTTTTTATTCATTTTATTTTTTCATACCCTATTTTAATACTGCACCAGTATTAGCCGATGTAACCATTCTTGCATAGCGACCTAAATATCCATTTTTAATTTTTGGCTCAAATTCTGGAAGATTATCTAATCGTGAATTAATTTCTTTTTCTGATAAATCAACATTGATAGTTTTTTCTGGAATATTAATATTAATAGTCTCACCTTCTTTTATAATAGCTATTGGACCTTTTACCGCTGCTTCTGGTGAAATATGGCCAATGCAAGCTCCACGAGTNCCTCCAGAGAAACGACCATCTGTAATCAACGCAACTTTATTTCCTAAACCCATACCCATAATAGCACTAGTAGGAGAGAGCATTTCTGGCATNCCNGGACCTCCCTTCGGACCTTCATAGCGAATGACAACTACATCTCCTGGTTTAACCTGTTTTCCTAAGATCCCTGACTGAGCTTCTTCTTGAGATTCAAATATTCGAGCTGGTCCTGAATGAATTAACATTTGTTCATCCACAGCTGCTGTTTTAACTACAGAACCATCTGGAGCTATATTACCAAATAAAATAGCCAAGCCTCCTTCTTCAGAGTAAGGCTCAGTAACTGTTCGAATTACATTTTTATCTTTAATAGTAGCATTAGAAATATTTTCTCCTAGAGATTTCCCAGTTACTGTTGGACAATCCAAAGAAAGTGTATTCTCTTTTTTAGATAATTCNAATAAGATAGCTGAAACTCCTCCAGCTCTATCTACGTCTTCCATATGTACATTTTTAGTTGCAGGACTTACCTTACATATATAAGGTGTCTTTTTAGCAATTTCATTTAATTCTTTTAGATCAAAATCAAGACCAGCTTCAATTGCTATAGCTAATGTATGCAAAATAGTATTGGTACTGCCACCCATTGCCATATCTAAAGCAAAAGCATTACGAAGTGAAGTATTAGTTACTAAATCTCTGGGTTTTATATTTTTTTCAATTAAATCAACAATCCGTTTTCCAGCTTGAGTTACTAACTTTAGTCTTCCCTTATCAATAGCTAAAATAGATCCATTCCCAGGCAATGCAATTCCAAGCGCTTCCATTAAGCAATTCATTGAATTAGCAGTAAACATTCCTGAGCATGACCCACAAGTTGGACAACCTTCTTTTTCTAATTCAGTAAGAGATGCTTCTGATATAATACCTGCTTTAACTTGCCCAACTCCTTCGAAAACAGAAACAAGATCAACTTTTTGACCATTAACAATACCCGCTTTCATAGGTCCACCAGAAACAAATATAGTTGGAATATTCAAGCGAACTGCTGCCATTAGCATACCAGGAACAATTTTATCACAATTAGTTATGCACATTAAACCGTCAAGACGATGAGCTTCAGCTACCGTTTCTACACTGTCAGCTATAAGTTCNCGACTTGCNAGAGAATAACGCATTCCTATATGCCCCATAGCAATTCCATCATCTACTCCAATAGTATTAAATTCAAAAGGTACTCCTCCAGCTTCTCTAATTGCATCTTTTGCTACTTTACCAAATTCTTGTAGGTGAGCATGACCCGGAATCAAATCAATATATGAATTAGCAACACCTATAAATGGTTTCTCAAAATCAGATTCCGATTTAATAACACC
>JGI26060J43896_10000939_pt1 | contig 10843 bp, 10 predicted proteins | sample MarorgKNORR_S2LV_6_FD_43896 | JGI IMG/M metagenome (IMG submission 43896) | reverse complement strand
ATTTTTAACAAATATAAAGAATAAAAAAGCCCTACAAAGATGCAGGGCTTCTATGCTCCGGAGGAGGGACTCGAACCCCCGACAAAGTGATTAACAGTCACCTGCTCTACCAACTGAGCTACTCCGGAATACAACTATTACTATAAAAAAGCTGGCGAATTTAGGGTCTTTTTAATACCACTCAAAGTTACAATTCTTTCTCAGCACGTAGTTTTATCTTAGGATCAAACATCGCACTGTCTACATGGGTCTGATTAATATATACCTTCCCATCCTCTGTATGGGGCTCTCCATAGATCGAGTGAATAGATTTCAGCCCGCCTAACCATTTTCGTTTGTCGGAAAGATAAACCAAGTCACCCATATCTGCAGCCATTACTTCCATATCATTAATAGAAAATTCAACTGTATCCTCTGTGCTTTCTTTTACAACCCATTCTACTTCAACCTTCTCTCCAATACGATCATTGGGAAGAGACCCTTTAAAAAACTCCCGTGCCTTATCAAGAGACCAAACTGTAAGGCCTTCTAACTGTTTCTCTGAGGGACGTGAGGTTAACAAGCCAACCAATACACCAGAACCAGCGCAAACCAATGTATTATAAAGGGCTCGGATATAGGAATATGGCCTATCTGGGTTAAACTCAATTCCATGATCAAACGGAGAAATAAAGATCTGGGGATATTTACTACCTACCCACATTAATATAGCTCCGCCAAGAAAGGTTGCTATAGCAGCAGGGGTATTATACCGTTTCCAAAAGATACCAAGAAATATTGCGACAACAAGTGGGGGTGTCATTGTACTATGAAAAAACCCATGGGCTTCATAGAGCGTTGGGAAATTATCAAAAAATATAGTACTAACAGCACCTAAAACTGTAGCACCAGCTGAAACGATCATGGCAACTCTAAGGTAATGCTTATCATCTTTTCCTTTCACTAAAGGACGATATATATCATTGATCACAACAGCTGCCACTGCATTGATCAAGGTATCAACCGTTGACATAAGAGCTGCAGCCACGGCTGCGATTACAAATGCAAAAACTACTTCGCTTCCCGTAATCAGATATGCAACTTGGGTAAACACATGATCTAACTTTGTTGCAGTATTCCACGCTTCAGGAGTGACAATACTTATTGCTTTACCAACCCAACCTGCATTTGAAACAACAATTGTTGAGATAGGTAACAATACCAAGACATTAAATGCTGCCGCTTTTCTACCTTCATGGACTGATTTACAGGCCATAAATCGCATGATCAGACCTTGATTCATAAATAAAAACCCTACCGAACCGGCCACACCGTCTTGCCAAAAGATACCAACAAAATTAAAATTAGAGGGTTGATTAAAATGTGCCAATGGGAGCTTAAACTCTGGCGATAGAGCATTCCAAAAAATAGAAAACCCTCCTACATAATTGATTCCTAATAAAAAGACAATGATACCCGCAAAAATTAAAATAAATCCCTGTGCAAGGTCGGTAAAGATGACAGCCGTCTGACCTCCAAACGTGATATAAATACCTGATATTATGGCAACTATAAAAATAATGACATATAGGTCCAACCCAAGCAGAGGCTCTAGAGTTTTCCCCATTGTTAAAAATCCAATAGCAATATATCCGATCATGTATCCCAATATCGCAATTGTAGCCAAAGCTCTAACACCTGAATTAAAACGTCTCTCAAAATAATCTGGAATCGACCTGATCTTTGTGTAATAAACAATTGGTAACCACCCAAAAAGAAACATCGGCATAAAGAACCAATCATTCATATAGGTCATCGTTGAAGAGAAACCATGCTCGTATGCTTTGGAAGAATATTTTAAAAAGCTATGGCTCCCTACTCCAGTTGCAACAATACTCATTGTCACAAGCCACCAAGAAAATCTTCGACCACTAAAAAAGAAATCTTGGGTTGTTCTATTGTATCTTGCAAAAAAAGCGCCAAAACCCAATACAAGAGTAAAATAGCCAAAAATAATAACCCAAAATGATGTTGAGGTCTGAATTGCTGCTTCCATTATGCGGTCCTATTAAGCTTTTTCATTAGAGTCAAAATTAGATGCGCACTTAGTAGAACGATAGCTAACCCAATCAGTCCGGCAAATAATGTTTTGCCCAATGCTGCAAATGTAAAGAGACTATGAATTCCCATGTAATACAACATTCCAAAAACCAAGATATGGAACCATTCTTTGTGTCTCGGGCGCTCTAACTTTATTGATCTCGCCCTTAGGATAATTATCATCCCAATAATAAATATCCCTCCCCCAACACCATACAAATAAATGAATGGTAACCAAGTCCTACTAAAATCAAGCATCTTTACTTTCCTTAAGTTTATTAAAGTGAGGGATTAGCCCCTCCCACGATTCAATTAATCCTTCTACCATTACTTTTGTATTTCCAACAACAGGCATGAAATTTGTATCACCTGTCCATCGTGGGACAATATGATAATGAATATGCTCTTCTATTCCAGCACCTCCAGCCTTTCCTATATTGGCTCCGAAGTTAAATCCNTCTGCATTCATTGTTAATTTCAAAATATTCATGCACTGATTTGCCATCCACATAATTTCTCCATTCTCCTGATAACTAAGTTCATTAATATCTGAAGTATGCTTATAGGGAGATATCAAAAGATGCCCATTCGAATATGGATAGAGATTCATTAAAATAAAAGATCCTATTCCTCGATATAGCACAAGATCTTTTTTATCATCACTTGATTTAAATTTGTTACAGAAAATACATCCATCTTCTTTTGGTTTACGAATATAATCTATCCGCCAAGGGGCCCAAAGCTTATTCATTATCTATTATTTTCCAATCCTTCATTATTTTTTGTTCAAACTCTTTGGGCATTTTTTCATAATGACTAAAAGATTCAGAATGGAGACCACGACCACCGGTTAATGAACGAACAGTTGTTGCATATCGATAAAGCTCTGCCTGAGGGACCTGTGCTTTGATAACTTGAAAACTACCATCAGAGTCCATACCCATGATCTTTCCTCTTTTCCCAGAGACATCACCCATAATATCACCCATAAATTCTTCAGGAATCTTTACCTCAATATCCATGATGGGTTCGAGTAAGCAAGGCTGTGCCCCTAAAAATGCCTCGCGAAATGCATGCTTCCCCGCAGTTTGAAAGGCGATATCTTTAGAGTCTACAGGATGCATTTTACCATCATAAAAATCGATCTTAAGATCGACAACGTTACACCCTGCGATAATCCCATCGGAGCAGACTTTACTTACACCTTTTTCGACAGAAGCTACAAAAACGCGGTCAACATTTTGCCCAACCAATGAATGAGTAAACTCTACACCTTCACCTCTTTGCTTTGGCTCGATCTTCATCCAGACTTCTGCAAACTGCCCTGCACCGCCCGATTGTTTTTTATGTCTATACTTCGCTTGCCCTTTCCCTAAAATTGTTTCTCTAAATGGAACCTTTGGTTCATCAAGATCTATATCTATTCCAAATCTGCGTTTTAGTCTTTCACTTGTTACTGTAAGATGNAGCTCTCCCTGACCAGAAATAATAGTTTGTTTTACTTCCGAATCAACTCTGTAAACAAATGTAGGGTCTTCTTCGTGTAATGTAGAAAGACCTACTGCTAATTTTTCTTCATCTCCTTTTGCGGTTGATCTAATTGCAGCATGTATATTAGGATTAGGAAGCTCTAAAGGAGGTAACGTAACATGTCTCCCAGAACAAAGCGTATTCCCGGTATGGGTATCTTTTAGCTTTACAACTCCAGCCATATCACCAGCTGATAACTCGTCAACCTGAGTTCTATTTTTTCCATTTAAAATAAACATTTGACCAAAACGTTCATTAATATTACGGTCTGAATTATAATAATCTTGTCCTGTCTTTACTTTCCCTGAATAGACACGGAAAAGAGACAATTCACCTACGTGAGACTCTGACATAGTTTTAAATATCTGCAAGACTGTATCAGAGCCATCTAACGAAACATCTACATCCTTTCCTTGTTCGTCATGTGCCGTAATTTTTTTTCTATCATCAGGTGATGAACCATACTTTGAAATAAAATCACAAAGACGAGCAACACCAATATTAGAGGTAGATGAGATGCAGAATAAGGGTATAAAGGTCTGGTCTTGTATAGCCTGGTGAATACCATTTCTCATCTCTTCTTCTGACAAGCTACCTTCTTCAAAAAATTTTTCTAACAGAGAGTCGTCTGATTCTGCTACATATTCAATTAATTCTTCGTGGAGTCCCTTTACCTTCTCATTTAATTCTGCCGGCAACTCACTTTCTTTCATCTTACCCGAACCATCAGATTGATATGAAATCAATTCAGTTCGTAAAACATCTATATTTTGATTATATCCAGTACCTGGGTTTACAGGTAATTGCATCGGAAAAACATTATTACCAAACCTACTTCTTACCTGCGCTAAAATAGCGTCAAATTTTGTATGCTCTCTATCGATTCCATTAACTATCAGCATTTTTGGTATTCCAAGTTTCGTAGCTTGGTTCCACATAACCTCAGTGCCAACTTCAACTCCATTAACTGCATGTATCGTAATAACTGCAAGATCAACAACGCTCAACGAACCCATTGCCTCACCAATAAAATCAGAATAGCCAGGAGTATCTATGAGGTTAAATTTTTTATCCATCCACTCCATATGTAGAGGTGTCGCATGAATCGAGATCTGTCTAGATTTTTCTCCTGGATGAAAATCTGAAGTGGTTGAGCCACCCTCAATGGTACCTAAGCGATTGATTTCGCCGCCAAGCTTAAGCATGGCTTCTGCTAAACAGGTTTTTCCTGAAGCGCCATGACCGACAATTGCAAAGTTTCTTATATCAGAGGATTGAAACTGTTTCATATAGTAACCTCATTAATATCGTGTAATTCTAATTGGAAAGGTGCTGAGTGTAAACACTCAACTAAATAAAATCAAGAAATTTAAAGATCTAGCGTCCTAGCATCTTCAATAAATGCACGTAGGGCTGGGACCACATAGATCTCGTCTAGATTATATTGTAAAAAACTATTTGCAAGAATTCTTAGCCGGTTCTCTATTGGTTTCATTTTATTTACTACGATAACAGTTCTATTATTAACAGTGCATGTCCCGCCAGCGAAGTCTCCCTTTCCTTTAATTATTTTTAAATCTAGTCGTTTTCCTAATTCTTCAAACTCTGTATATAGAGCTTCTTTTTTCATTACGTTAGCTCCCCTTGCCCGTTCTTTTTTAGAAAAGAGACCAAGCCTTTAACCTCTTCTACTTGATCTTTTGGAACGACCAATGTTGCATCTTCAGTATTAACAACGACTAGATCATTTACACCAATCACAGCAGTAAATTTTCCATTGGACTGTATTAGGTTATTTTTTCCTGAAATGACCTTTCCATTACCACGAATGATATTACCATCTTTATTTTTATTTAATAGGTCATAGAGGGCTCTCCACGAACCTACATCATTCCACTTAAATTCCCCATTTACAACATATATGTTGTTGACTTTTTCTAATAACCCATAGTCAATTGATTGTGGATCAATGATATTCCATATCTCATCAAACCCTTTTTTTGCATTTAGTTTAGTTGCAACTTGGATTAATTGTTCAGTCAGATCTGGCATATGTATTTCCATACTGCTCATAAAGGTTCTTACCTTCCAAAAAAAGATACCAGCATTCCAAACAAAATCACCGCTGTTTATAAATCGTTCTGCCAGTTTTTTATGTGGCTTTTCAGCAAAAGTTTTTACATGGTATGCATTATCATATCCATTTTGGGTTATTTCATCATGTTGTATATAACCATATGCCGTTGAAGCATAAGTAGGTTTAATTCCGATTGTTACTAAGTTTTCACCCTGTTTTGCTAATCGACCCGCTGAGGTTATTGTCTTTGAAAATTGATTATGCCCGACAATTAGATGATCCGCCGGAAATACCCCCATCAATGTTTCTGGATCTTCTAAAGAAAATAAAGCTCCCATCATTCCAATTGCTGGCGCTGTATTCTTACCTGAAGGCTCAACTATAACATGTTCTGGTTTGATCCCTTTTATATCTTTAATAATTATATCATAGAGATCTTTCCTAGTGATAATATAAATATCCGTGACCATTTTAACCTTACTCAACCTGTCAACCGTCATCTGCAACATTGATGTTTCACCAATGATATTCAGTAATTGTTTTGGCCTACTATGTCTACTGTAGGGCCAAAACCTAGTACCACTCCCCCCTGCTAATATCACACATTTCATATTATTCTAGATCCCCTAGATTGATTTGATCTAACTCTAGATCCCAGTTCGCTCTAACCTTTATTGTGTCTGGATATGAATAAAACCCTTCAGACGCATTATAGGGGTCTATTCCACCATATGAATACGCGCCATTACTATCAGAATCTTTATATATAAATAAAGAATAGTTTCCTTCAACGATTTTTTTCATAATAAATGTACCGCTTGAATCTACAACTGTTCTATAATGGGCTGACTCCTTTTCCATTTTAGCTACTTGTGCAATAAGCCCTGAAACCTCGTTCTTGCATGAAATGAGAAGATTACCAAACCCTTGATAATCAGATGTTTTAAAAAATATAGTTTTTATTGAATCTTTTAAATTTTGACCATAGACCGGGTTAATAAGCTCCTTAATTATATCTAGGCGATATTGTGTATTGGGATCCCAATTATTTTCTGGAGTAATTCTAGCTACTAATGGTGATTCCCATTGAATATCAATTGGTGTTATTGTAGAATCTTTTTTAATAATAAAGGGTTCTATTTCAGAGCCATCTTTTACTAGACTAGAAAAAATTACTTTTAATGATGCTATACTATCAGCTTCGATTTTAAGAATAAACTTTGAGGTTGGTGAAAGAATAGACAGGTTAGTTGTATCTATACTACTATCAGTTTTAATACGAATCAAACCAGGCTCAATTATAGGACTACCTTGTAAGGTTAGGCCGGATGTTTTAATTGTAACATAGTCTTGGACTTCGTCATTTAAAATAAAATGCAACTTTGATCCATCTAATAAATCTTTATAAATAGATGTTTTAGAGATAGACGAATCATCCTGGATAATTGTTATTGGAATTTTATCTACCCATTTTGAAATATTATCTGAAAAAGATATTTGACCCCAATTCCCATTGAGCCATTCAGCTTTTATCATTTTTGACCCACCCCTATTATCAGGGATCTTAACCTGAATATTATTTACCGTTTCTCCTTCTTCAATTTGAATAAAATCTCTACTCGGGAGACCGTATACCATTCTATCGGGAGATAAAATTAAACCTGAGGCAGATGATTCAACTGCAACTATTTTATACTTACCTGGAGAAAGAAACCGGAACTCATAATTCCCATTATCTGTAGCATCTATTGCATAGTCTGGAACCCTTTTATAGAAAGATATCATATCTAGCTCATTCTTTATTTTCCATAGATTTACTGATGCCATTTTTGAGGATATGACATTCCCTGAAATTAAACCATCATCGATTTTATCTCCAGTTGAGAAAGCAACCTGCGTGCCTTTTTCAATCTTAACATTATGCTCATCTATTAAACTTCGATCTATAACAATAATATAAGTTTGGTTTTGAACTAAAGAATCTGGGAATTCTATAATAATTTTTTCCCCTTTATAAATAAGTTCTGGGCTTTTTGTTAGTGATGGTAACACGCGAATAGCTTTATTAATAGAGTTTGCATTTATAAACTCTGAAAATAATAGTTCTACACGACCACCCTTGAAATTGACGGTACCATTTGGAGGTCTGGTCTCTATAAGTTCGGGAGGGGTTTCATCCTTTGGTCCACCAGAAGGAGATTGAACAGCAGCGCACGATACTAAAAAATATAGAACCGGTAGCAAACTAAATTGTTTTAAATAATTTTTGTTAGAGCTCAAATGAGGATTAATCTATTTCTAAATTTACAGGAATCTGTTTATCAAATGTCATTTCTGTTTCTGAAACATTAAGCGTTATACACCAAACCTTAACCCCCGCCTTATTTGCATCCAGTACAGATTGTGCCAGTCTTGGGTCTCGTTCCCACATAGGCCTGAATGACGTGGCATCCGGACGTTGACAGACAAACAGAATCCCAGCCCCTTTCCCTTTCTCGACAAGTTTTTGCAATGCTAAAGCATGTTTAGCCCCACGCTCTGTTATCGCATCGGGAAATTGTGCTATACCATTTTTTACAAATGTAACAGACTTCACCTCCAAATAAAAATCAGAGCCAGTTGAATCATTTAATAAAAAGTCAAATCGATGATTACCAACAGGAATCTCAGGTCTTATAAGAGAATATGCCTCAAACATTGGAAGTTCCTTCTTTTCCAATCCTTCTTTTACAAATCGATTGGGCAATGCTGAAACCAATGAAATCAATTGACCATCATGATCTACCATAACTGTGGAATATTTGGTTTTCCTTTCAGAACCCACCCTTGCAGGGCAGACCATGAGTTTTGCACCAGGAAAGAGAAGCTCTTTCAATCGTCCAGGATCTGGCAAGTGACTTCGATGAATCTCCCCATCAATCTCAACCATCGTGATAAATCGATTAGGACGTTCTATAAAAGTTGCTTTTAGTAGTGGCCCGTCTATCTTCATTATATTTTTCCGTTAAAATATGGCGAATCTTATTGATTTTTTATTTAGAAATCATGATGAGGTTTTATCAATGAGAATATCANCCATAATTGAAAAATAATAAACAGNGTTTCTTTAGGATATTGAGAATATAAAAATTTAAAAATTAAATTATATTTTGTTTTTTTATTTTTTTACCTTATTTAATTTTGATATAATATTTTATTTAGAATTATATAATGTTAATTAATCAAAAAGACAAACAAATCATTGGCGAGCTCCAAGACAACAGTCGCATTACAAATGCAGAATTGGCAAAGAGAGTTGGCCTATCACCATCGAGCACATTAGAACGTGTAAAGAAACTTGAGACCAGCGGTCTTATCGAAAAATATATTACTTTGCTCAACCCAAGGAAAGCAGGCTATACCTGCTTCACATTTGTAGAAGTAAAATTAGCCCGCCACGGAGAAACACCGGTAGATGACTTTTTTAAATCCATTGCAATTATGGATGAGATACTTGAATGCCACCATATCACAGGTGAGGCAGATTTCCTTCTCAAAGTAGCAACAAAAGATATTCCCGCTTATGAAGAACTTATTCTTCACCAACTCTCGGCCCTACCAAATGTCCAAAATATGAAAACCTCAGTGGTCCTGTCTACGTTCAAAAACGAAACAAAGTTATCAGTTTAAAATGCCTCTCGTCCCTCCATATATCCAACAATTAGCTAATTATAAACCTGGAAAACTTATTAGCGAAGCTCAGAGGGAACTAGGTATTGAAGAATTTGTTAAACTTGCGTCCAATGAGAACCCACTCGGGGCTTCACCAAAAGGATTGGCCGCAATTAGAGATTCACTGACAAATCTCCACCGTTACCCTGATTCGAGAGGATATGAACTCCGTACTAAACTGGCAACCCTATTCAATGTGAAAACTGAAAATGTAGTCTTAGGGTCTGGGTCTGAAGGGATAATGTCAACCATCATGCGTACATTTTTGCTCAACGATGATGAGCTAATTAGCGCTGCTAATTCTTTCATCGGGTTTCGCGTACTAGCTAAGGCGTCCGGTCGACGCACCCATTGGATTCCCATGGAGGATTACCGCTATAACCTGAAAGCAATGGCCGATAAAATTACTGATTACACTAAGATCATCTATATTGCAAACCCTGACAATCCTATGGGCACCACTATCACTCGCCAAGAATTTGATGAATTCTATAAACATGTTCCAGAGCGGGTGCTCATCATTTTGGATGAAGCTTATTACGAGTTTGCAAAAGACTCACAAAACTATCCAGATTCAATGAGCTACCGATATGATAATGTGATAACGCTCCGAACCTTTTCTAAAGCCTACGGTCTGGCCGGAGCTAGAATCGGATATGGATTTGCTCATGAATCTCTCATCAAAAACTTGATGAAGGTAAAAGTGCCTTTCGAGCCCTCACTCCTAGCCCAAGTTGCTGGTATTGCCGCGTTGGATGATAAAGAATTCTTAGCCGAAACTTTAAGTATTAATCAAAAAGGTATGACCTTTTTAGAGAAAGAATTTGATAAGCTTAAAATTCAAAAAGTTAATTCTAGCGCAAACTTTATTACTACGATTTGGGAATCAGAAAGATATGCAACTCAACTAACACAATCTTTACTAGAAAAAGGTGTGATTGTTCGGCAACTCACAGCTTTTGGCTGGCCGAATTGTATTCGTATTTCAGTAGGGCTAATGTCAGAAAATCAAAAATGCATTCAAAGTTTAAAGGAGATATTATGACCAAACCCTCTTATTCAATTAAAGGATTTGATCATTGTGAGCTTTATGTAAGCAATGCAAAACAGACAGCCCACTATTACCGAACCACCATGGGATTCCAGCCTATCGCTTATCGTGGTTTAGAAACGGGGAACCGCGACAGTGTTAGTTATGTCTTGAATCAAGACCGTATTAATTTAGTGATAACATCACCATTAGAAAAAAATACCGAAATTGGTGCACATATTGATAGACATGGAGATGGAATGAAAGATGTGGCGTTTACCGTAGATAATTCAGAAGCTGCTTGGGAAATATCCTTAGCCCGTGGAGCAAAAAACGCCATGAAGCCTAAAGAGATCAAAGACGGCGATGGGCAAGCCGTGGTCTCAGCCATTAAAACATTTGGTGATACAATTCAT
>JGI26060J43896_10000936_pt1 | contig 10871 bp, 8 predicted proteins | sample MarorgKNORR_S2LV_6_FD_43896 | JGI IMG/M metagenome (IMG submission 43896) | reverse complement strand
TTTTCTAAATCTTTAATAAAATCTTCTGGTAAACCTCTTGCTCCCTCATATTTACTATTTTCAGCAAAATTTGGGCTATCAGCACCACCCGCAAATCGATCGGTTGCACTGCCTCCTTCCTCAATTTGACTAATAATTTGCTCAATAGGTCCACCGGGTACAAATTGAATCAAAGCAAAATTAATTATCATTATACCAAAAAGGGTTGGGATCATTAATAATAATCGTCTTAAAATATAGTCGCTCAATTAATAAAACCTTTTTATAATGCACCCACAGATTTTAAATATGCTGCTTTGTCTTTATCATACCACCAGAAATCAGTTTCCCCAATTGAAAAGGGTGGTAAGTTTTTGGGCCTACCAAACACATCTAGATAAGCAAGGTTATGGTTTGAATTATGCCATTGTGGCACCCAAATATGCATTGATCTCAGCACTCGGTCTAATGCTTTTACTGCAATGTTTAATTCTTTTCTAGTTTGTGCTCCTTCAATTTTACCTATTAAACCATCAACAGCTAGATTGGATACACCTGAAATATTGGCAGACCCTTTTTTATTGGCTGTTTTACTTCCAAAACGTGAGCGAAGCTCTAATCCTGGTGTCAAAGACATAACGTATCTGCGAGTGGTAACATCAAAGTCAAATGATTTTTCACGCTCCTTAGATTGAGCATTATCAACGGAATCTAAATAAGCATTTATTCCTAAGCGTTCTAAATTCTCAATATATGGATTTATTATTCTTTCAAATGATGGTCCGTCATTCAAAAACCCAATACTCAAAACCTCTCCCTTGTTATTTACCCGTTTCCCATCAACAAGTTCCCAACCAGCTGTTTCTAATAATTTAGCAGCTTTTCGTAAGACAGTTCGATCCAACTTTTTTGGTTTAGAAACTGCAGGAACAAAGGCTGGTTTTTTAAAAATAGAGGGATCCAAATAATCTCTAAATGGTTCTAATAATATTAATTCTTCTGAAGTTGGAGTTCCAGATGCTTGCAAGTAGGAGTTTTCCCAAAAGCTATCTGTGCGTTTATAAATACCATAGAACAATGCTTCGTTAGACCATTCAAAATTAAACATCATGCCAATTGCTTCTCGCAACTTAGGATTTTTGAACTTCTCTTTTCTCAAATTAATCCAAAATCCCTGTGTGCCTGAGGGGTTTTGATCTGGAATTTGTGTTTTGATAATCCAGCCCTTTTCTAATGCTGGGAAATTGTATGATGTTCCCCAAACCTGACTAGAATATTCTTCTCTAAAATTATAAGCACCACCTTTGAAGGCCTCAAAAGCAGAAATATAATCAGCAAAATATTCCATTTTTATCGTATCAAAATTGTCTCGCCCCACATTTATAGGCAAATTTTTTCCCCAATAATCATTTCGTCGTTTATAAGTTATTGATAAGCCCGGCTTTATCTCTTTCAGACCATAGCGACCCGAACCAACAGGTGGCTTTAAGGTACTTTTAGAAAAATCATTCTCAGTATAATATTGTTTAGAGAAAACTGGCAAACCCGCTGCTGCTTGAGGCAGTTCCCGAGTATTGGAGCCTTTCTTGAACGTAAACTTAACTCTATATTCTCCTATTGCCTCCACCTTTTCAAAATCTGAGAAAGTAACTTTAAAAGTAGGCACACCTTTTTCTAATAATGTGTAAAAAGAAAAAACTACATCCTTGGCAGTAACAGAAGTGCCATTTGAAAATTTCGCTTTAGGGTTAATATTAAAAATGGCCCATTGCCTGTCTTTTGGGTATTCGATTGTCTCTGCCAATAATCCATACATTGCATCCGGTTCATCAGCGGTCCCTGTCATTAGACTTTCAAAAAATAATGTTGCACCTCTCGCTGAATTTCCCTTCAAAATATATGGTGATAAGCTATCAAAGGTGCCAAACGCCCATGTGGAAAACTCTCCACCTTTTGGAGCTATAGGGTTTACATAATCTAGATGTTTAAAATCTGCTGGATATTTCAAATCACCAAAGGTAGATATTCCATGTGCCTTAATAATTTCTTCGCTTCTTNCANTATGANTTTGTAAAAATAGAGCCATCAAGGTCGCAATAATTAAAAACTGTTTATCAAANACTATAGAAAAAAGTCTTTTCAAATTAAAAATATCACTAAAGCTTTTCATAATAATCCCTTTTCAGTTATTTCAGTCATTTTAGCGTTAAACTCACTAAGGTAAATAAATATTGGATTATTATTTTTTTTGGGGAACTTTTATTTAATTCATACTATCTAAATATGCTATTAAATTTGCTCTATCAGTTTCTTTCTTCAACCCAGCAAAGCCCATTTTTGTGCCAGGAGCATATTTTTTTGGATTTTCTAAGAACCCATTTAAGGCATTCGCGTCCCATATACCTCCCATCTCTGCTAAAGTCCCAGAATATCCATAACCAGCGATTGAAGCAATTTCTCGTCCAACAACATTATACAAATGTGGACCTGTTCCATTAGCTCCATCCGCAATTTTATGGCANGCTTTACATTTTGAAAAAACCTTTACTCCCTTTTCAGNGTTAGCCGAAGCTAAAATTATTTCAAAATTAACTTCTTCCATGGGCTCTTCAGCGGTCTCAGTATCGTCTTCTATTACATAAGCCGCCTCGTTATGCCCCCCATGGCTGTCTCCTCCAACATGGTATAAGCTTTCGGCCAACCATAATGCGAATAAAAAAACTAACAAAGAACCACACAAAGCAGCAGCAATTTTAGTCAGCGTCATCGTATCAAACATTTNAATTATGCTCCCTATTATTGCGATAGCCAAAAAAAATTTCTATGTAGCCCTTCTAACGTCTTCCCAACANCCTATGCAAGGTGTACAAACCGCGACTAAACGCCCTTAGACCAAATTGGANNAATTTATGANNACTATTAGAAAAATCGCNTTTCAAGGTGAACTTGGGGCCTATTCGCACCAAGCTTGTAATCAATCTAAACCAGATATGGAAGCCATTCCCTGTAAAACCTTTGAAGATGCTATTGAGGCAGTGAGACATGGAAAAACAGATCTAGCGATGTTGCCTGTAGAAAACTCAACCTATGGACGTGTCCCAGATATGCATCGACTTTTACCAGAATCTAACCTCCATATTGTTGGAGAAGAATTTGTAAGAGTAAAAATCAATCTTCTTGCACTTCCAGGTACAAAATTAACAAATATAAAGATAGCTAAAAGCCATACTGTATTATTAGGNCAATGCCAAGAATTTCTAAAAAAATTTAATTTAGAGGCCGTGTCTTGGGGTGACACAGCNGGNGCAGCTATGCATGTTTCNNAATTAAAAGATCCGTCTGTTGCCGCGTTGGGAACAGCATTAGCTGGTCACATATATGGATTGGAAACTCTGAAAGAAGGAATTGAAGATAATAGTCATAACGCGACCCGCTTTGTAATCATGTCTAGAGAACCCAAAGAAGAGTTCGATAAAGGAAAAAAAATAAAAACTTGTTTTGTTTTTAGAGTCAGAAACATCCCTGCCGCATTATATAAAGCTATGGGAGGTTTCGCCACAAATGGAATAAACATGGTTAGATTAGAAAGTTATATGCTTGATGGGTCATTTACCGCAACACAGTTTTTTGTTGAAATAGAAGGTCATCCAAATGATAAAAATGTAAAATTAGCGTTAGAAGAACTATCATATTATAGTACTTACATAAAAATGCTTGGCAGCTTCTCCGCAAATACCGAAATGCTTTGACAGTTCACGTAGTATTATAATTCATTTTATATCGCCCACCATCCATTTTTTTATCATAAAATGAGCAATAGAACCTTTTCTAGCCGGATACAGGGATTGATTGTTTCCAGAAAAGACTTCCAACATTTNCTCTCTACTAACCCATATAGCACTTTCAATTTCCTTTGGATCAACCACTATTTTTGTTGAAGTTGCTTCAGCGACACATCCAATCATCAGAGAAGCGGGAAAAGGCCATGGCTGACTAGTTAGGTAATTTATTGCTCCAACTTTCACGGAAGTTTCTTCAAAAATTTCTCTTTTTACAGCCGCCTCTATAGTTTCACCAGGCTCCATAAACCCAGCCAAGCAAGAATACATTCGTTCGGGCCATCCGTGACTACGACCAAGCAGAATATTATTACCATTTGTTACTAACATTATCACCACTGGATCAGTTCGAGGAAAATGAGAGATTTTACAATAACTGCAATCTCGCTGCCACCCAGAATGCATTGGGATACTGGCATGACCACATTTTGAACAAAAAGAATTGCTCTGGTGCCAGGAATGTATACCACGTGCAATAACTGAAATTTCAGCTTCTTGTGCTGAAATTTTATTCATAAAACCTCTCAACTCAGCAAAATGCGATTTCTTTGGCATAGCAGGGTGATTATAAATATTTTGGTCAAAAAAAGCTTTTGCAGCTTCAGAATCGTAATTCTCTGGCATCCAATTAGAAATATCAATTGAGAAAATGGGAATATTGATGTCTAACCCTAAGAAAATTACTGTCTCATTATAATCCAAAACTAGTGGATGATCCTTATTCACCCAACATAATTGATCCCGTTCATCAGATTTAACAGGCAACTTTCCACGCCAATAGAGCAAATACTTAGATGAGGTATGTTCTCGATATTCTCTTATTTTTATTTGATCAGAGCGATCATTTCCAGATCGGTCCAAGAAGGTTTCACCAAAAGTTACATATTTTTTATTGAGCATATTTTTTCCATTTTGTTATCTTTGTCATACGATCATTATAAAGGCAATTTAGATCCCTTGAAAAATTTTTAACTTCATATTATGTGTTGTTGGAGAGGTTGGCGCGGGTGAACGCCTCGCCAACCCGGTCAGATCTGGAAGGAAGCAGCCGCAACGAGTATCGTTTAGGTCGTTGTCCAGCCTCTCACTAAGAAAGCTTTATTTAGCTAAAGCTTTTGGTTATTGAAAAATTTCTTCAGGGCTTACCTTGTCGCTAATTTATAAGCACGATAGATTGGTATTATAGAATCTAGAAAGTCAATAAATGTCAGAGAAAAGTAGCCCCTATAAAGTCTTAGCAAGAAAATATAGACCTGAAAGCTTTGCTGAGTTGCGTGGACAAGATACAATGGTTAGAATTCTTAAGAATGCNTTTGCGGCAGATNGGATTGCACATTCATTTATTTTGACTGGAATACGTGGAACAGGAAAAACCACTACAGCAAGAATCATTGCAAAAGGATTGAATTGCATTGGCGTTGACGGAACTGGAAAACCCACAACAGATCCTTGTGGAAAATGTGAAAATTGCATAGCTATAATTGAAGGTCGGCATGTTGACGTGATAGAAATGGACGCGGCATCCCAAACAGGCGTTGGAGATATAAGAGAAATCATCGACTCCGTACATTACAGCACGACATCTGCCCGTTATAAAATTTATATAATTGACGAAGTACACATGTTATCCACCAGCGCTTTTAATGCATTATTAAAAACTTTGGAAGAGCCACCATTACATGTCAAATTTATTTTTGCTACAACTGAAATAAGAAAAGTGCCTGTAACTGTCCTATCAAGATGTCAGCGCTTTGACCTGAAAAGAGTTGAGCCAGAGATTCTGATTACCCATTTGAAATCTATTGCGAATAGAGAGCAAGTAAAAATTTCTGAAGCTGCTATATCTATAATTGTTCGAGCTTCTGAAGGATCTGTACGTGATGCTATGTCAATGATGGATCAAGCAATAGCGCATGGGGCTGAAGAAACTTCTGTCGAACAAGTACGTGAAATGATTGGGTTAGCTGATAGATCAAGAATATTAGACTTGTTTTCCCTAATTATGGAAGGGAATGCTTTATCTGCATTAAATGAATTATCTGCTCAATATGCAGCGGGTGCGGATCCAATAGTTATACTTAAAGATTTAGCAGAGGTTACCCACTGGATCTCGGTGGTAAAAATATCACCGAATACCTCAGAAGATCCNACCGTAACAACAGATGAACGTGATAGAGGCTTAAAATTTTCTAATCAATTATCTATGAGGTCACTAACTAGAATGTGGCAAATGTTGTTGAAAGTTCTTGAAGAAATATCTTTTGCCCCCAATTCTATGATGGCCNCCGAAATGGCTATAATACGTTTAACTCACGTATCAGAGTTACCTAGTCCTGACGAATTNATACGAAAATTGGAAAAAAATAGTTATCCTGAGGTGCGGACTGGTGATGTAAAAAAAAAGAGTGACAATAAAAGTACCATTACCTCATCAATAGTTAGCTCAACAAATGGCGCTGCAATTGCCAAGGTTAAAGAAATAATTGAAGATCCTTTACAGCAATTCAAAACATTTGANGATGTTGTCTCACTTATTCGGTTTAATCGCGACATGAAGCTATTAGTGGAAACAGAAAACTATCTCCGATTAGTAAAATACCAACCAGGTAGAATTGAATTTCAATTAACACCAGAAGCGAGCAGTGATATACCATCTCGTTTGGCAAAAAAACTAAAATCTTGGACTGGAGAAAATTGGGGCGTTACTATTGTTAACAAAGGTGGGGGTCCTACAATAGCAGAAAAGCGTGATGCTGGTAAACAAAATCTTCATTTGAAAGTTATGGAACACCCGATGGTTAAATCAGTTTTAGAAAATTTTCCTGGGTCTAATATACATGAAGTGCACATACAAAATTTACAGTTAGAAACTTCAGATAATGACAAGATACTTATATCTCAAGAGGAAGAATGGGATCCCTTTGAAGAAAACGAATAGAAATTTGACAATTTCATATATTACTTAGATTCAAAATAGGAGAGATACATGTTAAAAGGATTGGGTGGCTTAGGTGACATGGCCAAAATGATGAAGAAAGCGCAAGAAATGCAAGGTAAAATGGCGCAAATTCAAGATGAGTTGGAGCAAGTAGAAGTACATGGTGAGGCCGGAGCAGGACTGGTTAAAATAAGTGCAAACGCAAAAGGGGAGGTAAAATCATTGGATATTGATCCAACTATTCTTATCGCATCCGAAAAGGAAGTAGTTGAAGATCTTATTATTGCAGCACTGAACGATGCACTGACTAAAGGGCAAGAGGCAAAACAAAAAGAATTATCTAAACTGACTGAGGGTTTAAACCTTCCACCAGGAATGAAGTTACCATTTTAATATGAAACCAACTGATGACAACGAAATTGAAAGATTAATATCTTTAATGGCGAAACTGCCAGGGCTTGGTCCACGTTCAGCTAGAAGGGCAGTTTTGCATTTAATCCGAAAAAAATCTGTTTTACTTAATCCTTTATCTGATGCATTGAAAAATGTAGCAACAAATGTTCGTGAATGTATAAATTGTGGGAATATAGGTGCGGCAGAGCTTTGTGAAATTTGTTCTGATGAAAAAAGAAATAATGGTCAGATTTGTATTGTTGAGGGAATAGCAGACCTTTGGGCCATGGAAAGATCTAGACGTTTTAAAGGCCAATATCACGTATTAGGAGGTGTTCTTTCTGCTTTAGATGGTGTCGGTCCAGAAGATCTAGGTATAAAAAAACTAAAATATCGATTAAATACTGAAGATGTCAATGAAGTTATACTCGCATTAAATTCAACAATAGATGGACAAACAACCGCCCACTATATTGCAGATGAATTACACAATGATCAAATTCAAATAACTTCACTTGCTCAGGGAGTACCAATAGGTGGAGAACTAGATTATCTTGATGATGGTACTATTTCAGCTGCTTTAAATGCGCGTAAGTTATTTTAATGACGTAATAATCGATAATTAATTATTCTGGAGCAATAATCCGCAATCCCAACTCTCTAAGTTGTTCGTTGGTCGGCTCAGACGGACCGCCCAACATTAGGTCTTCAGCTTTTTGATTCATCGGAAACATTATTACTTCTCTAATAGATGTTTCATCAGCTAGAAGCATAACGAGCCTGTCTATTCCAGTTGCACAACCACCATGAGGTGGAGCGCCATAGGTGAAGGCTTTAACCATTCCTCCAAATCGTTTGTTAACATCATCTTTAGAGTATCCAGCTAATTCAAATGCTTTATACATGATGTCCGGTTGATGATTTCTTATTGCTCCTGAGAGTAATTCATAACCATTACATGCCAAATCATATTGATAACCCAAGATAGCAGTTGGATCTGGATCATTGAGAGCAGCTAAACCGCCTTGTGGCATTGAAAATGGGTTATGACTAAAATCTAATTTACCACTTTCTTCATCTCTTTCATACATTGGAAAGTCTACAACCCAACAAAATTCAAAGGAAGCTTCTTTTGTTAATCCAAGCTCCACACCAATTTCATTTCTTGCACGTGCTGCTACTCCTTCAAAGGTTGAAGCTTTACCACCAAGGAAAAATGCGGCATCCCCTTCTTTCAAAGCTAATTGAAGCCTAATCTCTTCAGTTCTTTCTGGACCAATATTTTTTGCTAAAGGCCCCGCAGCTTCTAGGCCGTCATCACCAGATCTCCAAAAGATGTACCCCATGCCGGGTAGTCCTTCTTTTTGAGCAAAAGCATTCATTCGATCACAAAATTTTCTTGACCCACCAGTTGGAGCGGGAATTGCTCGAATTTCAGTTCCTTCGTTTTCTAACAAATTTGCAAATATCTTAAAACCTGAGTCCCTAAAATGATTACTAACTATCTGCATTTTTATTGGATTTCGTAGATCAGGTTTGTCCGAACCATACCATAATAATGCATCTTTATAAGAAATCTGAGGCCAAGTTTGATTAATAGGTCTCCCTGATCCAAATTCTTTCATTAAACCCTTTAAAACTGGCTCAATAGTATTAAAAATATCTTGCTGTTCAACAAACGACATTTCCATATCCAATTGATAAAAATCTGTGGGAGATCTATCAGCTCTAGGATCTTCATCTCTAAAACATGGTGCAATTTGAAAATATTTATCAAACCCTGCAACCATAATTAATTGTTTAAACTGCTGTGGAGCCTGTGGAAGCGCATAAAACTTCCCAGGGTTAATCCGAGATGGTATCAAAAAATCTCGAGCACCCTCTGGACTACTTGCAGTAATAATGGGTGTTTGAAATTCATTGAATCCTTGGTCACTCATGCGAGATCTTATTGATTTCACTACATTAGATCNCAATATCATATTATTATGCAACTTTTCTCTTCTCAAGTCTAAAAACCTATATTTTAAGCGAGTTTCCTCAGGATAATCTAAGTCGCCAAAAACTGGTAAAGGTAGTTCCTCAGAGGCACTTAACACCTCAATACTTTTTATAAAAACTTCAATCTCACCTGTTGGTAATTTTGAATTTATGAGATTGGAATCTCTAGCCATTACATTTCCATCAATGCGAATAACCCACTCTGCACGCAACGTTTCCACTACATTAAAAGCTGGACTATCTGGATCAGCTAAAATCTGGGTCATTCCGTAGTGATCGCGCAAATCAATAAATAAAATTCCACCATGATCACGTACTCTATGAACCCAACCTGATAGACGAATATTTTCACCCACGTTGGAAGAATTAAGGTCTGCGCATGTATGACTGCGGTAGATATGCATAAATTCCATCCTAATATTTTACATTTAAAGCCGATACACCTTGGTTAACTGGAGAAGTCAAGAGAACCACCCCAAATAAATAAATGGATTATTACCAGTGTGTTTAAAATAACAAAATTTTTTAGAATTAAACATTACCAATTAACAATATTAATCTGAAATAACTTGCACCCAAAGATATGGTGACTATAACAAAAAATAATTTGTGCAAGATAGGCCAGATATATCACAAATTAAATTGGATTAATTTATGCCAAAACGTACTGATATAAAAAAAATTATGATTATAGGGGCTGGTCCCATTATAATAGGTCAAGCTTGCGAATTTGATTATTCTGGTGCTCAGGCATGCAAAGCATTAAGAGAAGAAGGTTACAAAGTAATTTTAGTTAATTCGAATCCAGCTACAATTATGACAGATCCGGATATGGCTGACGTAACATACATTGAACCCATCACACCAGAAGTAGTTGAGAAAATTATTGAAATAGAGAGACCAGACGCATTGCTGCCAACTATGGGCGGTCAAACTGCTCTTAATACATCACTTGCTTTGGATGATCTTGGGGTTTTAGAAAAATATAATGTCGAGTTAATTGGAGCAAGCCGCAAATCCATCGAAATGGCTGAAGATAGAAAGTTATTCCGTGAGGCAATGGATCGATTAAATCTTGAAAACCCAAAAGCTGCTATCATTACTGCGCCTACTAACAAAAATGGTTCAAGCGATATAACCGCGGGTGTAAGGCTAGCAATTGATGTTTTGCCCGAAATTGGATTGCCCGCAATTATTCGTCCAGCCTTTACATTAGGTGGTAATGGCGGCGGCGTCGCATATAATCTCAAAGATTATGAGCATTTTTGTAGAACAGGTTTAGATGCTTCCCCAGTCAATCAGATTCTAGTTGATGAAAGCCTTTTGGGCTGGAAAGAATTTGAAATGGAAGTAGTCAGAGATAAGGCTGATAACGCAATCATTGTCTGTTCGATTGAAAATATAGATCCAATGGGTGTTCATACTGGTGATAGTATAACTGTAGCGCCAGCCCTAACCCTGACCGACAAAGAATATCAGATGATGCGAAATTCAAGCATAGCTGTTTTAAGAGAAATTGGTGTTGAAACAGGTGGGTCAAACGTCCAGTGGGCCATTGACCCCAAAACAGGTCGAATGGTTGTAATAGAAATGAACCCAAGAGTTTCTCGATCGTCAGCTTTAGCTTCTAAAGCAACAGGATTTCCAATTGCAAAAATAGCTGCAAAATTAGCTGTAGGCTTTACTTTAGACGAATTAAATAATGACATTACGAAAGTTAC
>JGI26060J43896_10000931_pt1 | contig 10891 bp, 9 predicted proteins | sample MarorgKNORR_S2LV_6_FD_43896 | JGI IMG/M metagenome (IMG submission 43896) | reverse complement strand
GTTATTAGACCCATGATGTATCTAGCAATGAGTTATGACCATAGGTTACTTGATGGCAAAGAGGCTGTGTCTTTTCTTATTGCCATAAAAGACCAGCTTGAATCACCAGAACGCTTGTTGTTAAATTTATAAGGTATTTTTATGTTTGACGTAGTTATTATAGGAAGCGGTCCAGCAGGTTATATTGCAGCAATAAGGGCTGCACAACTTGGTTTGAACACAGCGTGTATTGAGAAATCTTTTGATTCTGAGGGAAAATCTCAGCTCGGAGGCACATGTTTGAATGTTGGATGCATACCATCGAAAGCACTATTAGATTCTTCTCATCGATACTCAGATGCTATTAATCACTTTTCAGAACACGGTATTGAGGTCACTATTCCAAAGCTTGATATTCCTAAGATGATGGAAAGAAAAAATAAAATTGTTGCCCAACTAGGGGCTGGAGTGGGAAGTCTCTTTAAAGCAAATAAGGTGACTGCAATATTTGGAGAAGCTAAAGTACTCAATTCCAGTCAGGTTGAAGTCTTAATTGGAGATAAAGCTGAAATTATTAATGCTAAGAACATAGTTATAGCAAGCGGCTCATCACCGATTAATATTCCTGTTGCACCCATTGATCAAAAAAATATTGTTGATAGTACTGGCGCTCTAGAATTTTCATCTGTCCCAAAAAAATTAGGAATTATAGGTGCTGGAGTTATAGGTTTAGAACTGGGAAGTGTTTGGGCAAGGCTTGGATCGGAAGTAACCATTCTTGAAGCAATGGATGATTTCCTACCAATGGCTGATCAAAAAATATCAAAAGATGTGTTGAAAGAATTTAATCAACAAGGGCTAAATATTAATCTTGGTTGCAAAGTTACCTCGGCTAAAGCAACTAATAAAAATGTAAAAGTTGGCTTTGAGAAGAAGGGTGATAGCAATGAATTAATAGTTGATAAATTAATTGTAGCTGTCGGCAGGAAACCTAATACCACCAATTTATTAAAGTTACCTCGGCTAAAGCAACCAATAAAAATGTAAAAGTTGGCTTTGAGAANAAGGGTGATAGCAATGAATTAATAGTTGATAAATTAATTGTAGCTGTCGGTAGGAAACCTAATACCACCAATTTATTTGATGAAAACTGTGATGTAACACTAGACGAAAAAGGCTTTATTCCGGTTAATGATTTTTGTGAAACCAAAGTAAAAAATATTTGGGCGGTTGGTGATGTGGTGAGGGGTCCTATGCTTGCTCATAAAGCTTCAGAAGAAGGGGTTATGGTTGTTGAGAGAATTGCTGGAAAACATGCAGAAATGCACTATGACCTAGTACCATCGGTAATTTACACTCATCCAGAAGTTGCTTGGGTTGGAAAAAACGAAGCTGAATTATCAGAATCTGGAATTGCATTTAAATCAGGGTCATTTCCTTTTGCGGCTAGTGGCAGGGCCTTAGCCACTGGCGAGAGCAAAGGTTTTGTAAAAGTTATAGCCGACAAAAAAACAGATACAATACTCGGCGTTCATGCTTTCGGACCATCTGCTGCTGATATTGTGCAGCAAGGTGTTGTTGCTATGGAGTTTGGTGGTAGTGCTGAAGATTTAGAATTAACTATTTTTAGTCATCCTACTGTTTCAGAGGCTTTGCACGAAGCAGCAATGGCAGTAAATGGAAATGCTATACATATAGGAAATAGAAAAAAATGAATCTTCACGAATATCAGGGCAAGCAACTTTTTGCAAAGTTTGGTTTACCAGTATCAAAAAATCAAGTTATTAAGTCAGCAGAAGATGCGGTTACTGCTTGTCGAAATATTGGAGGGACTAAATGGGTAGTTAAAGCTCAAGTTCATGCTGGCGGAAGAGGCAAGGCTGGGGGAGTTAAACTTATTCATACTCCCGAAGAGGCTGTAGATTTTTCTAATCACTGGCTTGGTAAACGCTTAGTGACCTATCAGACAGACGCTCAGGGACAACTAGTCAATTCAATCCTCATTGAAGAATGCACAGATATTGCTAAGGAATTATATTTGAGTGCTGTTGTGGACAGAGGCACTCAGAGAATTGTATTTATAGGCTCATCAGAGGGCGGAGTTAATATTGAGGAAGTAGCCAAGAAAAATCCAGAAAAAATTATTTATGAGCAAATTGATCCTTTGACAGGACCTATGCCTTTTCAAGCAAGAAAAATATCAAAGATACTTGAGCTAAATCCAGAGCAATCTAAAGATTTTTCTAAGATGCTACCTCAACTGACAGATTTATTTGTAACCTATGATTTAAGCTTACTGGAAATCAATCCTCTAGTCATAACTCAGGGTGGCAAATTACATTGCTTGGATGCAAAAATAAACATTGATTCAAATGCACTATACAGACAGCCAGAAATCCAAGAAATGCATGATTCGTCTCAAGAAGATCCTCGTGAATCAGAGGCAGCACAGCATGACTTAAGCTATGTATCATTGGATGGAAATATAGGTTGTATGGTTAACGGCGCTGGTTTAGCTATGGGCACCATGGACACAATAAAGTATTTTGGCGGCGCCCCAGCTAATTTTCTAGATGTGGGTGGAACAGCAACCCAAGAAAGAGTTTCAAAGGCTTTTAAAATTATTTTGGCAGATCCAGAGGTAAAAGTAGTATTAGTTAATATATTTGGCGGAATAGTAAGATGTGATCTCATTGCAGAAGGCATATTAGCAGCCATAGAGGAGGTTGGCGTCTCTATTCCTGTTGTGGTGAGGCTGGAAGGAAATAATGCTGATATTGGAAGCACCATTCTTGCAGAATCTGGTGCTGAAATAGTAAGTTTAAATAATCTAGAAGACGCAGCAATAAAAGCGGTGGAGTTAAGCAAATGAGCATATTAGTTAATAAAAATACTCGTCTTTTGGTTCAAGGTTTTACAGGATCTCAAGGNACATTGCACTCAGAGCAATCAATTGAGTATGGAACAAATATTGTTGGCGGCGTTACACCTGGTAAAGGCGGACAAACGCACTTAGGCGCTCCAGTATTTAATTCTGTTCATGATGCAATGGAAGAGGTTCAACCAAACGCTTCAATTATTTTTGTACCTGCAGCTTTTTGTAAAGACTCAATTTTAGAGGCAGCAGATGCTGGCATTAAATTAATTATTTGTATCACTGAAGGGGTCCCCACTCTTGATATGCTTATTATTAAAAAACGTATAGATGAATTAGGAATTCAGTTGATTGGGCCAAACTGTCCTGGGGTCATTACTCCTGGAGAGGCTAAGCTTGGAATTATGCCAGGCAGCATTCATTTATCAGGTTCGGTAGGTATTATTTCTAGATCTGGCACATTAACTTACGAGGCTGTAAAACAGACAACGGATTTAGGCTTGGGTCAAAGCACATGTGTGGGTATTGGAGGCGATCCGATCCCGGGAACATCATTTATTGATGCATTAAAGCTCTTTGAAGCAGATGAGCAAACAAAAGCAATTGTAATGGTGGGTGAGATTGGTGGTACAGCTGAAGAAGAAGCCGCTGAATATATCAGAGATCATGTAACCAAACCAGTTATCTCATACATAGCAGGGCAAACAGCTCCTGTAGGCAAAAGAATGGGGCATGCTGGTGCAATTATTGCTGGCGGTAAGGGCACAGCAGCCGACAAAATAAAAAAACTAGAAGAATGTGGGGTGCACATTGCTGAGAATTTATTGCAGATTGGAGCTAAAGCTAAAGAGGTTCTTGGTTAGCACGTAGAATAAATTTATTGCTGGTATAATTTAATCTTGGAATAATTAATATTGAAAATAATACTAAGCCAGTAATCATTCCTATCCAGATTCCAGCAGCTCCTAGTGGGTTTCCTAAAATTCCGTAATAAGTTAGTAAATATCCAACTGGTAGAGCAATAAACCAATAGGTAACAATCAGCATAAGCATAGGTGCGAAAGTATCTTTATAGCCTCGCAAGCTTCCAAGCGCTCCCATTTGTAGGCCATCTGGAATCTGAAAAATTGCTGCAAATAGCAAAAGATTTACTGCTATTGCAATCACCTCAATATCATTAGAGTAAAGAGATACTAAGCCATCTCTAAGCATATAAATACAAATTGTATTAAGGCAGGCTCCTGCGAAACAAACTATTACAGTTACATAAGATGCATATTGCGCTTGTTTGAGATTCCTTTCTCCGACGAGATTACCTATGCGGGTTGCTGCAGCAAGACCAATGGATAAGGGAAGCATAAAGAACACACTTGCAATATTTATAGCTACAGTATGACCGCCAACAACCGCTGCTCCCAAGGAGCCAATAATCAATGCTGCACCAGAAAACATACTCAGTTCTACGAAGAGACCAAAGCCAATTGGAAATCCTAATTTTAGAGCTTCAAGAGTAGTCTCTTTATTTGGTTTGGAGAATCTAGAAAATAGTTTTGTCTGGACGTATTCTCGTTTTTTAAGAATGACCATAATAAGTATCATCATCCCAACCACTACATTAATTGAAGTGGCAATTCCGCAACCCACACCACCCATTGGGGGGATACCAAAATATCCGTATACAAAGATTATATCTAAAGGAATATTCAGCAGCATGCCGATAAATGCAATCCAGAATACTGGAAGAGTTAACCCCATACCCTCGCTGTAACATCGCAGGCATGTAAAAATCATATTGGCCACAAAACCATAAGACATAGCCTTTAAGTAACCATCAGAGATGGAAGCAATCTCTTGATCGATATCAAAAAATGGTATCAAGGAACTTAGGTTTCGATAGGCAAAAAATCCAATAATCCCAATAGCTATACTTAACCATAATATTTGGCGTACTTTTTCTCCAATTTCTTCATATTTTTTAGCTCCAAAGAGTTGAGCAACTATCGGCGTCACAGCAAATAGGCATCCACCAAAGAGAAAATAGATTGGCATTGTTAAAGCATTCCCAATGGCAAGACCAGATAGATCTAAGGCGCTGGCCTGACCTGCTACTATGGTGTCTGTAACACCCATGCCCATGTATGAGATTTGAGAACCAAAGATAGGAACCCCAATCTTGAGAAGTTGCTTTAATTCTTTTAGTAATTTTTTCAAAAAAATAAGCCCAGAAATTTCTCGGTACTTTATCATACAAGTAGTGCTATCGCTGGAGATAAAAAATTAGAAAAGATAATCGGCCATACTGGCTTAAAAAAACAATATCGAAGATTAACAGGCAATATGTTAAAAGTGTTGTAAAACCGCAATTCAAACATTTAGGCAAAGGATCGGTATTTTTTAAACCAAAATTTATGAAATTATTTGGTTCTAGTATTAGTGTTGGAGATTTTGCTACTTTTATTGCTGCTCCAGACGACTATATTCAAATGACAAGCTGGGATGCTGGTGATTGGAATGGTGAAATTAAAATAGGAGACTATGTTTTGATTTCACCGGGCGTTAGAATTATGGCNGCTCTTAAAGTCTCAATAGATGATTCTTGCATGTTTGGTCATGGNGCATGCATTACCGATGCAGACTGGCATGGTATTTATGACCGAACCAAGGTTGTTGGTAAGCCTAAGCCTGTGATTTTAGAAAAAAATGTCTGGGTGGGTGAGGATGCAATGATTTGTAAAGGTGTTAGAGTTGGCGAGAACAGCATCATAGGTGCAAGATCAGTTGTTACAAAGGATGTGCCATCTAATTGTATTTATGCAGGAAATCCAGCTACATTTGTTCGCACTCTAGATGAGGGAGAATTTATTACTAGGAAAGATTTTTTTAAGGATCCTATTAAGTTAGCTAAAGATTTTGATTTACTTGATAGATATAGTCTAGGCACCAATACTCTTTGGACTTGGATCAAAAGCATTATCTGGAGAAATAAGACTCATTGATTAAGATAGCTGCAGACTCACAAATCCCTAATCTTGAAATCAAGCTATCAGAGCACTTTCATGCTGAATATACATTACAGCATTTCTCGTCCAATCAACTAACCTCTAGAGATCTCAAAGATGTGGATGCACTATTGGTACGATCAACTACTCAGGTTGATGAAGTGCTATGTGGTGAATCTCAACTCCAGTATGTGGGTTCAGCAACAGCAGGTATTAATCACTTGGATACTAAATATTTAGATAATCAAAATATTGCTTGGTCACATGCTCCAGGCTGCAATGCGGCGAGCGTAACGCATTACGTTATGGCAGCCATAGGAGAGCTAATTCAAGAAGGCCTCTTTAATGTGAGGCAGAGTGTTGGGATCATTGGTTATGGCAATATAGGCAAAAAGCTGTATCAACTGCTTTCTGCTCTTAATGTTGAGGTTTACGCTCATGATCCTTTTTTAAAAGACTTATTCTTGGTTGAGATGGATAAGATTCTTACATGTGATTTGATAACGATTCATGTTCCATATTCTCAAGAAGGTGCTCATCCAACTAGAGAACTGATCAATCAATCTCACGCCAAAGACTTAAAAGATAAAATTTTAATTAATACCTCTAGAGGAGGAGTCGTTTCTGAAGCGCTAGTTAAAGAATCTCAAGATTTAATATATGTTGCCGATGTATGGCTAGATGAGCCTACTCCATCACCAGCAATGATTCAAAAAGCCTTTATTTCAACTCCTCATATTGGTGGCTACAGTATTGAGGGCAAGCTTAATGGCACCTCTATAATAGTTAACGAATGTGCAAGAGTTTTCAAATGCTTCAAAGCAACTTCCTCAACCGAAAATCACCTAATTAATTGGCCTCATGGGCTAGAAAATATTGTTCGTGATATGCATGGCTATGGATTTCCTTTGGCTATATTTATGAGCGAGCTAGATTTAAGAGTTGTTTCTGATACTTTTAAGAGTATTTCAGAAAATGAGCTTGCTGGCAGGTTTAAAGATCTGCGAATTAATCACGCTCCAAGACATGATTTTAATACTTATTCTTATGAAGGAATAATTGAGCTAGATGAATCCATTAACTTAGGATTTTTTAATTCTCTAAACGCAAAATATTTAAAGTAGAAATAAAAAACTACTTTACATAAAAGGTACTAAAGGAATATTTCAACTAGAAATCAACACTAGAACATAAAGCATGCCAACAAATTTTAAGAGATTTATTTTTTTCATAGCAATATTATTGCATGCTTAGGATGAGCAAGAGATCTCTAGATCTTTAGCCCATGCTGGAGATTTATTAGCAAAATCTTTATATTTCTCAAGCTCTTCAAAAGGCTTAGTTAGAACCATAATTAAAGTTTCTAACTTGGAGAAATCAGAGTCTTCTGCAGCATCAATAGCCTCTTGAGCCATGTAGTTTCTTAAAATAAATTTTGGATTAATTTCATTCATAAGAGTTAATTTTTTATCTAAAGACAAAGCTTCTTTTGCATGTCTTTCTTGGAAAGAGACAATCCAGCTCTTTGCAATCTCAGACTCTAGCTCTGGAGTGATTTTATTGACCATGGCTTGTGTGAGATTTCTAAAAGTATTGGTGTAATCAAGTTTCTCAGATTCCATAATATCCAATAGACCCTGAATTAAAGTAGCATCCTCAGGCTGCCCTTGCTCTAGACCGAGTTTTTTTCTGTAGAGCTTTGCTAAAGTATTTTGAAAGGTTACTTCATAGCTCTGCAAAATCTCGCCCTGACTCTTTTCGGAGATCAGTGAGGATAAGGCATGCCCTAGAGCTGAGCAATTCCATAGCCCAATGTAGGGCTGGTTTTTGAATGCATATCTACCTTGATGATCAGAGTGATTGCAAACATAGGTTGGTAAATAATCTTCCATGAATCCATATGGACCGTAATCAAAAGTCTCCCCTAAAATACTCATGTTGTCGGTATTCATAACTCCNTGATTGAAACCACAGGCTTGCCATTGAGCAATCATATTGGCAGTCCACTCCACAACTACTCTAAAAAAATCTTCATATGTGCATGGAGTTTTAGAGAAATACGTGGGGTACTGATCAATGCAAAAGTCCGCAAGAGCTTTAACATTTTCAGGTTGATTGTTGTAATGAAAATATTCAAAACTTCCAAATCTAATGTGAGTTTTAGCGGTTCTTGCAAGCATGGCTGCAGATTCACTTTTTTCTCTAATTACCATTTCATCACTGCCGATAATCATCAGCGCTCTAGAAGTTGGAATGGAGAGAGCATGCATCGCTTCTCCACATAAATATTCCCTAATTACAGACCTTAGAACTGCTCTACCATCCCCAAATCGAGAGTAGGGCGTTTTGCCTGCACCTTTTAAATGAATATCTATCAAGCCATTATTAGTGATCATTTGGGCCAGAAGCAAACCTCTGCCATCACCAAGTTGCTCGACGTATTGACCAAATTGATGGCCTGAATAAACCATTGACAATGGCTTCAATGATTTAATCTTCTCAGTGCCATTAAAAATATTTAAGAGTTGCTGACTGTCAAGGTTGTTGATGCCCAGTTCATTTTTTAGATTTGAGTTTTCAGTTACNACAAAAGGGTTTTCAAATCCTTCCCAGTTTTGCTGAGTATGAAAATCTTCTGAAAGACCTGCAAAAGCATGAGGTAAAAGAGGTAACATCTAACCTTTTACAATTTCAATTAAACCCGCAACATGCTCATCTTTTGAATGGTCAATTCCTAGATGCTCAACCTCATTCCACATAACGGCAGAACATATTGGACCTAGATTATCCTTTAGTGCATGTGCTACCTCTTTGCCTGATCCAGTAAAACCTAAAGTATCTACCATTTCATCGGTGACTAGAGCAAACATCTCCTCCCATTTCCCCTCAATTGAAAGTTTATGAAGCGCTTCATTGATATCTTCCCAGCCATGAAATTCTAATGCTGGCCTATAGGTTCTAGTGGATGCATAAAAACTAATTCTGGCAGCTATTGCTCTTTTGGTAACTTGAAGATCTTCTTCTGTTTCACCCGTAGCAATAAAGCCTCCCCAAAGAAGTTCACATTCATCGGGACTTCTACCGCTTTTTTGTGCACCCTCAGCAACCGCAGGAATAATAATCTCATGAATATATTGAGGTGAGCACATAGGGTGCAAAAGAAGGCCATCTGCAACTTCACCTGCAATTCTAGCCATTCCTGGTCCTAGCCCAGAGACATATATTGGAGGTAGGTCACATTCCATTGGCGGCGGGGTAAACATAGGAGTCATAAGCGTATGCGTATAATGCTCGCCCTGAAAATCAAGCTTCTCACCAGTTTTCCAAGTATTCCAAATTGCTTTAACTGCCAAGATATACTCTCTCATTCTAGGAGCCGGGGGAGACCAAGGAACACTAAATCGCCTCTCATTATGACCTTTTACTTGTGTACCCAGACCTAACTGAAATCTTCCGTCTCCAAATGCTTGAAGATCCCAACCCATATTTGCAACGGTCATTGGGCTTCTTGGAAATGCAATGGCAAGACCGGTTCGAACAATCATTTGAGAATGCTCTAAACCCATTAACACCGGAAGAAAAGGTTCGTTATTTAGCTCGCCAGATACCAAGGCATCATATCCTAGGGCTTCAGCATGCTTAACAATGTTAACAGTATTCTTTGATAATCCAGGTATGTAAGTTTCTACTCTCATTTTTTATCCCCTTGATTTGAAGCAACCCTTGCATTTGCATATTGCTGGGCCCATTGATAATTTGGTTTGCCTGATGGAGCCCTTTCTATTAAATCAGCAAAAATAATTTCTTTTGGCATTTTATAACTTGCTATATATTTTGCAGCAGCCTCTTTAAGATCATCAACAGTAAGACCTGAAGAGTCCCTACGCTGAATAACAGCAACAACCTTTTGACCCCATGTCTCATCTTTCACTCCAACAACAAGGCAATCGAATACATTTGGGTGAGATTTTAAAGCCATCTCAACCTCTTCTGGGAAGATTTTCTCACCCCCAGAATTAATGGACACACTCCCTCTTCCTAAAAGAGTCATTTGACCATCGCTTTCATACTTAGCCATATCTCCAGGAATTGAAAAACGCTCTCCATCAACTTCAATAAATGTTTTCTTAGATTTTTCTGGATCTTTGTAATAAGCAATGGGTACATGGCCCTTTCTTGCAAGATAGCCAATGGTTTTAGTGTCGCTTTGTGGAATTATTTGATGAGTTTCTAAGTTTAGAATTGCACTAAAATCTGGCTTATTAAATTTAGGTCCACCCCCAGAATCTTTAAGTTTTCCATCCTTGGTATGAATATTAACGCCTGTTGCACCTGTCTCTGAAGACCCGACGGCATCAATGATAAAGAGGTGAGGNAAAAGGTCTAACATTGCATCTTTGATAGAGGAGCTAAAAACAGACGCAGTGCTGGCAAGTACAAAGAGACACGATAAATCTAAACCTTTGTCTAGAGCTGCAGGCAAAGCATCGCAAAGGGGTCTCCCCATAGCATCTCCTGTGATTGTTAGATTCATAACTCGCTCTTTAGCAATGAGCTCCCAGATATAATTTGCATCAAAAGATATTTGATCATTGATGATGAATTTCCACCCTGAAAAAAAAGCATTGAAAGATTGCCACTGAGCAGCACCATGCATTAAAGGAGCAAGAGCCAAAGCAACTGTTTGGTCTTGCAAGCATTTATCGGCAAGAGCATCCGGTGTAGGATATTTTTCTCCCGTTACAGCATCAATTCCTCCTCCAAGAGTCATCAAGACATCTTCCATTCTCCAAACCACTCCTTTTGGCATTCCGGTTGTTCCACCTGTGTACAAAATATATTGGTCATCTCCAGAGCGAGTTTGAGGAATTGGTTCTCCACTTTCATCTTTAATTAATACCTCAAAATCTGTGCATTGAAGCTCACTTCTAATATCTGAACCATCTTCAATAGAGACAAATGTCTTTAGCAAAGGTAGATCACCAGATATATTATTGAGCTTTTCGGAGAATTGTTTATGAAAGAACACAGCTTCCAT
>JGI26060J43896_10000926_pt1 | contig 10913 bp, 10 predicted proteins | sample MarorgKNORR_S2LV_6_FD_43896 | JGI IMG/M metagenome (IMG submission 43896) | reverse complement strand
ATCCCAGGTGCAACTCTTTTCCAGATTTGAGTGGCAGCAATTATTGTAATTGCTGCAGTTAGTAATGCCGTAAGCACACCGGGTCCACCAGTTCTCCATGCCTCTTCCACTGGAGGCATTGATGTCACCACTGCCGCTACCCCACCTAAGGCAACAAAACCTACAGTGCCAATTGAGAACAGGCCTGCATAACCCCACTGTATATTAACTCCAAGGGACATAATGGCTGATAATAAACACAGATTTAAGAGACCAAAAGCAACATTCCAACTTTGAAAAAGTCCTACTATTATCAAAAATACAAAAACCATAGAGAAAAGGGAAATATTGCGATAGTTCATGTGGATTGTCCTTTAAACAAGCCAGTTGGTCGGAATAGTAAGACCAAGACCAATATAGAAAATGATACTGCAAACTTATAGTCTGTTGATAAAAGTTGGACCAATGTTGTAGGGGCAAAGTCACTAGGGAGTAAATAAGTAAATACTTTTTTGTATGCGTAAGTTATTGATATTTCTGAGAATGCAATAACAAAGCCACCTACAATTGCTCCTACTGGATTTCCTAAGCCACCAACAACTGCTGCGGCAAACATTGGCAAAAGAAGCTGAAAGTAGGTAAAAGGCTTAAAAGTTTTATCTAAGCCATATAAGGTACCCGCTACTGTTGCTAGAATAGCAACAATAATCCAGGTGATTGCCACGACACGCTCGGGATTAATTCCAGATAACAGGGCTAAATCTTCATTATCGGAGAAAGCTCTCATAGATTTGCCAGTTCTAGTTTTATTTAAAAACCAAAATAAGGCTGCTACTATAATTATTGCAGTTACCAACGTAATACTTTGGGTTACCTTTATGGCTAGCCCTTCTTTTAATCCAGTCATCTCTTTAAATTCGCGTGCTTTAATTATGAACCTAAGTCCATCGGCAAATCTCTGATCTCCAGGGCCAATTATGAAACGAATTACACCATTCATAATGAATGTGACACCTAATGAGGCCATCACTAGTACTACAGGCGATGATTTAGATTTTCGGTAGAACTTGTAAACAAATTTATCAGTTAAAAGTACAATGGCAATGCATCCAATAATACCAAAAGGTAAAGCTAATAAAGCTGTTGGTAGTGGGTGAATAGATATTCCAAGATGCTTGAACCACCAAGTTACAAGAATTACAACCATGGTGCCAAACGCCATTGTTTCTCCATGAGCAAAGTTGGAAAATCTAAGGACTCCAACAATAAGTGTAATGCCGAGCGCGCCCAATGCTAATTGACTACCATANGCAATCGCAGGAACAATTATGAAATTAGCTAAGACCACTAAGGCATGAAGTATATCCATTAAGCTTCTTTCTTAAATATTTTAAAATTCATATGGCTGGAAATATATATATTCACAAGATCATCCCCCCAAAAAGCTTTTTCGAACTTCAGGATCTGCAAGAAGATTAGCACCAGTATCAGTAAATCTATTTTCTCCTTGAACAAGGACATAACCCTTATCTGCTATTCCCAAAGCCTGCCTTGCATTTTGCTCAACCATTAAAATTGAAATACCAGTTCTAGCAACCTCTATAATTCGGTCAAACAATTCATCCATCACAATAGGTGATACCCCGGCTGTAGGTTCGTCAAGCATCAGTACTTTAGGTTGGGTCATTAGTGCTCGCCCAACAGCAACCTGCTGTCGTTGTCCACCTGAAAGCTCGCCTGCGGCCTGTTTCCTTTTCTCCTTTAGGACTGGAAAAAGATCAAAAACTTGTGACATTGTGTTAGATATATCGTCTTCGCGTAAAAAAGCGCCCATTTCCAAATTTTCTTCAACTGATAGAGATGTGAAAATATTTTGATTTTGAGGAACAAAAGCCATTCCTTTAGCAACTCGGTTTTGAGGAGATAGATTTGTAATATCTTCACCGTCAATAGTAACTGTGCCTGTATGCATATCCAACATACCAAAAATGGCTTTCATTGCTGTTGATTTTCCAGCACCATTAGGCCCTACAATTACTGCAATTTCTCCTTTATTTACCGCTACCGTACAATTGTGTAGAATATCGGCTCCCTTGCCGTACCCGCCAGTCATAGAGGCTCCAATTAAGAATGGACTTTCACTCATTTGAAATTACCTTTTTAAGGCTGCCTAATATGTCTGAAGTGTCATACATTTAGGCTGTACCTGCCGTTATTTTGTTTTTTAGTCCAGTTCCAAGATAAGCTTCAATTACGTGCTCATTATCTTTAATTTCTTGTATTGTGCCTTCGGCTAATACTTTACCTTCAGCCATGCATATTACAGGGTCACATAATTTAGATATAAAATCCATATCATGCTCGATTACACAAAATGTGTAACCACGTTCTTTATTCAGCCTAATAATTGCATCTGCTATGGTTTTAAGAAGTGTTCGGTTAACACCAGCTCCAACTTCGTCTAAAAATACCACTTTTGCATCAACCATCATTGTGCGTCCAAGCTCAAGTAATTTTTTTTGACCGCCTGATAAATTACCAGCTCGTTCATCTGCTAGATGATCAATAGTTAAGAATTCTAACACTTCGTTTGCTTTATCTATTATCTTTTTTTCTTCTTCAGCAACCTGGCTTCTTAAAAACCAAGTTTTCCAAAGAACTTCGCCTGACTGAGAGCCAGGAACCATAAGTAAATTTTCTCGAACAGTCATTGAAGCAAACTCATGGGGTATCTGAAAAGTTCTTAATAGCCCTTTTCCAAATAACTGATGGGGTGGTAGACCAGTTACATCTTCCCCTTCCATTGTCACTTTTCCTGAACTTGGTTTTAATACACCTGCAATCACATTAAAAAGTGTTGTTTTCCCAGCGCCATTTGGACCAATTAATCCGGTAATAGATCCCTTTTTTATGTTTAAAGATGCTCCGTCTACTGCGCAAAAACCACCAAAGTATTTTTGAATATTTTCTACTTTTATCATTTAACTGCGCCCTATTTATCAAACAGCCCAAGGTTAAAACCTCGGGCTGTTTTATAATCATATTTCAAATAGAATTAACGATATTGTGCCGTCGTGATTTTACCATCTTTCATTATTATTTGACGATAAGCACCAGCAGATTCGCCTGGTCCAATCAGCTCAACTGCTGATCCACCTACGTAATCAACTTCACCACCATCGGCAAGTATCTGAAGACCTTTTGCCAATTCACCTGGGAAAATCTTCACACCAGGCGCATTAGCAACGCCCATAATATGGCTTTTGTAATCAGCAGATGAAGAAGAACCTGCTGCTTGCATTGCTAACATTATAAGCGCGGCAGCATCGTAGGATTCTGGAGCGAACGGTGAAGTACCATCGAAACCATTAGCTTCAGCCATTGCTGCTACATTTGCTGCACCTGGGCTGTCTGTTCCTGGGTGTTGACCTGAAGAACCATTTACTTCGTCTCCAAAGTTTTCTTCTAAATTAACACTGATCATACCATCTGGAAAATGGAATAAATCGAATGCTCCAGTATCTAAAGCAGCTCTCATAATTCCATTTCCGCCTTGATCAATGTATCCTGCTACAACTAACATATCACCACCTGCAGATGCTAAAGATCCAACTTCAGCAGAATAATCTGCTTTGCCGTCTTCGTGCGCTAGGTTGATTGTTACAGTACCACCGGCAGCAACGAAAGCTGACTCAAAGGCGTCTGCTAGTCCTTTACCATAGTCACTGTTTGTGTACGTAACAGCTACGGTGTTTATGCCTCTTTCCATTATGATCTCTGTCATAACTTGTCCCTGACGAGCATCTGAAGGAGCTGTTCGGAAGAACAATCCGTCATCTTCGGCAGTTGATAGAGCTGGTGATGTGGCTGATGGTGATACCATTACGATACCATTTGGTCTCGCAACGTTTTGAAGCATAGCTCCGGTTACACCAGAACAGTCTCCACCCACAATACCATTTACTTTGTCAGATGTTACTAATCTCTCAGTAACAGCGACTGCAGCGGCACTATCGATACAAGTTGAGTCACCTCTAACAGAAGTTACAGAAGATCCGCCTAAAAGAGCACCACTATCGGTTACTTCTTTCATCGCCATTTCTGCAGCTGATGCCATTGGTTGTGTTAATGATTCAATTGGTCCCGTAAAACCAAATACTATTCCTAATTTAATGTCTTCTGCCGACACAGCGCCAGCAATAAGAGCTGATGCCGTTGTGGCTATAAGCAGCTTTTTCATGTTTTTCTCCCTACATGGATAATTCAGAACCTCATGCATATTGATTTTTTTCTAAAAAGAAAAGTCTCTATTGGTTAAATAATTCGCTTTTTTGATGATTTGCAAAATTTTTTGTGGGTTTTATAGTGTAAAAATTGATAAATTCATTTGAGAATATCTAAAAACACTCTAGGTCAAGATACTTTAACTAATATATCCTTGCCGCCCTGTGCTCCACGTTCGCGATAAGGAGTTGTGTTGTAGTGAGATCTATAACATTTCGAAAAATGTGAAGGTGAAGCAAAGCCACAGGCGAGTGCCACATTTATTACTGACATTTCAGTTTGCATTAGTAGATTTCGGGCTTTTTGTAATCTAAGTTCCATGTAATATCTTTTAGGAGATCGATTTAAGTATCTTCTAAATAACCTTTCTAATTGACGTGTTGACATGCCTACTTCTCTTGCAAGGATAGATGGTGAAATAGGTTCTTCAATATTTTTTTCCATCATCTGAATAACTAGTGAAAGTTTGGGATGTCGAACTCCAATTCTGGTTGGAATTGATAGACGCTGCCCATCCCTTTCAGTTCTTATTGCGTTATAAATTAATTGATCAGCCACAGTATTTGCTAAATCTTGTCCCAAATCATCGGAGACAATTCTTAAGATTAGGTCTATTGACGCTATTCCCCCAGCCGCCGAGCTTCTATTGCCGTCAACCACAAATACCGATTTTGAGAGTGCTACTTCATCAAACTCTTCTTCAAAGCTATCATAGTTCTCCCAGTGAATAGTTGCTGTCTTGCCATTCAAAAGACCTGCCTTAGCCACAACATAGCTTGCAGTGCACAAGGCTCCAATATGGACCCCTCGTCTAGCTTCTCGTCTTAACCAATTTAAAATAGGTTTAGAAGTGTGTTCCTTAACGTTAATTCCACCACAGATGATAATCGTATCATTTCGATTAATCTCCTCCAATCCCATATCAACCTGGAAGTGTGTGCCAGCTGAGCATTCAGCAGTTTTCCCAGTTTCACTAGCACTTTTCCACTCATAATACTCACTACTATGATAGCGATTAGCCAATCTTAAAGGTTCTACAGCACAAGCAAATGATATTAAGGAAAAATTATCCAATAAAAGAAAAATAAACCGTTTTTTTTGTGTGAAATTTTGCTCTACCATTACAAACTACCTTTACAAGAAAACGAATTACTTCAGAATCGTTTAAATTTGTATGTCTAAGTAAAGCAAAAACAGGTTTATAAATCCTATTCAAGAGGTTAAGTTAAAGTTTGTAACTGAATTTTTGAAATTTAAAGTTTATTTTTTGTTGGAATTGGAGTTAGAATGGATATTTGGAAAAAATCTGATTGGCGTGAGAAACCAAGAGTACAGATGCCTGATTATCAAAACACAAAAGTTTTGCATGATGTGGAGACACAACTTTCCAAATACCCTCCATTGGTTTTTGCGGGTGAAGCGCGAAGCTTAAAGCGGCAATTAGGTGATGTTGCCAACGGTAAAGGTTTTTTGCTGCAAGGTGGTGATTGTGCAGAAAGTTTTGAGGAATTTAGCGCAGATAATATAAGAGATACATTTCGTGTTATGTTGCAAATGGCGGTTGTCCTTACTTATGGGGCAAAGTGCCCTGTAATAAAAGTTGGCCGGATGGCAGGGCAATTCGCTAAACCTAGATCCTCAGATACCGAAATAATTAATGGATTAGAGTTACCTAGCTATCGTGGTGATATTATAAATGATATTGCTTTCAATTCAGAAGCTAGAAAGCCAAATCCCAAAAGAATGTTGCAAGCTTATGCGCAATCTGCAGCGTCCTTGAATCTTTTAAGAGCATTTAGTCAAGGTGGTTACGCNGATATACATCATGTTCACAGTTGGACGCTTGGTTTTTTGGATGGAGCTGGTGCAGAGAAATATGAAACAGTAGCCAATCGTATCTCAGATGCACTTGATTTTATGACTGCTGCGGGGGTTACAAGCAAAAACTCTCATACTTTAGGAGCGGTTGATTTTTACACCAGTCATGAAGCTTTGTTATTAGAGTACGAAGAGGCATTATGTCGAATAGATAGTACCACCGGCTTACCTATCGCTGGTTCAGGGCACNTTATATGGATAGGAGACCGGACACGAAAACTTGATGGAGCACATGTGGAGTTCTGNAAAGGTGTTCAAAATCCAATTGGACTAAAATGTGGCCCTTCAATTAGTAAGGATGACCTTTTGAAATTAATTGAAGCACTAAATCCAGAAAATGAACCTGGAAGATTAACGTTAATAGCTAGATTTGGTGCTGGATTGGTTGGAGAGCATTTACCTAAACTTATTAATGCAGTTGAAAAAGAGGGTTTTAAGGTAGTTTGGTCTTGTGATCCGATGCATGGAAATACGATTAAATCCTCAACAGGATACAAAACCAGACCATTCGAAAGTGTACTAAGAGAAGTACGAGAGTTTTTTGGTATTCACAATGCGGAAGGCAGTCACCCTGGTGGAGTTCATTTTGAAATGACAGGTAAGGATGTGACGGAATGTACTGGCGGGTTAAGAGCAGTTTCGGATGAAGATTTATCAGATAGATACCATACAGCTTGTGACCCAAGATTAAATGCTAGCCAAGCTTTGGAACTTGCATTTCTGGTGGCTGAAGAAATTTCCCAAAATAACAAAGTCTCTCAAAGATTAGATAATAATTAATGTTTTAAAAATTTCATAACTTGAACTAAAAACAATGGTAAAAATATAAAATGGTTAATTCCATGACAGGCTTTGCATCTTTAGAATGGATTTCTAAAAATGTTAATTTCTCTTTAGAGCTAAAAAGTGTTAATGGCCGAGGTNTAGATATTCGTTCACGCTTTCCTGAAGGATTTGAAGCCTTGGAAACCCAATTTAAGTTGAATCTTGCTGAGGTTTTAAACCGGGGTAATATTTCTTTAAATTTGCGGAAAGATGTAAACAGAACCAGCGAAAGTCTTCGATTGAATGAGGTTTTTTTAAAGTCAGTATTAAATTCTCAAGAAATTATTCAAAAGGAAGCAGAGAATAAGGGCATTCCACTTGTTGCATCTAAAGCATCTGACTATTTGCAGATAAAGGGGGTGTTAGAATATGGTGATTTCGAAGCATTAGATTTTGAAAATGTAAAAGAACCGCTAATATTAAACTTTAATAAAGTTTTGGAAGATTTTTTGCAATCTCGTGCTGCCGAGGGTTTTGAATTAAAAAATATTTTATTAAGGAATATAAAGCTTATTTCAGATTTGTTGAAAAAAACAGATAAAGTTTTAATAAAACGACAAGCTAACCTCGGTGTTAGATTTAAAAATAATTTAAGAAAAATAGTTGAAAATGTTGACCAAATTGATAAAGATCGTGTGGCTCAAGAACTTGCATTGTTGACAGTAAAATCAGATGTTTCTGAAGAGGTTGATCGGTTGCATAGCCACGTCAAGAGCGCTAAAAAATTAATTAACTCAGGTTTGCCTTCTGGTCGAAAGTTAGATTTTTTGCTTCAAGAATTTAATCGTGAAACAAACACTTTATGTTCCAAAGCAAATGATATTGAATTGACCGAAATAGGTTTGGAGCTAAAAGTGGTGATTGATCAATTGCGAGAGCAAGTTCAAAATGTGGAGTAAATTATGAAGAATGATAGGCGTGGTATTTTAATAATCCTATCATCCCCCTCGGGCGCTGGAAAATCCTCTCTAGCTAAAGAATTAATGGAATGGGATGAGGATATAGTTTTTTCAGTTTCATCCACTACAAGAGCTTCAAGACCTGGTGAGAAGAATGGGCGAGAATATAATTTTGCCACAGTAGATGAATTTAAGGTTTTAGTAGATTCTGATATGATGTTAGAACATGCAGAAGTCTTTGGACATATGTATGGGTCACCTGTGCAGCCAGTTGAAAAAGCATTGAAAAATGGTAGCGATGTTTTATTTGATATTGATTGGCAAGGAGGCCAGCAGATAAGCAATTCAAGCTTGCAGGACGACGTGATTAGTTTCTTTATTTTACCACCATCGATTAATGAATTAGAAAGCCGTTTGCTTAACCGAGCCCAAGATAGCGAGGAGGTTGTGAGTGATCGTATGCGAAAGTCAAAATCTGAAATTAGCCACTGGGGTGANTATGACTATGTTCTTATAAATGAGGATTTAGATGAAACTGGAAACGCTATAAAGACTATTCTGATTGCTGAACGCATGAGGCGAACACGACAACCAAAACTAGTTGAACATGTTCGAAATTTACAAAACGAATATAATGAAATTGAAGGAAAAACCTAATGACTTTGTATGCAATTGATGGGATGCAACCTGTCCTACCCAAAGATAATAGTTTTTGGATCGCTGATGATGCGAATGTTATTGGAAATGTTGTTTTAGGGGAAGGTGTATCAATTTGGTTTGGAGCCACAATAAGAGGTGATAATGAAGTCATAAATATTGGCACTGGATCAAACGTCCAAGAAAACTCTGTTTTACACACAGATATTGGGTACCCCTTAATTATTGGAACAAACTGTACGATTGGCCATAAGGCGATGCTTCACGGTTGTAATATTGGGTCTAATAGTCTCATTGGCATGGGGGCTACTATTTTAAATGGTGTAAAAATAGGAGAGAATTGTTTGATTGGTGCTGGTGCGCTCATACCTGAGGGAAAAGAAATCCCACCAGGATCGTTGGTTATGGGAGTCCCTGGCCGGGTAGTTAAACCACTTGATGATAAAGCAATTAACGGAATAACAAATTCTGCATTATGGTATCAACAAAATATGTTGAAATTTAAAACACATTTAATAAAATTATGATTTAATAATAAGTTTTCATATTTATAATAAGTTTTAATATTAAATATTTACAAAACAGATATTAGCCTTAGTTATCAATGTATGATAAATAAGTGTGAAGCACTCTTTATTTAAAAAAATAAAAAGTAGAGTTTGAGGTTTTAATGTTTGACTTAGAAAAAATTCGAAATGACTTCCCAATTTTGGCGCGCAAAGTGCATGGAAAGCCGCTAATATATCTTGATAATGGTGCGTCTGCCCAAAAACCAAAGTGCGTTATAGATGCAATTNCAAATACTTATGCAAATGAATATTCAAACGTGCACCGAGGTCTTCATTTTTTATCTAATTTAGCTACAGAGAATTATGAAGCCGTTCGAGAAAAAGTTAAACGATTTTTAGGNGCGGAATNTCTTGATGAGATTTTGCTAAATTCTGGAACCACAGAAGGAATTAATATGATTTCTTATGGTTGGGCTGCTCCAAGATTAAAAGCTGGTGATGAGATTATTTTGTCTGTTATGGAGCACCATGCCAATATAGTGCCCTGGCATTTTTTACGAGAACGCCAAGGAGTAGTACTTAAATGGGTGGAACCAAATGCANTTGGAGAGTTAGACGCCCAAGAAGTATTAAATGCTATTACGTCGAAAACAAAAATGATCGCTATTACACAGATGTCGAACGTTTTGGGAACCGTAGTTGATGTAAAGAAGATATGTGAAGGTGTTAAAGATAGAGATATTGCTGTGCTTGTTGATGGAAGCCAATCTGCAGTGCACATGCCAATTAATGTAAAAGAACTTGGTTGTGACTTTTTTACGATCACGGGGCATAAACTTTACGGACCCTCTGGATCTGGAGCTGTCTACGTTAAGCGAGAAAGATTAAAAGAAATGAGACCGTTTATGGGCGGTGGAGATATGATTAAAGAGGTTAGTAAAGAATTCGTGAGTTATAATGAAGCACCTCATAAATTTGAGGCTGGAACTCCGCCTATTGTAGAATCGATAGGTCTGGGTGTTGCGCTTGATTATTTAATGTCGATTGGAATGCAAAATATTTATAACCACGAAGAGCAATTGAAAATTTATGCCCAAACAAAATTAGGAAACTTAGATTGGTTGGATATACAGGGCAATGCTTCTAATAAAGGTGCTATATTTTCTTTTACAATGCGTGGAAATGCACATGCTCATGATATATCCACAATAGTTGACCGGCGTGGGATTGCAGTGCGAGCAGGCCATCATTGTGCACAACCACTAATGGAGTTTTTGAAAGTGAGTGCGACTTGTAGGGCTAGTTTTGGAATGTATAATACTACTGAAGAAATCGACCAATTAAGTTCTGCTCTAGAGTTTGCTCACGAACTATTTGAATAAGTATTACAATTTTTATGACTGCAAAGTAAATTTCTTTTAATTCAATATGGTAGGTGCAAACATGAAAATTTTGATACGAAGCTTAACAGAGAATGATTTTACGGAATGGTGTAGTTTGTGGCAAAGATATCTATCTTTTTATGAAACACAATTAAGTGAAGAGATTTACAAAAATACTTTTAAAAAAATAATAAATATTAATTTAAAATCTCAAAATGCTTTTGTCGCAGAAACAAATAATAAACTAATTGGTTTAGTGCATTATATTTATCATAATGATAATTGGAAACTTGAGGATGCTACCTATTTGCAGGACTTATATACATTACCTGATTTTAGAGGACAGGGTGCTGGGCGCTTGTTAATTGAGGCAGTTTATAAAGCAGCTGATGATAACAATAGCCCCTCTGTTTACTGGCAAACAGAGAAATCCAATAAAACTGCTAGGTTGCTATACGATAAGATAGCAAAGTTGGCTCCATTTATTATTTATGAACGTT
>JGI26060J43896_10000925_pt1 | contig 10915 bp, 8 predicted proteins | sample MarorgKNORR_S2LV_6_FD_43896 | JGI IMG/M metagenome (IMG submission 43896) | reverse complement strand
GCATTGGCCAATGATTACGGCATCGAACTCAATCTACCATTTACTTTCGTTCCAGGTGGAATCGCATTAATCGGCAAGAGCCGATGATCATTTCAATAATAATCAAGAATAATACGGATGTGGCCTAGGCATGGAAGAAGAAGAAGCAGTTGTAGAATCAAGGATTGCACCCCCTGCATTATCCTGTCCCAAATGTTCTTCTCTACTACCTTCTGATTTAGGCTTGTTAACCTGTTCAATTTGTTCATCAAAAGTTAAAGTTGAACATCCTGTGACTCGGCGTAATTGGAATGATGAAAANGTAGGGTGCCCTGAATGTTCTAAAGTTCTCATAGTTGGAGTTGACAAGAGGCCAGCCCACTTGCAATGCGCTTCCTGCTCAACACATTTTACTGTCGAGAAAAATGTACCGCGTACTGAAGTAGCCTGCCCAGGGTGCGATCGCCGTCTAAGAATGAAAATAAAACCGGGTGAACGAGATATCGATTGTCCTGCCTGTTCCACATCATTCAAAGTCAAATTTTGAGGTGAGGAGTTGAAAACAACATACCGAATGATGGGAATCGCCGATTACATCACCTTGTGTAATGGATTACTCGGAACTGCTGCAATCTTGTTCATTATTTTAGCAGTTGAAGATTTGCATCAGCCATACTACGATGGTGGCTTAAAAACACATTATATTTGGTTAGCAATGCTCTGTATTCTAGCCTCGGTGATAGGTGATATCATCGATGGTCCAGTCGCTAGACATTATTCAAAAAGAAAACTACTCGGGGGCTCCTTAGACATTATGTCCGATTGCATTTCATTCTGTGTCGCCCCAGCATTATTGATTTTCGTAATGTTTGGCCGGTGGGGGGAGGCATCACCATTTTGGACTATCTCTTTAGGAATTGCAAGTTGTTGGATAATTGCAACTGGAATGTTAAGGTTAGCACGTTTTCAATATGAAGACGGTTCAGAAATAAATTATTTTGTAGGTCTATCTAGCCCAGGAAACGCATTATTATTGCTAAGTGTTGCAGGAATTATTTGGATTCAACCATCAACAGGCTTGGGCCCAGATTTAACAACTTGGGATTGTTCAGTATGTTTTGGAAAAGGTACTTCTAAACCCTATTTCGATTTTATGATGCTACCATTGATGTTAATCTGCGGTGGATTGATGATTTCGGACAGACCGATGTCAAAATTGAAAGGAGGCCTTCCAATGAAGTTGAGTGTCTTACAATTAGTTGCGATGTTAGTTGCGATAACATCTGCATTAGTTCATACCACTAAATCAGAACATGGTCTTGATATGGCCGGTTTGAATTTATCTTTTTATCTATTTATTGTTTCAGCATTATTGGTTCTAGTCTACATTATCTTAGGTAAAAGAATTGTCCAAAGCAGTAAACAAATTAACGATTCACTTTCATCAGAAGAATAATTGAATTGACAAACCTTGTTCAAGAGAGTTTGGCTAGCCATATAACACTGCGAAAAACGGCATTCTAAGGGTAAAGTTAGTCGCGCTCTTTAACTATGATGAGACGAGGATGAGAGATTGGATGGGATACAATGGGAGTCAGCGAAAGCAAGACGATTGATGCAGCTAGTGCAAACTCGCCTGCTCGCAATGGGTCTGACGCTGTATCTTTGTCATCATTGAGATCTCAATTCACTTCTAGCAAATCAATGTCACTTGACCAAGCGACATTAGGTAGCGCACGTTTCCGTCAAGAAGAGAGGCTGAGAGGCGATATTCGTAGAGAAAAGCGAATTCGTCAGCAAGCAATGGATGAAAGAATAGCAGCAATGAAAGATTCAGTTGCTACAGATTTAGCAGTTAGTCACGAACTTACAATGGACGCATTAGAGAAAGAAATGCGCGAAGGAATGGAACAAGAACTTGCCGAAATGGAGCGAGAATCATTATCCAGAGAAGAAGGGAGGATGCGAATGGAATTAGATTTGCGCCTCAATCGCCAACTAGATTCAATACGTGAAGGAATTGAAGTTGAGCAAGACAGAAGGCTCAATGAACATAAGGAACAGATAAAATCCAATATTGAAGTACAATTGCAACAAGAGCATCGTCAGCGTCTCGATATTCAAAAAGAGAGACTCTCTCTTGAATATAATCAAGAATTACAACGAAGGGTTAGAGAGATTGAAGTCAACATAGAAGTTGAAATGGAAACACGATTCAAACAAATGGAAAGTGCTGAAATCAATCGTCTTGAAGAAGGCCACATCGCTCGTTTAGCAGAAAGAGAAGAACAATTACGCAGAGGTATTAGAACTCGCCTAGAACAACAACTTAGAGGTCGGCTAAAGCAAAGAGAAGCTAGGCTAAAAGCAGAATATGAACGCCGTAGTCTACGTTTAGAAGAAGATATTGCTCAACAATTACAAGAGGAATTAGAAGTTCGCTTGCGCCAGGAAACAGATGATCTTGAAGAAAACATGAGAGAAGATGTCGAACTTGCAATAGCGAGACGCCGGGATGAGTTACGTGTTGAAATTGCTCGCCAATTAGAGGAGCGCCACTCCGAAATACTTGGTGAAAGGAAATCACGACTTCGAGAAAAGTATGATATCACCTTTTCAAAGGCAGTCGATGATATCTCTCATTCACTGAAGACAGAGGTTGAGTCTGAACTTGACCTTAGAATGGAAGAGGAATTCACTAATTACCGTAGTGCTAGAGAAGCAGAAATTCAAAATCGTCTTGCTCGCTTTAGATATGATAGAGAATCTGAATTACGTGACCAATTAGGCGCCCAATACGAAGCCAAGAAGGTCGATTGGTCAGAACGGCTTGAACTCGAATTCCAATCACGTGAATCAGCAGCAAGAAAGGCGATTATGTCTGAAGTTGATGCCGGATTACGTAATGAACGTTTGACCTTTGAAACCGATCTTGACTTATTGAAGGAAGAGACTTCTCTTGAACTTGAAATTGATATGGAAGAAAGACTCAATGATTTCAAGGTCCGCAAAGAAAACGAAGTTGCTACTCAACTTGAAAGGCAACTTGACAAGCGTGAAGAGATTATGCGAAACAAGGCTCTCATCGATGTTAGAAAGAGAGAAGCTTCAATCAGAGCAGAAATCGAAGCACAACTTGGACTTAAGCGTGCAGAGATTCGTGACCGCTTAAGTGGTCTAAGTGAGAAGATGGATTCATTCAAGGAAATGGCTGAAGAGAAGATGCGCGATGCAGTCACCAATCAAATCCAAGGGGAGATTGATAGTGAACAAGCCATCCTACAAAGTCGTGAACAAGAATTCAAAGAATTACAAACCCAAGACAATAAGGTTGACAAGCGTCAAACATGGATGCAAGCAATTTCTGGACAAGGAACTCAAGGAATGCAAGCAACTGGCATGGATCCATTTGCACTGGGAGCACGGCAAGGAGCACAATCAGGTGGAAGGCCATTAGGCGGTACCTTGGGTGCTGCTGCACAACAACATCAACCAAGAATTGGTCTGGCTGGAATGAGGTCACCAACGACAAGTGCAAAACCACTTTCGTCTGCAATTCCAATGGCTAGACCTGTTAAATCACCCCTAATTAATCAACCATCTAGCGCTGCTACAACTGCTGCATTACCAGCTCCAGTTCATCAGAAAGTTGTACGTTCTCCAATAATGCCGGTACAACCGATTACCCAGATTGAGCAAAAGCCTACTATCGTTCAACCTGTTTCAACTCCGATAGATCCAATTGAACAAGTGGAAGAGATTGTCGCTGAAGAAGAAATAATCGCAGATATCAATATTGAGGATGAGATGGCAGAAGCAATCTCAGAAGAATTAGTTGCAGAACTTGAAGATGAACCAAAAACAGCATTACTTACTCCGATTAGAGCTAAACTTTCGGTTGCAGAACCAGAACAGCAAAAAGTTGCATCATTAACTCCAATAAAACAATTACAACCGGTTAAGAAAATGAGAGGAAGCCCTCCAAGTTCTGTAAAGGGAGAAGCACCTTCAATGGCAACATTGACTCCTGTCAAAAAATTGACTCCTCTTAAAATCGAGAGAAGAAAGTTGCAACCTTCTAAAGAAGGCGAAGAAGATAATTGATTGAGATTGTGGTCGCAGGACCGATTAATTGCACTTTTATCCGTCTGTTTCATATCTAAATGCGTTTTCGAGTAGGACATGAAGCGCGGCGTTTGTTTAATCCTAGCATTTTTACTATTACCCCTGACAGGGTTCTTGCCAAGTATTTCTGCAGATACAAGTAATTTAATTGAAGCAGGAGTTACTGATGAATTCGATGAAGAGTTGGTTTTTTGGCAAAGAATGGACGATGGCACAATTTTGATGGTAGATGATACTGGAAACCTCAGTGTTAACAGTTTTTCTAATGGTCAACATGCACTACAGTGGAATATTGATTTGAATGTTTCAGCAAATTCAGCGAGGCTCGATGATGCACAACAATTAGTAGCAGTTGCCCACGATGATGGAATCTCCATCATCCATTTGGATTTCCAAATAGTCAATAGAAATATCTCATTGCAATGGCCCGTCGATTCGGTGGATTGGGATGATCAGGGTGATTTATGGCTAGCCCATTATGCGGGAAGACGTCGTGCTGAAGAGTATAGTCCAGAAGGTGCTACCGGAGTGTACACTACCGCTATAAGTGCCGGTATGAGTGCATTTCAAGTTTTGAATGATGGAAGACTTATCACTGGAAGTTATGATACAAAGATCTACGTCAGCGATGATGGCGGAGCAGCATTAGGGACATTGACAGATTCAAATGCAATAATAAAAGTATTATTTGAAGATTCAAACAGTGATTTAATAGTCGGAACAGCAAATGGAAAATTGCTCAGATATAACACAAGTTCTTGGGCAGTTGAATCATTAACTCTTTCACATGGAAAAGCAATATCTTCTATTCAGCAATATGGCAACTCAACATATGCAATCGGTTCAAAAAGTGGGCATCTAAGTATTGTGGATGTGACTACATTTAGTGAACAAAATACACATACTGCAACTGGATATGTAATCGGTTCACTTCAATATTACACAACTGCGATTTATGTAGCAAGCACTACTCCTACAAATTCAAAAATTTATCTTTTCGACATCGACTCTGATTCAGATGGAGTAACTGACCGGTTGGATAAGTTCCCTACTGAATCAACTCAGTGGGATGATGAAGATGGCGATGGATATGGCGACAACCCTCTAGGATTTGCTCCAGATGCATTCCCACAAGATAGTACACAGCATCTCGATACTGATGGCGATGGCTATGGTGATTCACCTATAGGATTTGAAGGTGATTTATTCCCTAATAATGCCGACCAATGGCAAGACCGTGATGGAGATGGTTATGGTGATAATGAAAATGGCCAAGCAGGTGATAAATATCCAGATGAACCAACTCAATGGGCGGATTCCGATCAGGATGGATATGGAGATAACCCAGGGGGATTAACTCCCGATGGGTGCCCTCAAACAAACGGGTTTTCAACTATTGATAGATTTGGATGCTTAGATTCAGATCAAGATGGATATTCTAACCCATCCTCGGATTGGGGCATCTCTAATGGTGCAGATGCTTTACCAAATCAAGGCACTCAATGGCTTGATGGAGATGGAGATGGATATGGCGATAATCCAAACGGGATACAACCGGATGCTTGTCCTTGGCAAGCAGGTACTTCAACAAAAACTTGGTTACTAAATGAAAGTTCAGTTGTTGGCTTCACAGAAGTTACTTCGCATGGTTGTGAAGACCTTGATGGTGATGGGTGGGTTGACTTCTCGGAGTCACTAGGTATGGATACAGACCCGAATGAGCACTATGATGCAGACGGTGATGGTGCTGGTGCAAATTCAGATTACGACGACAGTAATCCGCAGATAAAATCAGAACAAGATCACTGTAATATGAATCAGGATGATGTTAGTAGCCAATGCGAAGGATGGCGTTCAGATGATTATCAACAATACTTGTCGCGGGATAGAGAAGTCAATGAGACAGATATGTCATTCTATGCATGGAATGCAAGTAATAATGCAGGACTGTTATCCGGNCCAGGTGAAATTGATGAAGGAGTTTTGGCTCAAGTGGCAACAGTCGGTGGAATAGCCTTTATCTCACTCACAATAGTAATACTAGTGATTGCGATGATAGTTAGGAAGCGTAAGGTTGCAGCCTTGGTAAAGTTGTATGGAGTTCCATATGTGCCAAAGGAATCATCTGCTAGTTTAGAAGCATTACAAGGTTCAGCCGGTTCTTCAGCAATTGGTGGTGTCGAAGCTGATTCTGGATGGGAAGACAGTATTGATAGCCTTGACTTCTCGGCAGAAAACAATACAGATTTAGAGGCTGATGGTTTGGAAGCAGATGTGTCTGGTGAAGATATGTTAGATGCAGATTCAATATATGGTGATTCAAGTTCCATTGAGGACATTGCAGGAATGCCACAAGCACAAGCTCCTGTTGAGGAAGTAGCCGCAGCAGCACCAGAACCTAGCCAACCTCCAGCACAGACCGCACCACTACCAGAAGGTGGACTACCGGCTGGCTGGACGATGGAACAATGGCAATGGTACGGTCATGAATGGCTTGCAAAGAATGCTAAGTGATATTTAATCTATCAGAATCATTGTTCTTTTGATTCGATGAAAGTCACAGCCAAACAATTGGTAATGATTGTTTTAATGCACCGAGCTCTTCACCACTATAAACAGGCTTTCCGTCTAATTTTAGAGTATTCATTATCAGCCACAGAACACCATTCCAGGCGTTCGGTGCAACGAAGATTTCAACGTGGCCACATGCAGCAGCTTCGAGCAACCTTCCTTCATCAGTATTGGTATCAAATAATGCACGGACTAAATTAGCCGCTTTGAATTCAAATCCCTTTGGTCTCCAATCCATCATGAGTTTCACACCTTGAATGGAGCTAGATTTAGTCGGTCAGCCAATTGCTCAACAGGAACGTCTGCAATATCCTTCATCCGCTGGCGCAATGTGTCAATTTCACCTTGCATCTTTGCGATTTTATGAGCACGTACCAGATCGTTTAGCAAATCGTTTACACTTCTATGTCCACTACTAGTTCGCATTGTGTTAAGTTGTCTTCTTACTTCATAACTTACGCTAATCGATGTCATTCCTTCTGCAGTCATATCTCATCCCTGTTACGCTGTGCGTTCTATAGCATACTTAAGCCACGCGAAGCAAGTTTAGCAATAATTAGCAATTATGCCACCTTTTTAGTTAGGCGGGGGAGTGAGATTTTGACGGTTTTGCCGATCTAATAATAATCTTGGAATTTCATTAACTCCAAACTCTCTTCTCATNTCTAAGGTTCTTTGATGGAATTCTTTAGCCAAAGTCCAGTATTCTAGTGAACCTGCTCCAGAGCCAGAGTTTGTTGGTTTATTGAGAATAACAGTAGGTGCGCCACTCCATGGGGCTTCTGCGACCTTTACCAACCTTCTAACAGTTGTATTGAATAGTTTGTTAGGCATTTTGGTATTGACTTGGTCACAAACATGGCGACTTAATTTAGAGCGCGAATCAACCATGGTCATCACCACTCCAAAAATCTTCAATTGGCGATTAATTCTTCTTTGGATCATCTTGATCGAATTCATCAGCATGCTAAATCCTTCTAGAGCATAGTATTCCGCTTGAACAGGGACCATTACCCAGTTAGCAGCACACATTGCATTTATCGAAAGTAATCCCAAACTAGGTGGTGTATCGATGATAATATAATCAAAATTGTCAACGATTGGNAGTAATGCTTCTCTAAGTCGCGTTTCTCTTCCAATCTTGTGGCTCAATTCTATTTCAGCTCCAGACAAATGAATGTCGCTTGGCAATAACCAAAGATTTCCAGATGAAATATTCGCAGGTGCTTTCTTACCACCATTACGTAAACTCCAAGCCGCTCTCATCGCTTCTGTTAATTTTTTAGGAGATAATAGGTACTCATCCATTAGTGGTAATTCTTCTCCCAAATCGTTACTCAGCAAATCATATGTGGTTTTTTTGACTGATTTTTTCTCAACACCAAATGATGTTGCACAATTTCCTTGAGGGTCCAAATCGATTAACAGAACCTTTGCAGGAGGTAGTCCCATTTTCCTATTTCCCTTCGCTAGAGCAGCCGCTAAATTAACAGCAGTAGTAGTCTTTGCACAACCTCCTTTTTGATTTGCAACTGCTACAACCATTTTGTACGGATTCATGTAATCACCTCTTACGATGTTGATGAGGGGACTCCCCCCCTTTCAATGCAAGCCTTGAGATTGGCCAAATCAAGCCGATTGAATAACAGGTACTGGAACTTCGGACAGGATTTTTCTGACAATATGCATACCAGTAATTCCTCGTATCTTCGCTTCCGGCTTCATGTTAATTCTGTGGCTAATAATTTGTAGTGCAATACCTTTGATGTCATCTGGAATAACATAGTTGCGTCCAGCAATTGCTGCTGCTGCACGTCCAGACTTGAATAATGCCTGTGAAGCACGAGGTGATGCACCATTTGTTACTCGGTGGTCTTCACGTGTTCTCTGGACAACTTCAACGATATAGGATAGAATTGCAGGGTCTACATGAACTGTTTCCAATGCTTTCTGCATTGCAACAACCTTCTTTGGAGAAGTAATTTGCTCAACATCGTGCCCATCTTTTCCACGCATCTTTCTGCGAGCTAAGATCGCCTTTTCTTCAGCACGGTCTGGATATCCCATACTCATCTTCATCAAGAAACGGTCCATTTGTGCTTCAGGAAGCGGATATGTACCTTCTTGTTCGATTGGGTTTTGAGTTGCAATAACAACGAATGGTGCAGGTAATTTATGAGTAATACCCTCAATAGTAACCTGCTTTTCTTCCATCGCTTCAAGCAAAGCAGCTTGAGTCTTTGGAGGCGCTCTGTTAATCTCATCAGCTAGTAGAATGTTGGTGAATAGGGGTCCAGCTCGTAACTTAAAGTCTCCAGATTTTTGGTCATACATGTATGTACCCATAATATCTGAAGGAAGTAAATCTGGAGTGAATTGAACACGCTTGAATTTACATCCAAGTGCTTGAGCAAAGGTATTGGCAAGTAGTGTCTTTGCTAGTCCAGGGAAATCTTCAAGCAACATGTTTCCATTGCTCAGTATACCAACAGTAACTCTTCTCAAATTTTCATTCTTTCCGATGATTACTTTACTAACTTCATTCATCAAACTGTTAGAAATTGCTGCTACTGTTGCAATCAAGTCTTGTGCTTGGCCTGCTGGTGCTGCAGCCTGTGTTGGTTGAAATCCTGCTTCCATGATAATTAACCCCTAAGGACATATTGCGACCCGACCTTTCCTTATATGAATGTGCGCGGTAATTATGTCGTTAAATCTCATGTCAATTCTCCGCCCAAAACGCACCATTGCAGACTATTAGTCTATATTATTCATCATGTCGGAACAATGTTTAAGGGGGCTCTTGAAATCACAAGGGCATGAGTCATTTTTCAAAGATAGTATTGTTGGCAACTATCACCATTTTTTTGCTACCTGTAGTACAAGCAGAACAAACATTTCCTATTGAACCAGAAGGAGAATGGTATGTATTAGATGCTGCAGATGTTTTAGATAACCAAACTGAAATGCAGATGAGTAGCGAATTATCCGATATTAGAAATCGGACAAATACACTTGTTAGAGTAGTCACGATAGAATCGATGGCTGATTATGGTGTGGAGAAGGATCGTGAATATTTCATGGGTGATAGTGGATATGCAAGGCAAATGTTTCAACACTATGGCATGGAAGGAAATGAAGAAAAAGCAATAATGATTACCTTTTCAGAACAAGATAGAAAATTCAGATTCGTAATGCCAGATCACAATGAAATTCAACAAAAAAGGTCTGGTGAAGTGTATTACGATTCTGTGCGGCCAGCCCTCTCTGATAATGAATGGGAATGGGGGACGCAGTTAGCAATTATCTATTCGGAAGACATTATTGAAACAGAAGCAGTTGATGATTTGGTTGTATTGGCAATGTTTTTGATTCCATTTATTCTATGCATCACTTTATTCTATTTGGCTTACAATAAAGCCAACCGTTACAAAACAACTGGACTTGAAGCAGTGATTGCAGAACAAAGAATAATCCAAGAAATGACAAAGGCAAGAGGAATGAAGGTAATGGAGCATTTAGAGGAAAAAGAATCTGGTACCTTCCAAATGGAATTCTTAGATCAATTAAACACAGTCACTGAAGGTTATCCATCTCCTGTAGCAGGATCGGGCAGAGATTACGCAAAGGAGGCGATAGTCTATGAGATCAAGAAAGAGTTTGATAAGGCCTCTATTGGAATAAACACCAGGGCGGACGAGTTGGGAATTGGATATGATTTACCATTAGAATATGCTGAAGCAGAACAAGATTTAATCGAATTAAATAAATTTGAAGCATTTACAAAGGCTACATATCCCTGGACGATTGCTTTCGGATTGATTATTCCTGCAATGATTGGATTCCTTGATTTCTTAGATAGGCCGATGGATGCGTTCTATTTTTATGATACCCTTATTGGTTTTGTGATTATGTTTTTATTTATCACAGGAATAGCATTTGTAATCTTGAGTCCTCTCAAAAAAGTTGGTCCATTTTCACCAATGGCATTCTTGGTTAACAAAAGCACTGAAGTTCACACACTTGGGACTTCCGGATGGGGCGATATTAGTTCCAACAGGTTATCTTCTGGAATTGTATTGGCTGGAATCACTACTGCAATGATAGTCTCCCCAAGATGGACTGTCACAGTATCAGGTGTTGATGAATATGGAAATCACATGTATGACTACAATGAGCACAGTCACAGTAGTGGTGGCAGTGGTTGCGGTAGTAGTTGCGGCGGCGGCGGCGGCGGCGG
>JGI26060J43896_10000924_pt1 | contig 10918 bp, 9 predicted proteins | sample MarorgKNORR_S2LV_6_FD_43896 | JGI IMG/M metagenome (IMG submission 43896) | reverse complement strand
ACGAGTTTTGATAAAGTCATCGGTATAAGTTCAACAGGTTTCGGCTTAATGAATTAATCGGTAACGCCAAAGAGAAATAATGATTGAATCCTGTGGCCTAAGTTTTATAGAGTGGCGGCAAAGCAAATCGATCTTGTCGCTGGCGTCGTTTTAGGGCCTGCAATTTCTGCTTGCGCAAGCTGCTAATGAGTTTTAGGAAACCGGCATGATCAAAGTCATCGGTAGAGTTGCCTGAATTGTCATTGTTAAATAGTGCGGTTTGAATACCGTTAGCGTATTTGTGCAGTGCAACAGAGTCTTTTTGTTGGAGGATATCCTCCATGCTTATTATTTCTCGAGTATCGACAAAATGGTTGCACCAAATTATAAGTGTTTCTCTTAGGCCGCTAAGGTCCCGTCCAGAAGCTAGGTTTTTTAATTGCCTAAATGCAACTGCTTCATTGTTTTGAGGGCTATATTTTTGGATTAACGCCTGCCGTCGATCGCGAAAATAGTCTGCAATTTCTTTTTTGTGGCTAGCGATAGTTAGTTGATAGACGCTGATTGCGACAATGGCAAGTGCAGCGGCAATGAGATAGTTTAACCAAGAGGCGTCAACCTCAATAAATTCTGCCTCATTCTGTGCGTCGATCATGTTCTGATCTATTACTGGCGCGGCTGCTAGTAATTCTGCGACATTTTCTGAGGTAACAATAGTTTGCTCAGCTGGTGCCTCACCTTCGATTGTAGCGACCATTAATCTAGTAGCGGGGACGATAGTTTCTTCAAGTTGATTAGTACCAATATTCCACCAAGGAATGGATATTTCTGGAATTTCAATGAAGCCAGCCTGAACCGGCACTATAGATGTTGTCTCGATGCGGGTTCCGACTATGGCGCCTTCTACAAAAGTGCGCTGCACATCAGCAGGGTCCGGATAGACATTAAGACCTTCAACTTCAAAGGCGCTAAAAGGTGGCANTACNGCGCCATCGAGGCCTTCAGCAACCATTGTTACGGTACGAACTAACGCATCCCCAATCCGCACTCCGCTTAAATCTGTATTCCATGTTTCTTCCAAAGTTAGGTTCGAAACAGGGAGCCAGAATTCACTGTTCTGCACGGCTAAAGGGCGTTCCTGCACTTCCACGCTAGTACCTTCGATAAAAGCAGTAACACGACGAGTATTAAGATTTCTAAAAACAAAATTACTTGAACCATCTGTGACTTCCCCGCGGAATAGAATGTCTGGGAATGCTAGTGCTCCGCTACGCTGTGGAAAAATCACATAGCGTTTTTCGTAGACTCCGAAGCGCACGCCATCAATAAGTTTTTCATATTGATTAGGGGAGCCAATTAATTGAATGACGGTATTAGGCATTTCCAATTCAGTAAATTGCGGGTTACGAATTCCGTTGATGGTGTAGTAGAGCCGTACAGTAAAGAGTAGTTGCTCCTGGACATAAACGGTCTCCTTATTAAATTCCAATTCAAGGAACAGTTCATCGCTATCTTGGTTGGAGCGAGGGCCTTCGTTAACGACAGTAATCGTGACTGGATCGGTGGCGCTGTCATTTATCTCAATTGAAGGGATGGTAAGCTCGCCTTCGTTGAGTGGAAACAAAGTGACTATATAGTCGGTCCATGATTCTACAGCACCATTCACGGAACGGATTTGACTGCTGGTTCGTGTTCCCAAAACATCAAAGTCTACGGTTAAGGGGGTCAGATCGAGTTGCATGCCTTGGCGTTGGTCAAATACCCTTATCGTATATGTTAAGGTTTCGCCTCGAGCGATCTCTGTTCTGTCAATGGTGACTTCGATTTCTTGGGCATTGACGATCTGGCTCATAGCTAAAGTGATTAAGAAATAGGCAAGAGCAGTAAGTGTTTTTAACATTTTCACCAAATTTGCCCTCCATTCTGAATGCTATTGGCGGTTCCGTTTAACTGTCGTTGTCGATACTGGTAACGAAACTTCCGCCGCAGTAATTCACCGGGATCATCTTCGATACGACGCAGCCATTGTTCTACAGATTGTTGCTCTTCAAATTCTTCATTGCTACTTTCGCTAGGTGTATTTTGTTCACTATTCGATTCTGAATTTTCCTGATCTTCTGGTGGTTGATTCTGCTGTTCTTGTTGCTGTTGATCTTGGTTGCCTTCCTGGCTTTGTTGATCTTGTTGGTCGCTATTTTCTTGGCTTTCTTCGGACTCACTTTCGGAATTTTGTTCAGAATCGTTTTCTTGGCTTTCACCATCTTGATTCTCACCGCTTTCTGATTCTTCTTGCTCTAATAGTTGTTCAACGATTTCCTTATTGTGAATCGCATCGTCGAGATTTGCATTGAGCCCTAATGCCAAATCATAGGCTGCTATAGCTTCGGCATAGTTGCCAGCCACAGCAAGAGCATTACCACGATTATAGTGACCATCTGGCGTATCTATGGCGCTGTAAGCGGCGATGGCAGCTTCATAGTTCTCAGCGCGGTAGCTGGCAGCCCCTGCCCATTCGGTTGATTCAAATAGTACAGCTGCGATTGCATGCTCCTCCGCAACAAATGCATCCGCACCTTGCTGGTCACGCGTTTTCCATAAGTCTCGCCAATCGAGAGCTTGTGCTGGCGGGCTAGGAAGCATTAGGCCGGTGCCTGTGACTAGGAGTAGAGAAAATAACCAGCCTCGACGAAAACTCATGGCTACGATCGGCAATACCAATAAAAGAAGCCAGGGGCCGGTTTCATACCAAACATCAAATTCTTCTTCTACATCACTGAGTTGCTCGTCATCGAGTAATTCGAAATTAGTTAATAGGTATACCAGATCCGCGTCTGATAATTGAATATCGTGATATCTTCCATTGACTCGATTGGCTAAAGACTGAAGTACGTTTTTGTTAAGAGTGGGGGTCACCATAGCCCCGCTTTCGTCGGTCAAAAAGGTACCGTCGCTGGTGCGTATTGGCGCACCTTCTTCAGTACCAATACCCATTATGAGGAGTTCGTAACCGGTTCCTTCAAGTTGTTCCGTGAGTAGCAACTCCTGATCGAATCCACTAATACCGTCCGTCATGAATAATATTTTACTTTGACTTGCCTCGATTTCGTCAAGTAGGCCGATCGCTAGCTCCATCGCGGCCATAGGATTGCTACCGAATAAGGGCATGATGTTCGGACTAAGAGACGGTACTAAAGCGGCAATAGTTATTACATCGTCAGTAAGAGGTGTCACAGTATGTGCATCGCCCGCATAGACCACTAAAGCAGTTTGTCCTTCGTCGCGAAGAACAAGAATGTCACGTAATTTGCGTTTTGCTAAATCAAGTCGGTTCGGAACATGATCGGGGGCAAACATCGAGAGTGATAGATCTAAAACGATCACCATAGCATCTTCTCTTTTTTGCACAGGCTGCGGGAGTTTCTCCCAAACCGGACCTGCCATTGCTATTATCGATAGCAACCAAGCGCTGAATAAAAGGAGAAGAGGGGTACGCTGAGCAGCGTTTTTGCTTCGGTCTAATAAATACGGCAATAGTGATTTGTCGATGGCTTTGTCCCAGGCTGTAACAGATGTGTTTATACGCCATAGGGCAGCAAAAAAGACCAGTGTTGGCGCTAACGCTAATAGCCAAATTGGTCTTAGAAAGTGAAACTCCTGGAATAAGCTTACGGGTATTGAAAGTTCCATCAGGCACTACTTCCTGTTGCTGTGGGAGCATCTTCATCTATTTCTTCTATTCGTGCTCTACCTGCAAGCGATAACCAAGGTATGGAAGCTAGGGCGAGGATAAAGCTAATTAAAATTGCGGTGCCTAATGGCCAATAGTAAAGAACTCTAGTGGGGCGATAGGTTTGTTCATCTTGTTCAATGGCTTCTAAAAGGTCTAATTCTTCGTAGATATCCACCAAATCATTTACATCTCGAGCACGAAAATATTTACCGCCCGTAGATTCAGCAATCTGAGTTAAAACTTGTTCATCCAGTTCTGCTGAGGGATTGATCGCTCGAGCACCAAAAAAAGTTCGCTGAACTACTTGATCAGCACCAATACCAATGGTGTAAATTTTTATGTTTTCAGTTTGAGCTAGCTGGCCTGCTTGTTCTGGCGAAACAGCTCCGGCGTTATTAACCCCATCGGTAAGTAGCACTAAGACTCGGCTGTTTTCCGGCCGAGTACGTAAATGGATAATGGCAAGTCCTATAGCGTCGCCAATAGCGGTTGCAGATTCTTCGATGATGCCGATTTCTGCTTCTTCTAAGAGAGTTCCAACGGTTTTACGATCAAAAGTGAGAGGTGCCTGAATATAGGCATGAGCGGCAAATAAAATGAGACCAAGTCGATCGCCTTCTCGGCGCTCGACGAAGTCACCAACTACGGCTTTTACCACATCGATGCGAGAGGCCTGACGATTGCCTACTACCATGTCCTGTGCTTCCATGCTGCCGGAAATATCTACTGACAACATTAGGTCTCGGCCAGTAGAAGGCAGTTGGACAGGATCACCTAACCATTGCGGTCTGCTTGCTGCTACAACTATGAATAGCCAAATTAGTCCACAGCAAATTAGATTTAATAGACGGCCACTGGTGATGTTCTCATTGTCTGATTGCAGCCGGCTTAAAATGCTGAAGAATGGTACATAGAGAGCCGCATCCTGTCGTGGTGCACGAGAGAATAAGCGATAGACAATAAAAGGGAGAGGCAATGCCAAAAATACTAGTGGCCATGTAAATTCAAGCATTAGTCACCTGGTCTAAACTTGCAGAATCTGAGGCTGCCTGGTTAGCGCCTTCTTTGGTTGACTTAGTGGCACCTATATACAAACTGGTAATCCATTCTTCGCCCAGGCTATTTAGAGCAACCACATCTACGTCACAATCGGCCTGGAAGCGCCCAAAACTAAGCGCTGCAGCAATGCTGTCGTCCAATCTAGAAGACTCACCTTTTTTTCTAATAAAATCAACCCAAGCATGACCGCCAAGACTAGCAACATTGGATTTAGGGAAGTGATAAAGGGCAACTCGCCTAATTACAGAATTAAATTCATTTACGTATCTTAACTTCTGGTCATCACCGTCGACGGATGCTCTTTTGGCATAGCTATTGTAACAATGGCTAAGTTCTGCGAGAGCATGTTGGCAAATTTGATGAAGATTTCGGTGTCTTATATAGCGTCGAATAGCTAGTACCACAAGTGCGAGAACTATAAGCGCCAAAATCCACCAGCCGGGAGCTGGTGGCCAGTAACTTATTTCAGCAGGTAAGTGTATATCTGCTAGTTGAGCTAAGAGCTCTTCGCTATCCAATGTCGGATTTGCTCCACCACAAGTTGATTTGTACGCATTTTAATTAATCGAATTTGGAGTTTATCCATTTCTGATTCGAGGTTTTCAACACGCTGCTGAAATTGGTCACGATATTTGTTTCGAGCTTTGGGGTTATGGGTATTTAGAGCTCCCTTGCGGCCGCCATCGGTAATACTATAAATGCCAGGCACAGGCAATGTTTCTTCTAATGCATCATAAACAAAACAGCAAATCACATTATTATGCCGAGAAAGCTGATTGAGATATTGCAGGGCTTTTTCGTCTAAAGTCATGAAATCTGAAATGACATAAAGAGTACTGCCTGGCTTAGTAATTCGTCTAATCTGCCCAAGAGCATGAGCTAGGCCCGGTTTAAAATTGTGGTCAATTGATTCAACAGTTTCAGGCTCTTTAGCTTCTTGAAGTTGCTGGTTATATAAATAGACCTGATTCAGTAAGTGCAGGGCAGAACGACGGCTTCTTTTAGGGCGAACCAAGCTCGAATCACTGTCTGAGAAAACTAGTCCTCCTACGCGATCACCATTATCTATGGCCAGCCAGCAGAAAACTGCTGCAGCCTGCGCTGCAACTACTGACTTGAATGCTATTTGGCTACCAAAATACATATTCTGTGTTTGGTCGACAGCAATAATCACAGGTCTTTCTCTCTCTTCGCGAAAGACTTTTGTGAAAGGTCGACCTGTGCGCGCAGTGACCCGCCAGTCAATTAAGCGAATATCATCTCCAGCCTGATAAGGGCGAAATTCTTCAAAGTCGATGCCTCTCCCTCGCATTTTCGACAGGTGTAGTCCGGAAATTCCGGCGATGGAGCGAGTGTGAGCTAGATATTCTAGTGTTTTTGCTGCATAGCGCTGCACCAGAAGCTGAGGCAGTGTAATAACAGCGCCTCTGCTCTGGTAGCGAGCATGATGGGGGTCTATTTGCAGCTTTGCTGACATGATTGACGCCTGCGTTTAATTTAGGCTGATGGCACGCGTTCGCGAATTGTCTCCAATACTTTGTCTGGTGTAACACCACTGGCTTCTGCTTCAAAGCTCAATAGGATTCGATGGCGTAATACGTCGAACATAATTTCTTGAACATCGTCAGGACTAACGAAATCGCGACCCTGGATCCAAGCATGAGCGCGTGCGCAACGATCTAGAGAAATAGTTCCGCGAGGGCTGGCACCATATTCCAACCAAGAAGCCAATTCTTCTCCGTAAACTGTTGGATTTCGTGTAGCCATAATCAGCTGAATTATGTATTCCTCAACTTCTGGTGCCATGTGCATTGTTAGAATTTCTTGACGGGCAGAGAAGAGGTCATCCTGAGCTATTTGTTTAGGGGCTTCAACTTCGGCATTCATGGCTTCGTTTCTAACGAGATTTAAGATATCTCGCTCGGCATCGATTTGCGGATAGCCGATCGTGACATGCATGAGGAATCGGTCAAGCTGTGCTTCTGGAAGAGGGTAGGTACCTTCTTGCTCAATTGGGTTTTGTGTTGCCATAACTAGAAATAGAGGCGGTAATTTGAATGACTCACGACCGACACTGACCTGATGTTCACCCATAGCTTCTAGAAGCGCAGACTGAACCTTTGCGGGCGCGCGGTTAATCTCGTCAGCTAATACCAAATTGTGAAAGATAGGGCCTTGTTGAAATCTAAATGTACCGTCTTCAGGCCGAAATACCTCAGTGCCTGTTATATCGCTTGGTAATAAATCGGGTGTGAATTGAATTCTGTGGAAATCTCCCTCGATTGCCCGGGATAAATCCTTGATAGCTTTAGTCTTGGCGAGGCCGGGAGCTCCTTCAACGAGTAGGTGACCATCAGCAAGTAATGCAATTAATAACCGATCAATTAGGCGCTCCTGCCCTATAATTTGTAGTGATAACCAATTTTTGAGTTCTGTTATTATTCCGTGCTGGCTCATTTTAAGGATTCTCTGTGGTCAATGGGGCGCGTAAGACAAAGTGAGGGATTGTAAACGTTTTATAGTGGATGTCTAGATGAAGATTGTAGCGGAATGTAGCTACAGCTCAGGTAGTTAGGAGCATCTGGCTTTTGTTCTCACCGTGCTGCTGTCAAGCGAAACGGGACAGGACAATGACTTCATCTTTCGTCATGGAAATTGATACTGAAAANGGATCAAAGTTAGTACNAATCCTGTCGCTAAAAATGCACAGTTTGCAACGGTAAATCATAGTGTATCCAAAAGCTTCAACGAACCAAAGATAGATTGGCTCAAANTCTTTGTTCTGAAATTCCCTGTCATCGGTTCATAGTCAGGCCTAAAAAATTATGAAATTCATCATGGAGTATTTGGGGTATTCGAGTTACATTTTCATGGTGAAAATCGATTAAAATCAGTTACTAAATTAATTAGTAGATAGAGAGTTTGTGACCAGTTTAGTTTTATATACTACCGTCGGTTGTCATCTATGCGAGCGCGCAGCTGCAATGCTTGACGACCTTAGGTTAACGAATCAATTTGATCTGCAAGCCGTGGACATTAGCANCGATGAATTTTTGGTGGATAAGTACGGCATTAGGATACCGGTAGTAAAAAATGCCGCGACAGAAGTCGATTTGGGTTGGCCGTTTACTACTGATGACCTTCTCAGCTTATTTTAATATGGCTAAGCTTATAACGCACTACGAATAAATTGTGAGTTGGATGATGAATATCTGTGTCGTCTAGATTTGCAATATTATTGATAATTAATATGAATTGATACTGGCTTAGTTCTTAAATCTCAGCCTAGGTGCTTTTGCGCTTCGCCGGTAATTGGTGGGCTCAAATCAAATAACCGCTTGGCGTTAGCGGTAGTTTCCTCTGCTAGAATGGCAACTGGCACTCCTCTGCACTCAGCTACAGTACTTGCTACTTCTAATAGATATCTTGGTTCGTTGCGATGGCTTGAGGGTTTAGGCCTTATAGTTCGGGGCAATAAGTAAGGTGCATCAGTTTCGAGTAATAATCGATCTGCGGGTATCATGGAAACAAGTTGCTGCAGCTCGGTTCCGCGCCGCTCATCACATATCCAACCAGTTATACCAATGTACATATCTAACTGTATATAGTCCCGCAAAGCCCTCTCAGAGTCGGTAAAGCAGTGAACAACACCCCCAACTACAGCTCCTCGGTACTTACTTAAAAGCTTATAGAAGTCGTCATGAGCATTCCGTTGATGGAGGAATAGCGGTTTTTGCGTCTCTGCGGCCAATTGCAGTTGAAGTTCAAAGGCTCTTAATTGATCTGCCACTGGTGAATAGTTTCGATTGTAGTCCAATCCGCATTCACCGATCGCTGCAGTATTTGTATGAGCTGCTAAATCGCGAATAAGTGCGAATGCCTCTGTGTCACAGGCTGCGGCAACATGTGGGTGATAGCCTGCAGTGGCACTGACGAAATCGGGGTATTTTCTGCACAACGTTTGAGCTTCACATGATGACTTGAAGTCTGTGCCGGTGACGATTATGTGACTGAGGCCGGCATCAATAGAGGAGGTGATAACGGCATTCAAATCGTGTTTAAACGACTCGTGAGTAAGATTTGCGCCAATATCGATGAGTTCCATGTTTTCAAACCCCTTGAGAGTGACAAAGGTAGTGATTTGTCACATCCTAGTCGCGGAGCGATTAGGCGCCGAGATTCTAGCCTAAGTCATGAGGCAGTACTACTAGACATTGGGACTGACAATCACCTGATAGCTAGATATTACATGGCTTATAGCTGATAATAGAACAAGATTAATAAAAGATTTGGAAGTGATGGTGGATGCTAAAGTAAATAAAAAGCCACTTAATTGGGCTGACCTGGGTTTTCAATATCAACGCACTGATTATCGCTTTCGCGCTGTGCATGAGAATGGTGTCTGGGAAGAAGGTGAATTAATTACCGATGAGAATATTCCTATTCATGAAGGCGCACCTTCAATTCACTATGCTCAGCAATGTTTTGAAGGTATGAAAGCTCAAACCTCAGCGGATGGTCGCGTTCTTTTGTTTAGGCCTGATCTAAATAGTGAGCGCATGGATTTAGCTGCAAAGAGACTGCTAATGCCACAAGTTCCCGAGACTTTATTTCTTGAGGCAGTGGAAGAAACTGTGCGGGCTAATTATGCTTGGATTCCACCATTCGGATCTGGTGCTTCTTTATACATACGCCCAATGCTTATCGGAGTTGGTGAGAACCTTGGCCTAAACCCAGCACAGAAGTTTGAGTTTCGTGTTTTCGTATGCCCAGTAGGGCCCTATTATAAAGAAAAGGGATTGGCAGTAATTTCATTGGCGGTCTCAGAAATGGACCGGGCGGCACCAAATGGTACAGGGAGTTTTAAAGTAGGGGCTAATTACGCTGGCGGCTTGCTAGCTACACGGGCAGCTCAAGAACTAGGCGCTAATGAAGCGTTGTATTTAGATTCTATGGAAGGGCGTTATATCGATGAGGCAGGCTCTGCGAATATAATCATAGCCATGAAAGATGGCAGCTTCGCCTCTCCTAAGTCAGATGCGATCTTACCGAGTATCACAAGACGCTCTATTATGATCTTAGCTAAAGAAGAGTTAGGCTTAAAGGTTGAAGACAGGCCTATAGATTTGAGGGCTGAATTTTCACAATTCCAAGAGATGGCTGCGTGTGGCACGGCTGCAGTACTTTCTCCAGTTGGAAAAGTCTGGTTCGATGCTGATTGGCACAATGTATATCAAGACGGCGGTTCGATTGGCCCTATTATGCAAGAACTTTATGATCTTTTAGTAGGTATCCAGAACGCTGAGCTTGAAGATCGCTTTAGCTGGTTACACGAAGTTTCGTGCTAACTCGGCATCAGCGCTTAAGAGTAATTCTTTAAAAAATAGTTATTAGTATGTATCTGGGTGCGCTCAGTACACGTCTGGCTTAAGCTTAGATAATTCGTTGGTTGATACCTTGTCGATCTTTGCGCTTATCGTTTAGATTGTCTCTATAATAAGAGACCTGGCGCTCATTGTAACTAATATTCATTTCTTAGTATGCCTGTGGTCAGGCCCTTCGCGATGCTTTTCATGGTTGTCGAATCTGAACTCTGGATTTCGTGTACGAAACAATAATTATGGATTGCAAACTGAGAATCAAATTTGTATCTTCCCTGCGCTTATTAACTACTCAAGGCTGAAATCCTTGTTGATTAACCAAGCTTGAGAAGCCTAAATAGTTCCATAAAAAAATTGATTTGGCCCAAGAATGGTTGAAATTTAATTTTGTCTCATAGATATTTTTTAAGAGAAAACTTGACGCTTGTGCAACTTAACCTTATATATGTGCGCTGTTTGGATCGCCTAAATTCACTTTCACACCAATAATTGTTTTAAAACATGCCGAAATCCTTAGTAATAGTTGAGTCGCCAGCCAAGGCAAAGACAATCAATAAATACCTCGGGCCCGAGTTCGTGGTCAAATCCAGCGTAGGACATATTCGCGACCTACCCACGAGTGGTAGCGGAAAGCCTATCGACACTAAGGCTCGAGCCGCGGCCGCTGCACGTACCAGGAAAATGAAGCCTGATGAAAAAGCCGTTTACAAGAAGAAGAAAGCGAAACAACAACTTGTTAGCAGAATGGGGATCAATCCTGAGAAGGATT
>JGI26060J43896_10000920_pt1 | contig 10936 bp, 10 predicted proteins | sample MarorgKNORR_S2LV_6_FD_43896 | JGI IMG/M metagenome (IMG submission 43896) | reverse complement strand
TAGAGTAACCAGCTGAACTCCACCAAGTATTAATGGCGTGGCAAAAACAAAAAGGAATATGGGAAAAATTCGAGGCGATCGGGGGTTGGAATCGGTATTCATCATTTAGCCTTGTTCTGAGTTCTAATTATTGCAGTTTTGGTGAAATTTTTTCCTAGGTGCATGTCCTAGAACTGTTTTCCTGCGTTTATTTTCGTAGGACTATTTCCCTAGAAATATAGAAACTTGAAGGCCGCTCAATACCAACAGATCCTGTATCGACTATATCCCAGAAATTGTAGACTGGCTATGCCTCTACAGCCCGCTTAGAAGCTACCAGATAGTGGGAATCAAGCGCCATTTAACTCGCTGGGCATAGTCCCTGTAATCCACTAAATCCCGCAGCAAAACTTCTTCCTCCATAATAGAACGAACCATTAAGGCCATCGATACAATAATTACCGGCAACAAACCCCACCAGGAGCCCAGAGCAATAGGAGTGGTCACATACAATAGCAAAGCACCGCTATACATGGGATGGCGCACATAGGCATAGGGCCCTGTTGCAACCACTAACTGATTTGTCTCTACTTTAATTATGCGACCGGCGAAACTATTCTCTTTAAATACTAAGAGGATAAGAATATAGCCGCACAGTGATATCAGATCCGCCAGAAGTACTAGCGAGACCGGTATNTCAGACCAGTTAAAGCGCTTATCGAAGCCGGAAATCATATAGATTGCAATTACTGAGATACTTAGTGCCAGAACTAACAATTTTTGTTTAGATTCTTTTTCTCCAGTATTTAGCCGCCGCTCAATCAGAGCCGGATCGTGCCTTATAAAGTACACAAACCCGAGCACAACCAATGTTAGTAGCAAAGAAAAATATAAATAGACCTACCAAAAATTATTGGTACCGGCAGGTAATAAGATTAGCAGCCAGATTACGACTGGTGAGAACGCCAATCGCAGAATTACATGAGTAAGTAATGGGTTTATTATTGAAGCCTCTCGATTACTGAAATCTTTAAAAAAATCAATCTATCTGACATCTAACGCTTGCGCTCCTTGTTTCTTTGTTCTTGCTTGAAATTTAGTTTTTCTCCCCTGCGCTGCTCAATTTTTAGCCTCATAGGCTGACCGATATGTTCTTCTCCGCGCTGTTTGGCAAGTTCTATCTGCCGCTCTCGTTCAGCATAGCGTCCAACTTGTTCTTCAGTATGATTATTAAAACAGTGGTGGCAACTTATCCCTTTTTGATAGCGCTCTCTAAGTTTGTCCTGCTCTGTTATTGGCATGCGGCAAGCATGACATTGGTCGTAATGTCCTTTCCCAAGATCATGATCAACTGTAACTCTGTTATCAAAAACGAAGCACTCACCCTGCCATTTGCTTTGTCGTCGAGGAACTACTTCCAGATATCTTAGAATGCCACCCTTTAGATGGTATACCTCATCAAAACCCTGCTGTTTAAGATAAGCGGTAGATTTTTCACAACGTATTCCACCAGTGCAGAACATAGCTACTTTCTTATGCTTAGCAGGATCAAGATTACCTTCAACGTAAGCAGGAAAATCTCTGAACGAATCGGTATTAGGATTGACCGCATCTTTGAAAGATCCAATCTCGATTTCATATTTGTTACGGGTATCCAATAACAAGACTTCGGGATCATTGAGCAAATCATTCCAATCCTTTGCATCGACATAGGTCCCCACGATGTCATTGGGGTCAATATCTTCAACCCCCATGGTTACAATTTCTTTCTTTAGTTTTACCTTACAGCGATAAAAAGGGTTTTTATCTACCCGAGATTCCTTTGTCTCAAGTCCTGAAAATCTTGAATCCTGTTGCAGCCAGCGAAGAACCGTATCCACTCCTTCTCGAGAGCCCGCGATAGTGCCATTAATCCCCTCCGACGCTAATAGTAAAGTACCACGCACCTGCGCCCCCAGCATGATTTCATGTAAGGGTCCTCGAAATGATTCGAAATCGGGAAAATTAGCGAAACGATAAAGAGCGGCCACAACCACAGTACCAGTAGTATTCTGCATCTTAAATCCTCAGCATTCCGGAACGTAAAACCGGCGCGCGAAATAGGATAACAATTTTAGAAAGAAATTTACCGGGAGACAAGCATGATAATTTTTATTTGCGGGGAAATATTTTGCTTATTAGGGATAAACCTCTCCGGAGGATAATCTCAACAAAAAACACCCCAATGATTTGGACCTTACACTAGTCAATGACCACAGGAAGCTTTGAAGGTGCGCCCCACTCCGCCCATGAACCATCATAGGACGACAGTTTCTTGTAACCAGCTAATTCCGCCGCTAAGGTAAGAATACAAGCAGTAATTCCAGAGCCACAGCTGCTGATCATTTTTTGGTTTGAGGCTAACAGAGGAGCAAAAATTTTCTGTAATTTAGCTGGAGATTTCATGTGACCGTTATCTAAAACTTCCGGGAAAGGAAGATTTTTAGCATTTGGCATATGCCCGCTTCTTACTCCGGGTCTAGGCTCGGGCATAGCACCCTTGAAGCGACCCACTGACCTAGCATCCAATATACAATACTGCTCATCTTCTAAAGCGGAAAGCACTACATTAAAATCACAGAATTTTTCTTCAGCCAAGTTCGCCAAAAAGTTTCCAGAGGGTAATTCTGTCTCTAGATTGTCCTGTGTTGCTAATCCAGCTTCAACCCAAGCAGGTAAACCACCATCTAAAACTTTGATATTTGCATGCCCCATAGCGCGAAACATCCACCAGGCGCGGGGGCTAGCGTAAACACCAACATCATCATAAACAACCACCATGGAATCTTGATTAATCCCGAGCTTTCTTACTTCAGCTTGAAATAATTCCGCTGTGGGCATCATATGAGGCAAAGTCGAATTTGGCTTGCAGACCCTCTTGTCATAATCAAATCTTCGAGCGCCAGGTATCGCCAGGAACTTTCCGGTATTTTCCTCTAAAGCATTGATAGAAACATATCCCGGCACAACAGGAGGCACGGAAGCATCCAATATAATGAGTTGTCGCTCACCCAGGTTATCATTGAGCCAATGCACATCGACGAGAGACGAAGAGTTATTAGTCATATTTTTCGACATAAATAATTAAAGTTGGGAAGAAAAATTTCGCAATTTAGCTTTTAACTTTTGCGTATTATCTGGGCCAAGCCGAATAAGCTGCTTGTGAACATCCTGCAAGTTTTCAATGCTGGCATCAGCATAGAGAAACATCACTGAAGGCTTTACTAACTGGAAAGGTCCTTCAACATTATCAGTTCTTAGTACATTATTGATTGCAGAACGGAGAGTGTCGTCAAAATTCACATCACGGAAACCGATTTCGCCGTAGGCTTGTTGAAATAGTGGTGAAAGACTTCGATATAAAATAATAGCTGCATCGGTGTCTATGCTCACAAAAGTATCCACGATCTGATCAAACCGTTTAAAGGCAATATCATCCATAACAAACAAATTGTCATCTATATTCTCAACTGGCATCTCTTGAGTTAACGATCGATAGGGCAGTCCAGTCTGGGGGAACTCTCCTCGACTAATATTATCCACGAAGACTACAAACTTTCGCACGAGTTGATCATTCGCCAGTAAGCGGATAGCTTCCAAACCATTTTGTAATGCACTGATACCATCTAGAACAAAGCTATCACTATCATTCAGGCTCGGAAGTTCTGCCAGACTAGTTTCATCTATTACGATCTCAGGTTCTGGAGCAGCTATTTGAACTGGAGGCGCCTCAACCACAGGCACAGCAACAGCTGGAGCAGCAGGTTCGGGCCGCGGTTGTATACGAGTCTGTGGCAGTGAAGGCCGGAACGGCTCAGAAATTTCTTCCACCGCAGAGCGCAATGCGGGAGGTTGAATAACAACTGTAGTAGTTCCCTCTGGAGCTTCAAAAGTTGCAGCCAAATAAACCAGATAGCCGAAAGTAAACATAGCGACACCGGCAATTATCCAAAGTCCTGATTTTGACATGAGCCTGCTCCGCAGTCATTTAACTAGTATTCGTAATTCAAGTTGAAATAGTAAATACCAAAATATCGACGAACCCAAATATTGGATCCTTAATGATCACAATAGTAACATCTCCAACCTTTCAATTGATCCTGTGAATAAGAGAATAAAAAAGGGGCCAGAATAAAAACTACTGTGGTAATAGTTTTATTTCTGACCCCTTATTGCTTTCTTTTATCCGCACTACTCTATGGTAGTACTGGCTTTTCTTTCAACTAGTATTTAGCTAGCTGGAATCAAACACGACCTAATTAAATAAAGATCGAATAAGCTAGATTTTAGGAAACCCTAACTCACCCATAGTACGTGTTAAATCCCGTCCCGCCGTTGCAGGGTTTGTTTCCTTGTCAATCTTAAGAATGGTGCCTTCGGAATCGATGTAATACGTCCATCGATTAGCAAAACCAACATCCATCAAGACTTCATAGGCTCCAGTCATTTCCTTGGAAGGATCTGACAATATTGGAAAACCAGCCTCATGCTCATTAGCGAAAGCTGTATTGTCCTCAAGTGTATCTACACTGGCCATAAAATATGCAACGTCGAAACTTTTAATTTCTCTGGCACTGTCACGCAGCGCTTTACATTGCATAGTTCAGCCGCCGGTAAAGGCTTTGGGGAAAAAGGCAATCACTATAGGTTTCTCGCCCTGAAATTGGGACAAGCTATAGGTTTTACCATCAGAAGCCTGCAGTGAAAAATTTGGTGCTTTATCACCAACTTCCAATGCGGCAGCAATTTGACCACCTAGCGCAATGACAGCTACTAGAGCTGACAAAAAGATGCGGGTGAGTCGGTTAGCAAGTTGAGACATAATCTCCTCCGGTTGATTATTCTAGTGACACAAGCAAGAGCTTAGCCACCAACGCTTTTGTACCCTTTGTAAGACAAAATTTCCAGCAATAATGACTCAAGTGAGTGATTTTCGGCCTAAAAATCAATCTAAAACAGAGTCATACGACGAGAGGCTCTCAATAACTGATCAGATTCAGCCTCCAGCTCAGTAATTTGAATCTCCAACTGCTGCTTTTCTGAAGAAGATAGGACTGTACTTTGGTCTTTTATCGAGCGAAGTCGTTCAACGGATTTCATCAGTTCTCTAGTATAGCGACTAATCTCAAAGCGTTTTGCATCTCTCTGAGATTGCCGATAACGAGGATTCTCCACCTGGACGGTGTAACAACTCCGAACCATGACACCTTGAGAGTTTCGTACATTCCGACAACGTGTTTGACTAATATAGGGATTGGCCGTTCCCTGAAATGCTGTATAGGGAGTTCTTGCTGCGGCTCTGGCGATAGACAAATCTGCCTGAGACTTTCCATAGATCACCCGCAATAAGCTTTCTGGTTGCAAGCCCACTTGTATCTCCATACTTGCAATAGCCTTTTCATAAAATCTACTCAGATCAGAAGCAGTTCTATTTAGACCCTGAAAGCTTTGATCTAGCAAATTTTCCCGCATCACTCTTAATTTCCAACCTCCATAACCCTCGATTGAGGTCATGTATCTGGGGTCAGTGAACTCAAATAACCGACTGGCAATGTGATAACTCAGCTCCTCCCAGTTATCCACTTCATCCCAGGCTTTAAGTTGGCTATTGCTATCGATTAGAGACTCGATAACTGGAAGCTGTTCCTCACTATATAAACCGGTATTGATTCTCGCGACTTGAAGCGCNTCACCATATACTTGAATAGCACTTTGATAATTTGCCATGTCGGTAAAGAGCCTACCTAAATCTCCATAGGCCTCGATAAGCGCCGGGTCGTATATTCCTAGGTTGGATTGCATCTCGATTATTGCTGACTGCCGCGCTGCCAGTTCTCTGGCATAAGCCAATGCCTGCGCACTCTCTTCGGGACTAATTGTTTCATCAGGAAACCTCAAATCTGCTTCGATTTCAGCAGCTTGCTCATTTTGAATAGTGCTATTGGCCTCAGGCTGCGCAAGAGCCGAAACATGAAAAATGCCAAGCACTAACAGCAAAAATACTTTCGCTAGTAGTTCTGGCAGTTTTTGTGCATTGATTCCCATGGATAAATCCCGGAGCTTCATACGAGTTATTTGTTTACTTAATAAGCATTTATAGACTAATCGACCTGCATCAATACTAAATCACTTTTACCGAATAAGAATCAAACTCTGGGGGCCCAAACCAGTAGCTCTGCTATTTGTTTTATATCTATTTTAATTTTTTGCAAAGCGAATCTAGATTGCGCCGCGACAATATACCGCATCGTGACAATATGCCACATCGAGGCATGAAAGAATCTTCACTATAATTTCCTTTGAATTTTTTAGCCACTTTTGGAGTATAAAAGTGAACCATAAGTTCCTAAGCAAGTGGACAGCCCCAGCCCTANCGGTTTTTTTGGCAAGTTTACCTATATTAATTATTGCCAGCTCGACATCTTTTGCCCAAGAGAATATCGAGGAAGTTGTCATTATAGGTCGGCAAGAGTTTATCGAAAAAGAGTTCACTGCAACTCGAGCGGGTGCCAACGTCGACGCGGCAAAACTGATGAATCAAGTTCCTGGCGGAGCCGCAGCCAACAACGGACCTCTTACAGGTCAAATTCAGTACCGCGGCATGTTCGGTCCGCGCATCAATGTTCGAGTTGATGGCATGCTAATTCATGGCGGTGGTCCAAACTGGATGGCTCCCCCGCTTCATCACATCCCCGCAGGTTTAATGCAAGATTTAACAGTTGAACAAGGGATACCTTCGATTTCAACTGGGGGTGGCATTGGTGGTGCGGCAACTGCACATTGGAAAAGACCTGCCTATAACATCAGCAATGATTGGAAATTTAGTGGCGATACCGAAACTGCATTGAGTTCAGTTGATTCTGGCTCGAGCGTTTCAGGTGTTTTTGGGCTGAGCTCGGCAAATCAAAGAATCTACGCTGTAGGGAGTTTTGATACGGGCGATGATTATGAATCTGCTAAAGGAAAGGTTAGTGCGACTCANTACGATAGGGATGTTTACGGTCTCGGCTACGGTTTCAGCAAAGGTGGACATGAGTTTGAAGTTAATATTCACAAGATAAAAACCGAAGATACCGGTACCCCGAGCCTGCCAATGGATATCGACTGGTTTAATACTGAAGTATGGAATGCGAGCTATAAAACTGACTTGAATGGAATTGGTTTAGAAGCAAGAGTCTATGGCTCAGAAATTGATCATGGGATGAGCAATTCATTGCTGCGGCCGACGCCAGATTTCTCTTCGCTAATGTTACCTGCCTTTATTGGTGACGATGCGAGATCTGTCGTAACAGACAGCAAGGAGTCAGGTTTTAAAGTTGCCTTAGATTGGGCTGTTGGCAATGGTACCGTCATCACTGGCATAGAAGTAAAAGAAGCCAAGCATAATGCGGCTGTTTATGATCCAGACTTTACTCCTTTCTTCGTTAATAATTTCAATGACTCTGACATCGAAAGCGTAGCCATATTTGGTGAATGGTCTTCTTTGATTGGTAAAAATTGGTATGTGGAAGCCGGCTTCCGCTCTGAAGAAGTCGACATGAGCACGGGTAAAGTTGATGCTTTCCCTGCACGTTTAGTGGATATGGATCCTGCGAAGTGGCCGATGGGTACGCCGCCTCGTGCCGTTTGGCTGATGAGACAAAGTTTTAACAATGCCGATCGATCTCAGAACGATCGAAACCTGGATTGGGTTTTGAAGAGTCGCTATCAAGCATCCGGCAATTTGGTTGTTGAACTAGGTATAGCGCGGAAAAACCGCTCTCCACTCTACCAAGAACGGTATCTATGGATTCCTCTTGAAGCCAATGCTGGACTGGGTGACGGCAATAATTACGTAGGCAATCCGCTACTAGAGCCAGAAGAGTCGCACCAAATAGAAATTGGCTTCGATTGGAGTTTTGGTGACTTCTACTTTTCACCGAGAATTTTCAGACGCCAAGTAGATGACTACATTCAAGGTGTGTCGGCAACAAATATGGCAGTTATAGGAGTGAGTGCGAATGCTAATGGTGACCCAACTCCATTAATATTTGCTAACACTGAAGCGGAATTTAACGGTGTTGACGCAACCTTCGGCACAAAAATCAATGCCAGCTGGCGCCTTGAAGGTGTTGTTTCGATTGTTAATGCTGACCGTAAAGATATTAGCGATAGTCTCTACCGAGTTACTCCAGACAATCTAAGATTGTCACTCCTTTATGAAGCGAATACATTTAATGCAAAGCTTGAACAGGTGTTCATTGCAGAACAGCACCAACTTTCTCGCACCAATACCTTCGACCCTTTAAACGTAAATAATTCTTTCGTCAATACGGATAGCTATTCTCTCACCAATGTATTCCTAACTTGGATGTTAGATGAGAATTTAACGGTGTCTGCTGGAGCTGAGAACCTTTTCGACGAAGACTATGTTGATCACTTGGCTGGTTTCAATCGAGTGCTTAGCAGTCGAGTACCTCGTGGTAGCAGAATGTTTGGCCCTGGTCGTAATCTATTTGGTCGAGTCCAGTATCGCTGGTAGTTAAACTTAATATCTACTGCTTGTTGCGGCTTAGGCGTTTTTGTAAAACTCCTTGACCCACACCCGCAGCAGTTAAATTAGCTCTTCAGAATGTTGCAATCGGATTAAGCGGAGATCCTGTTCCCCCACCCACTCTAAGCGGTGCCGTGGTGAATAGAAATTCCCATCGATTGTGATCTGCCGCTGCTTCCGCTACAGCCTCCAAATCAAGGTTATCGAATATCGGCGTACCAAGAGAAACTAAAAATAGTGCATGAGTTGGCGAATTAAAATTCGCTATACCTGGGGGTTGAACATCCAAAGCGGCATCACTGCCGATAATCGAAATATCTCTATCTTTAAACCACTTTACTGCCGAGGCGTGCATCCCCGCAGAACTAGTAGCTAAATTCCAGGCACCGAGCGCTTCCCGTCGAGCCCAGCGGCCGGTTCGTATTAAAACAACATCAGCAGAGCCAATTGTGATCCCTGTTTCTTCTTCCCAGGCATCAAACCAATCAGCAGTGAAAGGAGTTTCCAATTCTATCCAGTCAACATTTTTCAGCCGTGGCATATCTATCAAAATGCCCCGCGCAAAAACACCATCTTTGAACGAGGTAATAGCATTTTTCGCACAGCCAGTTTGAGTTACTTCATTCTCAGAAAAGCCGTTGTACATTTTTCCATCGTGAAACCGATGACAAAGAGCATCTATATGAGAATGGGCATAACCATGATAGGTAACACCATAATGATCCCCAGACCAAGGACCTGGACTACTGCCCACTGAGGTCATGCGATGATCAAAGGGATTGCCGTTGTCGGCCGCTTCTTCTTCCAACACTTCGTGGGCCATGGATACCGAGATTCCGCTACTTACGAGCTTTGCCGCAGCAACCCGGGATTCGGGCGTGATGAGATTAAGGGTTCCCATTTGGTCATCGTTGCCCCAACGGCCCCAATTGGAAAGACTCACCATGAGATCGTTTACATCCTTTGCGGTGATTTCTTGAGCACTAATCGAATTGCTTAATGGCAATAGTGTCGCAAGGGTTATTACCAGTATTGGTTTTATTAGTGACTTCACTTCCATATTTTTATTCCTTATCTTGTTATTCTGAATCTAGCAGTATTTATTTGTCTAGTTTTAGCATCAGTAGCGCCTAGCTCCGACGAAGATTCTTTTGATCCAAGCGCCAACGCAGGGTGTCAATTCGATCTTGGCCAAAAAAGGGTTCGCTTTCGAACACATAAGTAGGCACTCCCCAATGGTTTGCCGCTTGCAAATTATCTTGGTTCCTTTCAATTTCTTGCAAATGGTCACCATCTTCTATGGCCATTTTCATCTCACTAAGATTTAGTTCAGCTTCTCCGGTAGCAAACTCCAGATGGTCATGTATATGCCAATCCTTCGTCCCTCCAAAGATTAAATGGGAAACATGTTTCGCAAACTCTACTCCTTTCCCCAAGCGTTGCGCTTCAATTCCTAGTTTTGTGAGTTCATAAATTAAAGGTTGTTCAGGAGCTATCTCATAGGTTTCCATATTCTGCACTATGGGGTCAGGGTCAGGCCAGCGATTTGGCATGCCCAAAAATTTAGCCCTCCTCACCCAGTCCATGCGAATGTATTTCGCCCGCTTCACATTTTCTGGACTAAAAAAATCTGGCGCTCGCACAGCGATGGGAAGCACTGGTCGAAGATTTACCTCAACAGCGTAGTCTTTTTCTAGTTGCAGCATATCTGGCGTTGCCAGATAGGAATATGGAGAGCGAAAGGAAAAATAAACATCGATATTGGTAAACACAGACTTCCTCTATATTAAAAATTAGAGTCGAGATTCATAAACGCAGAGTCTATTCCGTTTCGATATTTTTTGCTCTTTATATTGGCGCAACGACAGAGAACGAATAGCAATCTCTAAGAGGTTCTTCTTCCGCACTAAAGGTAACTGAATAGACCAATTATGACTGCAGACCTACTGCAAAAACAGTGTTACAAGCGCGAATTTAGCAATTGTCAGAATAGGGTTGAGTTTTTGACTGCCGCGAGAATCATTTCATTCCAATATAAAGAAAATCGCTGCCCACAAGCATGACAAAGTTCCGGCACTGGGGTAATCTCAAGGCTTTCATGATCTAAACCTATACAGAAGTACCCTACATTAATGAGGTACGAATAATGATAAAAACTAATTACTCTTATCCAAGGCTTATGGGCTTAGTTTCCGCACTGACTGGACTAACGACATTTTTGTCATTCAATGTCAGCGCACAGGAAACAGTTGAATGGACCACTCTTGGAAATGACTTTGCTCATACTCGATCGACTTCTGCTGACCAGATTACTGCGGAGAACTTTTCAGATCTTGAGGTCGCCTGGGAATGGGACGGAGCGAGCTTTGAGGCTCAAAGTGGACG
>JGI26060J43896_10000915_pt1 | contig 10966 bp, 7 predicted proteins | sample MarorgKNORR_S2LV_6_FD_43896 | JGI IMG/M metagenome (IMG submission 43896) | reverse complement strand
CCTTGCTGCAATTCTAAGGTGATTACTAATTTTCAATCTGATTGGTCAGTATTTAGCTCCAACAACAAACCACTAAAAAAATTTTCAAGCCTATATGAGGCCAATCAATATATTACGAATCATTCTTCGCAAGAACTCATACTAAAAGAGCAAAAAATTAATAGTCCTTTTATTAAATGCTCAGGAGGCAACCTATGCCCTGAAATCATTCAAGGTAAATTTACACATTTTGTTTCTCGCAAAGCAATGGATATTGATGGCCTAGGTCAAGAGATACTTGTCACATTAATTCAAAAAAAATTTGTGAAAGAATATGCGGATATTTTTAAGCTTGAGAATCATCGTGCCCAATTAGAATCGCTGGAACGTTTTGGAAAAAAATCAGTTGATAACTTGATTAACTCGATCCATCTTGCCTCTAAGGTTGATCTTTTTAGGCTCATCTACTCCCTTGGAATTGAAGAGGTTGGCGAAACAACTGCTAGAAATCTTGCGATGCACTTTGGAGTATTTAATGCTTTGTCTGATTCTACTTTTGAAGAACTACTAACAATTCAGGACATAGGCCCAAGAGTTGCTTCAAAAATTAAAGACTACTTCAATGAAATAGATAATCAAAAAATAATAAGCAATCTTTTGCCTTTGCTAGATATCGTCTTGCCCGCTCCAAAAGTTCCAGAGAGTAATAAATTAAGCGGTTTGAACATAGCTCTTACAGGGAAATTGACTACAATATCACGCGATGATTTGAAACATTTGTTGTTAGAAAATGGAGCAAAAGTTACATCTTCTATTTCAGGAAATACAAACTATCTAGTGGCTGGAAAAAATGCTGGCTCTAAACTTACGAAAGCAAAAGAACTTGATGTTAAAATCTTAGAAGAAAATGATATAGGTAGCTTTTTAAATGATCCAAAAAAATTCTCTTAGAGCCATTATTCTCTTACCCTTCTTGCTCTTATCGTGTGTTAGCTCTCCACCTGAGCAACCTGATGACATTTGTAAAATTTTTAAAGAAAAGAAAAGTTGGTACAAGGCAGCAATTAAAACTGAAAAAAGATGGAAATTGCCTCCCTATGTTTTGATGGCTTTTTTTCATCAAGAATCTAGTTTTCAGGCAAAAATAAGACCGGAAAGAAAGAAGCTTCTTGGCTTTATTCCATGGTTTCGTCCCTCATCTTCTTTGGGCTATTCTCAGGCTTTAAAAAATACTTGGGAAGAGTACCAAAATGAAACTGGTAACTCATGGTCGAGCCGCACTAATTTTGCTGACTCAGCAGATTTTGCGGGTTGGTATGCCAGCAAGGGCTTTTATCAAGGTTTTTCTACTACTGATGCACGCTCCTTATATCTTGCATATCACGAAGGTTACGGAGGGTTTAGAAAAAAAACCTATCGGGATAAGCAATGGCTGATTAAAGTAGCCGATAGAGTTCAAGCTAGATCAGAGATGTATCAAAAGCAATATTGGGGCTGCGCCAAAGAACTGAAAAAGAAAAGGTTCTTCTTTTTTTAATTCAAACCTCTAATATCTCTAGTTTTAATTCCATAGCCTGATTTTTAAAACTTTCACCGGCTAAAATTGATCTTTTAGATTCTTTGGTAAGATACTTTTCATTAACCCGAACCAGATCCTCGATTGAGCAATTAATGATTCTTTGTCTAAATGCTAGACGCTCCTCTATGTTAATTTTCTCTAGATTGAAGTTGAAATCATTTTTTGCTTCACCGACTGGAGACAGTGGTTTATCTATTGAAGAGACAACACCCAATATAGCCTCTTCTAAATGCTGCTCATTAATTGAGGTTTTCGCCCATGAGATTGCATCTTCAAAGGCCTCAAAGGTTTCTTTGCATTTGGGATCTCGATATGAAAACAATTTAAATGTATTGGTATGAGTGTCATTTGAGGCGCCAGCACCATAGGCGCCACCTTTTTCTCTAATTGCNGTATGCAGGAATCCATTTCTCAAAACGGTTGCAAGCACAGATAATGCTGCAGCATCAGGATGTTCCCTTGGCACCCCCATAAAGGCTTGAGCGCAATAACATACTTGTGAGCCTGTGATCCAGGCTATTTGAGACTTAGCAGCATCAATTAATTGCTGCTCTTGTTTGGCTTGTGATGCTTCAAATTCCTCTGATTTATTTTTCAGAGCATCTTTTGAACANGCAGTAAAAATTTTGTATGGTTGAANAGATACTTTGCTGTGAATACTTTTAAGAGTATTAATAATATAGCTGGCGTCTCCATCCAGCTGAATCTTTGAAATCAATTCTTTNGAGCGATGAATCATCTGTAAGCCTGATAGATGAAATGAAGTGGTTGCTAGNGTATTTAGCGAGCTGGCTGCTGAATTCATTGCAAGGTAATGACCATTTTGATTCAATGATTCATCATTTCGAGCTACAAAGATATTTAATAAATCTTGTATCCTCTGTTCTTCATCAAATCTCACAGATTTTATAGTATTTAATATTAACTCTTCCATATTGCTAAGATTCTCTTCAAGACACTTAGAAGCAACACTTAAAAATAATGTTCCTGGCTCAGAAGATTCTTTAGTTTGCAGCTTTATTGCTGCGTTAATTCCACCGCTAATTTTAGATTGATGCGCTTGCACTTCTTCATATGATTTATCTTTGAAGCCGACTTCAGTAATGATAAAGGTATATAAAGATGAAAATAATAGCTCTTCATTAGATAAATTACCGCATGGAAAAAGAAAATCTGAATAAATCAGCCCATTCGTCCCAACTTCATAAATTAATCTATTTCCGACGACTNCATTTGACTGCGCATACTCTCTTTTGAGTGGAATATCTGCAATGGTAACCTTTGGAAGAAGGCTAGCGTCATCCTCTGNCTCTTGTCTTGTTTTTAGATCATCTGCAAGCTTAATAATCTTATTTTTATCTATATCTGTAAGATTTTGTTCTTTTTCTTTTAGTGTAGAAGAAAAGTACTCTTCTAGATTGTCATTAAAGCTAGAATCAGGCTTCAGCTCAAAAGTTAATCGATGAGAGTTTATGAGCAAGGCTGATTCAATTAAACTTTCTATATAATCGTCTTTGCTTATCTTTTCTTTGAGCTTGGTAAAGTTTCCATCTAAATCTAGCATTGATATTGGATTATCATAATGTATACAGGCATTCATGCATCCAAGCATTAGTTGCAATCCATAAGGCATTCCGCCTCCAGATATTTCTCTTTGACCAATCTCGAGTTGATGCAGTGCAGAAGAAATTAATTCCTTTGGAACACCGTTTTTAACTAAATTCTGAAGTGTATTAAGAATTAATTCTTCAATATTTTTTGCTTGATTAGCTTTAGCACCTTCTAAGCCAGCCATAAAGACAATCTCTTTATTACTTGGCTCAATTCCTAGAAAAGGAGAGGGAGATTTTCCAAGATCGCTTTGCTCTAAAGCTTTTCTTAGAGGTGAGGATGAATTATCAAGCAGAATATTTGACATGAAATACTTTTCTAATAAGTTTAGCGGCTCATGACTATTACCAAGCAGCCAGCTAACAACTACATGATGATTCTCTTCGTCTCCTGGCAGAGGTTGATAGGTTCCTTGCGCACTCATTGGAGCTGTAAATATTTTAGCGGGTTGAATGATGAGCTTTTGCGAAGCAGGAGTAAATTTATCAAATACATTTCGTTCTAAATGATCATGAATTTCATCAATTACAACATTGCCGAATGTAAAAAAAGTTGCATTACTCGGATGGTAATGTTTTTGATGAAAGGCAATTAAATCTTCATGCGTCAAATCAATAATCTTTTCTGGATCTCCACCACTATTGTGATGATAGGTAGATTCTTCAAAAAGGTGTTTTGATATTCCATGCCATAATTGGTCTGTTGGTGAGCTCATTGCTCCTTTCATCTCATTAAAAACTACTCCTTTAATTTCAAGATTTTGATTGGAGTCGAGTTCCAATCTATGACCTTCCTGAGAAAAATCTAGTGGGTCTAATTTTGGAAAAAAAGCTGAATCTACATAGACATCTAGTAAATTCTGAAAATCTTTATTATTTTGAGTGGCAAATGGATAGGCGGTCCAATCACTTGAGGTAAATGCATTCATAAATGAATTTAACGATCTTCTGATCATCATAAAAAATGGATCGCGGACAGGATATTTTTCAGAACCACACAAAGAAGTATGTTCTAAAATATGAGCGACACCAGTTGAATCTTCTGGGATTGTTCGAAATGCCACCATAAATACTTTCTCATCATTTGGTGAATCCAAGTGAATGTGCTGCGTATCAAATTTAGAATGCTGATAAATCTGTGCATTTACATTTAGTAATTCAATTTTTTTGGATTCTTTTAATTCAAACATAGCTTTTCATGGAAAGTAAATGCATTATATTAGACATATTAACAACAGATTACTATTACAAATGACATATAAAAAGTATCCACTGATTGCTGGCATATTATTTTTCTTTTCGGCATGTACTTCCTCGCCATTTCTAGAATTAAATAGCAGAGATAACTTTCAACTTGATGGTGCTACTGAATTTTCAGTGTCTTTAAATCGAGATAATTTACCAGTTGANATGGACCCTATTTTGATTGAAAATCTAGGCGAGGCAGTTACAAACTACCTTGAAGGAACAGGACATACATCTTCTTTGGGTGCCCCAATTATTATTGAGCTAAGCGTTGCAAGCAAAGATAAAATTAAAGTTGATGATTTCCGGTACTACGGTTACCCAATTCATAGATCATACTTGTATGATGCTGATCGCATTAATACTGTGCCTGAGTTTTATCTTCGAATCTCTATTAAGGATGTTGGTCAAGATAAAACTTTATGGACTGGTTTAACAAAATGGAGAAAAGGATCAAGTTATGCTCCATTAGACATGCCTGCAGCAGAGTTATTGATAGAGAATCTACTCGTTAATTTATGAATCTCATAGGATCGATTGATAGGGCAATTCCAGTAGAAATCGGGTTTGGAGACTTACTTATTTGAGAGGCAATGAGCTCTCCCATCAATGGCGCTAAACTAAATCCTCTGCTACCTAAAGCTCCAATAGCATAGATATGTTGATCGTTAGATATTCTGCCTGCAATGGGTAATCTATCTTTGCTTCCAAGTCTGACTCGCGCCTCGGATAATGCTCCATCAGCAGAACCTAAAGTAATTTTAAAATTTCTTTCTGTTCGTAAGATCAAATCTTTAGTTGCCTCAGAAGAGGGGAGGAGATCTTGAAAATCTTTTTGGTGAGTTGAGCCAATCCAAGTAATGCCATCAATCGGGGGTAAAATATATCCCTCGGAATTAACCGGAATTGAGCAAGTAATATCTGGACTGTCTTTTAAGCCTACAAGCTGACCCTTTGAAATTTTTAAACTGGGTATAACATTCAATAATCCCGCGCCACTAGCAATTACAACAGCATCATATTGCTTGCTATTAAGTTGATTTGAAAAATTTAAAGATATTTTTAAATTATTTTTATATGTATTTTCGAAGCAATGATCTGTATAAACTTTTATCTTTTCATGTCTAAGCAAAGCTTGACAAAGCGCTTGAGGAAAAAGGTAGCCACCTTGCAACACTTTTAAGCCTTTGGACTCTAAATTAAATTCCTTTTTCATTTCAGCCTCGGTGAATTGTTGAAAAATGTCTTTTCTATCCAGCCCTATCATTTGTTGCAGCCAATCTTCTTGATATTTATTAAAGTGCGAGAAAAGTAGTCCAGTTCTTTTGTATTCATTTTGAAAGTTTGAGTAAAGGCGATCAGCAAAAAAATAACTTTGAGCAATCAAGTGAGCATATGAACTATTGTTTGAAGAAAATCTAGGATACATGGCTGCAACTGGATTGCTTGAAGTTCCACAAGCAGCTTCTTGACCATATTCATATACATCTACCAGCATCCCGTGATTTGCAGCAGCATAAGCAGTACAGCTCCCAGCAATGCCTGAGCCAATTATGGCAATCTTAGAACACTCAACAGATAAAGGGTTTTGAATATGCTTTCTAGGTAATATTTTGCCAATTAGCTTATGTCTTTTCTTTCCAAACCCCTTAACCTTTGAGACAGCGTAACCAAATTTTGTGAAATTTCTTTTTACTAATCCCGCTGATGTGAAGGTTCCAAAGGTTGCTTGATTGGAAGATAACAAAGCAACAAGCTGAGTAACTGAGCTATTCCACATCGCTAGATTCTTCGCTGGATCAAAACCATCTAAATACCAAGCATCAATTAGATTATTTGAAAATCCTAGCAGATTCTGCAAAGCAAGCTCTGCATTATTTTGAATAAGTGTGAGTCGAATATTTAATCTCGGTAACTCTATTCTTTGCATGTCATTGTGTACAGGCAAATAGTGACTTAAAAAATACTCACCAATTTTTTGAAGTTCTGGAAAATTTTCCAGCACTTTAGATACTTCTTCTTTGGATGGTAAGGCTTCTTCAATAGAAAGATAATTTAAGACTGCAGAAGATGAATGGCGCTTAGATTGACTCCAAATCATCGCAGTTACAAAAAAATTTAATCCAAACCCAAATCCCAATTCTCCAATGCTAAGTTTTCGAGATTTTTTGAATCGATCTTCAAGATTATTAGGAACTATAAAAACATCTTTGATTTCTTTAATTGCGTCTGCCTGAAAGAACCTATCATCATAGATAGGAGAGAAGGGCAAACCATCAATCCAATCTATCTCTTGGTGTTTAGTTTCAAATGGGTGATTAAAAACGCTATGATGTATCGGCACTAGGAGACGCTCATGAAATTATTTTTTAATTTTTTTTATCTATTTATTATAGGCGGTCTTCTTATCTCATGCTCGGAAACAGAGCCATCAGCCATTGAGCCTGAAAATGATGACCTGTTGGTGCAAAATCTATACGAGCACTCCAAAGAATTTACTCAAAATGTTTATTCATATAAAAATGGTATTCATGCAGCCGTGGGCTTCGGAATAGCTAATTCTTTCATGGTCGAGGGTGATAATAGTAATATCATTATCGATGCAACTGATAGCGTGTATCAAGCAGAAAAAGTTTATGCAAAGTTTCAAGCAATCAATAGCAATCCGATCTCTGCAATTATTTATACCCACAATCATGGAGATCATACGTTTGGTACAAGATACTTCGTCGAGCAGCAATTAGATGCTCCTTTAATTATTGCACATGATTCAACAGCGAAAGCAGTCGAGAAAGTTTTTGGTCTTTTGAATCCTATTATATCTTTACGCACCTCAAAAATGTTTGGAACTCAATTATTAGAATCTGAGGTTGTTAATGTAGGTATAGGTCCATTTCTAAGTGCTGGAAAAAGTGCCCCTGGTTATATGAAACCAACTCTGACATTTGAGGATGAATTAAAAATAAATCTTAGCGGGATTGCCTTTGAGCTTTATCATGCTCCAGGCGAAACAGATGATCAGCTTTTTGTTTGGCTTCCTGAGTTTCAAGCATTATTTCCCGGTGATAATTTGTATAAGACTTTTCCAAATCTCTATACCATTAGAGGTACCTCGCACAGAAATGTTCAATCTTGGGTTCGGAGTCTAGATCACATGATTTCATTTCAACCTCAGTACCTATATCCCAGTCATACACTTCCTTTATCAGGCTCAGATGTATCAGAGGTTTTAACGCTTTATAGGGATGGCATTCAGTTTGTGCATGATCAAACTATTCGTTTAATGAATCTAGGTTATTATCCTGAAGAAATTATTGAACGGATAACACTCCCTAACAATATCTCTTCATCTCCATTTTTTGATGAGTTTTATGGAACGCTGAGATGGTCAGTTAGAAGTATTTTTAATGGTTATCTAGGCTGGTTCTCTGGAAATATTTCTGAGCTTGACCCCACTCCAATGATTAAAAAAGCTGAACTTTTATCAGAAATGATTGGCGGTTCAGATAATCTTTTTTACCAACTTGAGAAGGCAATAAATAATGAAGAAATGCAATGGGCGCTTGAGCTATCTGATTTGTTGCTTGCGCTAGACTATAAAACAAAAGAAGTGACAACTTTAAGAGCTAAAGCAGCTTACTTTATAGGAAGGATGTCTTCTAATCCCAATAAAAGAAATTACTTTTTAAGTGAGGCACAAATATTGATGGAGGGCGGAGGAGAGAATTTAAATATTAAACCTAAACCAAGCATGTTAGGTGAAATTCCAATTGATATGTTTTTTGAAGTTTTAAGTGTGCGTCTTAACCCTGCAAATTTCGAAGAATCTGAATTGATCAATGCCTGTTTTATATTTTCATCTGGAGTTATAAAAACAATTACAGTAAGAAATCAGATTGCGCATGTTACCGATAAAATCTCTAGTAACTGTGACTTTAAAATTAGTACTTCAGAAGAGACATTAAAACAAGTTTTAGCTGGGCTCAGGAACCCAGTGACCGCAATTACAAATCAAGATATAGAGGTTGAAAAAAAAGTAGAGTTTATTAAATTCCTTGCTAAGTTTAGGCCTTAGTAGGTATATCTTTGAACGCTATCCCCTTATCAGCTCTTGGGTCTTGAGGCAGCCCTAGGACACGTTCAGCAATAACATTACGAAGAATCTCATCTGTTCCTCCTGCAATTCTTAATCCAGGTGCGCCTAACCATGCTCCTTGAAAAGAACTCATACCACTTTCGTCATCAATAAGCATTCCAGCCATATCACCTGAATCAATACCAAAGTTTCCAATCGATTGAAGTTTATTGGCACTGACAATTTTTGTAATAGAAGCCTCTGGCCCAGGAGCCTCACCCTTAGACAAAGCCGAGATTGTTCTAAATTTAGTATATTTCAAGCCATTTGCTTCACAGAACCAGTCTGCCAATCTTTCTCTAACAGAATCATTTTTAATTAAAGCTTCACCAGCATCATCTTTTGTCTTAGAAAGAGTTAAAGCCTCGTCTATATCAGAGCCACGAGCATCGCCAACAGCTAACCTCTCATTCATTAAAGTTGTAATAGCTACTTTCCATCCATCTCCAATTTCTCCAAGTCTTTGGGAATCAGGTATTCTCACATCATCAAAATAGACTTCGTTAAAACCAGAGCCACTTCCAGCCTGACCAGTAATCTGTTTAATTGGCTTCACGGATATTCCTGGTGACTTCATGTCTACAAAGAAGAAGGTTAAGCCTTTGTGTTTTGCTAAATCAGGATCATGCCTCACCACTAAAATTCCAAAATCTGCATAGTGAGCCCCAGAAGTCCAAACTTTCTGACCGTTAATAATCCAATCATCCCCATCTTTTTCTGCTTTACTTCTTAGTCCAGCCACATCTGATCCAGCAGCAGGCTCAGAAAAAAGCTGGCACCAAATTTCTTTTCCCTCAGCCATAGGAGCAAGATATCGATTTTTTTGATCCTCAGTAGAGTACTGCATCATTACAGGACCACACATACCAAGTCCAATTTCAAAAATTCCACCAGGGACATTAAATTTTGCCTCCTCTTGACCCCAAATAATTCTTTCAATTGGTGAGGCCTCAATGCCACCATATTCTTTTGGCCAATGAAGCATTGCCCAACCAGCATCATATTTCTTGTGTTGCCATGCTTTTGCAGTTTTTATATGACTTTCAAGCGAAGATTCCAAATTAACATTTGTGTTTTCTGCCTTGAGCTCTGCATTAGCTTCTAACCATTCTCTACATTTAGCTCTAAATTTTGCTTGTTCTGGCGTGTCGTTAAAATCCATAAATTACCCCTTAACTAAAGTGTTTGTTTTTTCTAAATTTGTTACTAGTTTCTCTTTCCATGTAGCCTCTGATCCAAGAAGCACAGAAAGAACNTTTGAGCGTTTGTAGAATAGATGACAGTCATATTCCCAGGTAAATCCATTACCCCCATGAGTTTGAATATTCTCCTTAGAACATAATTGAAAGGCTTTAGTTGCACTAACTCTGGCTGTTGCTGCTGCTAAAGAAAGCTCAGAAGATTCAGATGAAAGTGCCCAAGCACCATAATAGCAGTTTGATTTAGCAAGGGTAATAGCAATATACATATCAGCTAGCTTATGCTTGATAGCCTGATAAGAACCAATCTGGCGACCAAACGCAAATCTTTCCAGCGAGTAGGCTTTGGCCATATCTAAGGCAGCTTGAGAGCCACCCACTTGCTCAAAAGCAAATAAGACAGCTGCTTGATCAAGAAGGTGTTGAATGTAATCCCAGCCCTCACCAGATTGACCAAGAAGATTTGAAGAGGTGTTATTAAATTCAATTTTATAAAATGACTTAGAAGTATCTATATTTTTTTGCGGCGTAACGGTGATGGATGAGTCCTGTAAGTCCACTAACCTTAACTCTGTGCCTAGGGATGATTTAGCAACTACAATCATGTGTGATGCCATCCCAGCATCAGGCACAGCAATCTTAGTGCCATTTAACTTATCAGCAGAAGAGGTAACTTGCAGGTTTGCTTCAGTCGCTTGATGCGATTCTTCTACAATTCCATAGGTTCCAACCACCTCTCCAGTAACTAATTTGGGAAGTAGTTCTTGCTTTATATCTTCGCTGGCGTATTTAATTAATGCTTCAGTAAAAAAATATACCGATGAGGCAAAAGGAACTGGTGCAAGAGATCTGCCTAGCTCTTCAGCTATCACGCATAATTCAAGGTGACCAAGCCCAAGCCCTTCATATGCTTCCGGAACTCTAATGGCTGTCCATCCAAGCTCAAGAATCTTACCCCACAGTTCATGATCTGCGTCTTGAGATTGGTCCATCACATTTCGAGCATTGTGAAGCCCACCTTCTTTTTCAAAAAACTTTCTTGCTTCTTCTTGAAGATATTTTTGATCATCTGAGAAATCTAAATTCATAATAATATTAAATTGTTTAAAGTTAAGGCTTATAATTTAAGCTCATATATTAGAACATATTATTAAATACAATTTAACTAGCTAATCCTTTCTTATCATGGCCATTAAAATCTCCGCATCCAAAGAAGAGC
>JGI26060J43896_10000914_pt1 | contig 10971 bp, 10 predicted proteins | sample MarorgKNORR_S2LV_6_FD_43896 | JGI IMG/M metagenome (IMG submission 43896) | reverse complement strand
CCCTGGTGCGCCACGGTCTGACCCATGTCACCGTCTACAACCACATGTACATGCCGGGGTCGTTCGGCGACCCGGATGAGGAGTACCGGGCGCTCGTAGAACGGGTCTCGCTGTGGGACGTGGCCTGTGAACGCCAGGTCGAGGTAGTCGGCCCGGATGCCTTCGCCCTGTGCCAGTACGTGTCGGCCCGGGACCTGCGGGGCATGGCCGTCGGCCGGGTGCGCTATGCGCCGATGTGCGACCACGACGGGGTACTCCTCAACGACCCGATGGTGCTGAGGCTGGCCGAGGACCGATTCTGGATCTCGATTGCAGACAGCGACGTATTGCTGTGGTGTCAGGCCGTGGCGGCCGAGCGGGGCCTGGACTGCCGGGTGTTTGAGCCTGATGTCTCGCCGTTGGCCGTGCAGGGGCCGAGGGCCGACGACACCATGGCCGACCTGCTCGGCGAATGGGTGCGGGACGTGCGGTTCTTCGGGTTCGTGGAGACCAGCTACGACGGCATCCCGTTCGTGCTCTGCCGGTCCGGCTGGAGCGGCCAGGGAGGCTTCGAGCTGTTCCTGCAGGACGGGTCNCGTGGGCTGGACCTTTGGGATGCCGTGTGGGCGGCGGGGGAGGAGTACGGCATCCACCCGGGTGGTCCGACATTGAACGAGCGGATCGAGTCGGACCTGTTCTCCTACCGAGCCGACTGCGGGGCGGCGGCCACGCCACTGGAGGTGGGTCTGGACCGCTACCTGTCGTTGGACCGCGATGACGACTTCATCGGCAAGGAGGCCTTGCTGGCCGAACGCTCGCGTGGGCCAGCGAGGCGCCTGGTCAAGGCCCTGCTGTCTGGCGACCGCCTGACGGCGACCAGCGAGCATCCCTGGTTGGCGCAGTCGCCGGACGGATCAACGTGTGGTGAGGTCCGGGTCGCCGTCTGGTCACCGAAACACGAATCCAACCTCTGCCTGGCCCTGGTGTCATCCGACGTGGCCGGCGGCCCGTTCACGACGGCGACCCCGACCGGCGAGGTTCTGGCGGCCACCCACCTTGCCTACTTCGCGGAGTAACCGGACTCGAAGTTCAGCCTCCTCGGCAGACGCCATGGAAGGCGTCTGAGCTCAGCGTCCGTCGGGCCTGTCTGTTCCGTCCGGTCAGTGGGAATGCTTCAGCACCGCCCGTACGGAGTCCTCGTCGCCCTCGCGGTGCAGCAGCGCCATCGCCCGGTCGACGTCCTCTAGGCCGACGACGGTGCCCAGTAGGGGACCGGTCGGAAAATCACCCTCGTTCAGGATCCGGGCCGCCTCGTCCACCGAAGCCACGTCTCCACCGGCACCTCCCAGCACNGTCAGGCCCTTCATCACGACCTTGTCCGATACCACCGGCACGGCCTGGCGGTCCTTCAGGCCGGCCCACACCACCGTGCCGCGTTGGTGCACCAGGTCGAAGCACAACCCGGGCGTGATCGGGGCGCTGGCCAGGTCCACGGCCAGGCTGGCCCCGAATCCGCCCGTCAGGTCCATCACCGCCTCCACCGGGTCGTCGGCCGTCACGTCGATGGCGTGGTCGGCACCCACCTCGAGGGCCACGGCCAACCGTGTCATATCCTCGCCGGTGCCTGTCACGATGACCTGTCCGGCACCCAGGCGCTTCGCATAAGCGGCGCACGTCAGGCCCATGTGGCCGGGCCCCTGGATGACGATGGTCTGTCCGGCCTGGAACTGGGCCCGGCCCAGCCACGCCACCATGTTTGANAGCGGCTCGAAGAGGGTCAGTTCGGCGGCCGGGACCTCGTCGGTCAGACGGGCCAGATGGGTGCCGGGCAGCACCGCCATGTACTCGCCGTAGCCACCCCACAGGCCGGCCCCCTCGTCCAGGCCGAAGGAGTACCCGTAGCAGCGCACCCCGAACGGGTTGCCCTCGTACGGCTGCCCGAACCAGACGATGTCCACTGCCACCCGGTCGTCGACCTCGACACCCAGGTCGGCGTCGTCCGCGAGGGCGTGGACCCGTCCCACGATCTCATGGCCCGGCACCACCGGGCAGACCTCGCCCGGTACGTGCTTTTGTCCGGCCAGTTGTGCCACGTCGCTGTGGCACAGCCCGACGGCCTCCACGGCCAGCACCGCACCGCCCGGAGGCGGCGTCGGCACCGTGAAGTCGTCCCTCAGCGCCCAGGTGCCATCCCCGTGGAACACCACTGCCCTGCAGGTATCGGACATGTTCCCTACGCCCTCATCGTCCGCACGCGATCACTCCGGAAGCGCTTCCTACAGCCGCTGAATCAGCGTGCCGGTCCCCAACCCGCCGCCGCAGCACATGGTCACCACGGCGTACTCGCCGCCGGCGCGCTGCAGCTCGTGCACGGCCTTGGTCGTCAGGATGGCCCCCGTGCCTCCCAGGGGGTGGCCCAGTGCGATGGCGCCACCGTTCGGGTTGACGGTCTCCATGTCGGGGGAGAGTTCCTTCTCCCACGCCAGCACCACCGAGGCGAAAGCCTCGTTGATCTCGACCACGTCGATGTCGTCCATAGTCAGGTCGTTGTCGGCCAGCAGCTTCTGCGTTGCACCGATCGGGCCGGTCAACATGAGCTCCGGGTCCGAGCCCACCAGGCACGAGTCCACGATCCGGGCCAGCGGCTTGACGCCAAGCTCGGCGGCCTTCTCAGCGGTCATGAGCAGCACGGCGCCGGCGCCGTCTGAGATCTGCGATGACGTACCCGCCGTGTGAACGCCGTTCTCCCGACCCGACGGCTTCAGATTCCCCAGCGACTCCAGCGTTGTGTCCCGCAGGCCCTCGTCACGGGTGACGGTGGTCGTCCCACCGGTCGGCTTGCCGTCCTCGTCCAGTACGGGAGCCTCCACTGGCACGATCTGGGTGGCGTAGCGGTCCTCCTCCCACGCCCGGGCCGCCCGCTCCTGTGACTGCACGCCGAATGCGTCCGTGTCGGCCCGCGTTATGCCCCACTGCTCGGCGATCCGCTCCGATCCCTCGAACTGCGAAGTGAACTCGAAATGCTCGTAGTAGTTCCGGTTGACGGGCCGACCCGAGTTCGGTTCCTTGGGCGACGTCGCCCCGAAGCCAACTTGGCTCATGAGTTCCACGCCGCAACCCACGGCCGCGTCCACCACGCCGCTGGCCACGAGGGCGTACGCCAGGTTGGTGGCCTGCTGCGACGACCCGCACTGGGCGTCAACTGTCGTCGCCGGCACCTCCAACGGCAGCCCGGCGGTCAGCCAGGCCGTGCGCGTCACGTTCATCGACTGCATACCGACCTGGCCGACGCAGCCGCCCACGACCTGGCCCACCTCCAGGGGGTCGATCCCGGTCCGGTCGAACAGCGCCTTCTGGACGGTGCCCAGCACGTCCACGCTGTGGCAGGTCGACATGCCCCCGTTGCGGCGCCCCACAGGCGTCCTCACGGCATCGACGATCACGACATCTCTCATGGTGTGCTCCTGGTTCTCGAATTCCTGGTTGGTTCGGCGGCCCCGCTGGTCGCCGGTGTTGGTTCGGACGGGTCGGCTCAGATCGGCAGGTCGCCGGTGGCCCGGGAGGTCGACCCGGTGTCGGTCCAAGCGGCGATCGATCGCTGGGCTATGCGCATCTGGTGCACCTCGTCGGCCCCGTCGGCGAATCGTGCCCAGCGGGCCTGCTGGAACATGTGTGCCAGAGGAGTGTCGGTCGAGTATCCGAGCGCCCCGTGCACCTGGATGGCCCGGTCGATGATCCGGTTCAGGCTGTTTGCCACGAAGTGCTTCGCCATCGACACCTCGGACTTGAAGTCATCGCCGTTGTCGATCTTGTAGGCGGCGTGCAGCACCATCAGCTTCGACTGGTAGAGCTCCATTGTGGAGTCGGCGATCATCCACTGGATGCCCTGCTTCTCGGCCAGCAGCGAACCGTGGCTGAACCGGTTCAGGGAACGCTCCACCATCATGTCCAGCGCCGTCTCGGCCTGGGCGATCCAACGCATGCAGTGGGCCAGGCGGGCCGGCCCTAGCCGGTACTGGCCCAGCAGGTGTCCCTGGCCCCGGCCGCCCAGCATCTGGTCGTCGTGCAGCCGCAGGTCCTCTATGAGGATTTTCCGAGTGTCCGGTCGAGCCGTGCATCGTCTCGATCTGGCGCACCTCGGTCCACCCGTCCGACGGGATGTCGACCAGGAACGCCGAGTTGGCGGCCTGGGGGATCTCCGGGTTCTCCTCGGTACGGCACACCAGGATGGCGAACTTCGCCCGGTGGGCATTGCTGATGAACCACTTGTGGCCGTTGATGACCCACTCGTCGCCGTCCACGTACGCGCTGGTGCGGATGAGCGTCGGGTCCGACCCGGCCACCTCCGGTTCGGTCATGGCGAAGCAGGACCATGTGGTGCCCTCGCAGAGCGGCCGCAGGTACTTCTCCTTCTGGGCGTCGGTGGCCCAGTGGAGCAGCGTGTGCATGTTGCCCTCGTCGGGCGCCTGGCAGTTCAGGACCCACGGGCCGTAGTAGGAGCGGGCCGCCTCGGCCTGCACCATCGCCAACTCGACGTGCCCGAGGCCCATGCCGCCCCACTCCTCGGGCATGTGGGGTAGCCACAGCCCCTCGGCGTGGGCCTGCTTGCGCATTCCGATGAGCGCCTTGAGGCGGTCCGTGCCGTCCAGAGGCTCGGCACCGCCCTCGCCGTCNATGATCGCCCCGCCTGGACGGATCACGTCGTCGACGAACGTCCGNACCCGGGCCCGGATCGCTTCCAGTTCCGGTGTGAGGCTGAAGTCGATCGCCATNGCGCTGCTCCTGTTCTTCGGCCAGGTCCTAGATCGTGTGGCTCGGCCGTCCCGGACCCTCGGTCGGGTTGCCGCCCATGTCGGAGTTGAGNTGTGCCTCGGCCATCAGGCCGGCGATNACGTCGGTCATGTCNGCCGGATCGTCCGTCTGCATGGCGGTCGGTCCGAGGCGCCACTGCTCGGCGATGCCGACGCGCTGGCCCACGATGTCGAAGATCCGACCCGTCACNTTCTGGGCTGCTGCGCTGCACAGCCAGGTGGTGGTCACGGCGATCCAACGGGGNCCCATCTTCTCCTGGGTCTCCTCGTCCATTCCGGCGAAGCCCGGCAGGTCCTTCGTCATGCGGGTGTAGGCGCCCGGAGCCAGGCAGTTGACGGTCACCCCGTACTTCACGAGTTCCATGGCGGTGATGATCGTGAACGCCGCGATGCCGGCCTTAGCCGCCCCGTAGTTGGACTGCCCGACGTTGCCGTAGATGCCTGACGGTGACGCCGTGTTGATGATCCGACCGAAGGCCTCGCCGCCCGCCTTGACCTTCTCGCGCCAGTAGCTGGCGGCATGGTGGCTGGGGGCGAACGTGCCCTTCAGGTGGACGTTGATCACAGCGTCCCAGTCGCCCTCGGTCATCGAGAACATCATGCGGTCCCGCAGGATTCCGGCGTTGTTGACGAGGATGTCGCAACTGCCGAACGTGTCGATGGCCTGCTGGACCATCTCGCCGGCTGCGTCGAAGTCGGCGACGTTTGCGCCGTTCACGACCGCCTCGCCACCCATGGCGACGATCTCGTCGACGACCGACTGGGCCGGGGTGGTGTCGGCGCCCTCGCCGGCGGCATCGCCACCCAGGTCGTTGACGACCACCTTGGCACCGTTCTCGGCCAGCAGCAGGGCGTGTTCCCTGCCGATGCCACGACCGGCACCGGTCACGATGGCCACGCGGCCTGCACAGATGTTGCCCATTTGACGTTCTCCTGGATGTGGATGAGAGGGGGTCGGGGCCCGCTTCGTGGCCGACCCCGAGGACACCGACAAGCCTGCCATCATGACGCCCCCGTTGCCCATGCGGGACCGGGGACGAGTGTCACACCCCTCGTGCAGGATTGGCCCGTGGATGAGGTAGCGACCGCCCGACAAGACACTCATCCTTCACCGACCCCACCGGCCTCGATTCCGGAACCGGCCGTAGCCAGCCTCTTCGCCTGACACACGTAGTGTCACCCGGGTGCACCCAGCCGACGAGATTCCCTACACGACTGGCCTCCACGAGGTGGCCGACGGTGTGTTCGCCTGGCTGCAGCCCGACGGTGGTTGGGGCTGGTCCAATGCCGGCCTGCTCGCCACTGACGGCGGTTCCCTGCTCGTGGACACGCTCTTCGACCTGGAGTTGACCCGGACCATGCTCGACGCCATGGCGCCGATCACCGATACCCGGCCCATCGGCACGCTCGTCAACACGCACGCCAACGGTGACCACTGCTACGGCAACAGCCTGGTCACCGACGCCGAGGTCGTGACCACCGAGGCCGCAGCCCGCGAGATGGGTGCCGTGCCACCGTCGGCCCTCGTGGCCCTTCTGCAGGCGGACATGGGTGAGGTCACCAACGACTACGTGCAGCAGGCCTTCGGCAGTTTCACCTTCGAGGGGATCACCGTCCCGGAACCCACACGGACATTCACCGGCCGACTTCAGATCGAGATCGGGGGCAGCCAGGTCCATCTGGAGCAGGTGGGTCCGGCGCACACCGCCGGTGACCTGCTGGTGTACCTGCCCGACGCCTCCACCGTCTTCACGGGCGACATCCTTTTCGTAATGGGCACCCCGATCATCTGGGACGGTCCGGTCGCCAACTGGGTCGCCGCCTGCGACCGGATCATCGACTTGGGCTGCGACGTGATCATCCCTGGCCACGGCCCGCTCACCGACGCCGACGGCGTCCGGGCGGTCCGCGGCTACCTGACCTGGCTGGAGGCCGCGTGCCGGGCCCGCCACGCGACCGGTATGAGCGCCGCCGACACCGTCGCCGATCTGGTCGCCTCGGACGATTTCGCGCAGTACCGGCAGTGGGGTGAGTGGGAACGCCTCGCCGTCAACGTGCGGGCCGTCTACCGTGAGATCGACGGTGGCGACGGGACCATCCCGGACCTGTTCGCCGCCATGGCGGCCCTCGCCTACGGAACCTGACCAGCCGGCAGATGTCATCGTGGGCGTTTTGTAGCTGGCGCGAGTCGGAGACTCCGCCAGAGAGAACCCAACCAGGGAGAATCCCGTCAGGGAGCACCCCTCCAGAGAGAAGAGAACCTGACCATGGTGACATGTGCGTTCATCGGCCTCGGAGTGATGGGATTTCCGATGGCCGGACATCTCCAGGCCGCCGGGCACCAGACAACCGTCTACAACCGCACGACCTCCAGGGCCGAGGCATGGGTGGAGGCCCACGGAGGCTCCTCGGTACCGACGCCTCGTGAGGCCGCTACCGGTGCCGACGCCGTGATGGTCTGCGTCGGTAACGACGACGACCTGAGATTCGTTGTCTTCGGCGAAGATGGTGCCCTGGCCGGCATGGCCGAGGGCTCGACACTGGTCGACCACACCACCGCCTCAGCCGAGGTCGCGAGGGAGATCGCCGCCGTCGCGTCGGAGATCGGCGTCGGCTTCGTGGATGCACCGGTCTCCGGNGGCCAGGCCGGGGCNCAGAACGGNCAACTCTCGATCATGTGTGGCGGTGACCCGGACGTGTTCGCAACCGTCGAGCCCCTGATCGACTCCTATGCGAAGGCCATNGTGCTGGTCGGCGACGTGGGCAGCGGCCAGCTCACCAAGATGGTCAACCAGGTCTGCATCGGCGGCCTCATACAGGGCCTTGCNGAGGCCCTGGACTTCTCCCGCAGGGCCGGCCTGGACACCGANAAGGTGCTCGCCGCCATCAGCCAGGGNGCCTCNGGTTCATGGCAGATGGAGAACCGGGCCCGCACCATGCTGGACCGCCACTTCGACCACGGCTTCGCCCTGGACTGGATGCGCAAGGACTTCGGCATCGTGTTCGACGAGGCGGAGCGCATCGGCGCCACCCTGCCGGTCACCGCCATGGTCGACCAGTTCTACGCACGTCTCCAGCGTGAGGGCCACGGCCGGTGGGACACAAGCTCGCTCATCGAACTCCTCCGCGACGACTGAGCAGGGTCTCTTCCTGCCCCGGAAGGCGGAGCTTGTTATCGAAAGGCTCCAGGAAGGCAGGCCAGNTGAGGCCGGACATTCTCTGGCAGCCGATTCCGTTCATCCGGTCTGNCAGGCCTCGGTCGGTCAGCCGCCCCGATCAGCGAGTGGATTCGGTCACCACAGCGGCAGGACCGGAGGCTGGTCGGCCANCCAGCCTCTNCGTTCAGCGTGCTGGCTCGGTGCCGGCGACAGTGGTGCGGTGGAGCTCTCGGCGCTGGCCGGGGTAGTCGTTCAACGCCAGGTGCTGGGTCGAACGGTTGTCCCACAGCACGACGTCACCATTCGACCAACGATGTCGGCACGTGAACCGGATGTGGGTGGTGAAGTCGTGCAGCCATCGCAGTAGGCCCGTCTCCTCTGCGGCTCCCGATTCCGTGCCATCCCCAACTCCCGGTCCCCTCAGGCCACGCACGTACGTCCCGTTGAAGTACAGGCTGCGCCTGCCGGTCTCAGGGTGGGTGCACAGCAGCGGGTGCTCCCGGGTCGCNTCGGCGGATTCCGACGTCCGGATGTCCATGCCCGACAGGCCAGCATGCAGTTCCTGCTGGGCGGGCGAGTAGGAGGCACTGGCCGAGTGCACGCACGTGATCTCCTCCAGGCGCTCCCGGTCAGCCGGCTCCAACTCCTCATGGGCAGCGGTCATCGACGCCCACACCGTGTCGCCGCCCACCGCGGGCACGTCCAGGGCGTGCAGGATCGTGAATGCCGGNGGAGCGTCTAGGAACGAGAAGTCGCTGTGCCACACCCCGCCGAAGTTGAATGCCTCGGTCTCGGAGGCCTCCTTGACGACCTTGATCACCTCGGGATGCTCCGGCACCGGCTGCACGAACGGCACCGGCGAGAACCCACCCAACAGGTGGCTAAACCCGGCCTGCTCACCCGGAGAGAGGGTCTGGCCGGGCACGATGACCACCTCGTGGGCCACCAGGGCACTCCGCAGGTCGGCAACCTCCGCCGGGTTCATGTCCGGCCCCAGGTCCAGCCCGTCGATCCGGGCGCCCAGTACCCCCGTCAGCTGTGAAACCGTGATTCCCATGGTCCGGACCCTACGACGACGCCCCACCGGGGGTTGTGTTGGCCCGGTGGCAGGCCCGGGCTGTTCGACTGTCACCTCCACATTTATGGTTGACGGTGATTTCTCCGCCAAGACGCACCTGGAGTCACCGTTCTCACCCGCCTTCTTCCAGGCGGCGAAGCGTGGTCGCGGCCCCCGAAATGAGCGCCCGGCCTGTTCATGGGGCGTACTACTCAAGCAGAACCCCCGGATGGGGCCACCACCTGTCCCCGACAGCGGATCTCAGGGCGGGACTGGTCGGACCCAGCCGCCTGCCCGTATCTGCACCTTGGGGCTCCGCTGTCGCCCTGCCCCTAGTAGCCGAGGGCTCTAAAAACGCTAGCTGGGGCGCCTGAATTCAATAGTCCGATCTACCCGCGCCACCTCGACCGTGTACTGGGCGTACCACCGACTACGGCCTTCGTCCTGGGCGTTCTCATGTTCNAGGTCGGCTCGCCAGGCGGTGATGTCCTCTTCGGTCTGCCAGTAGCACACGGTGATTCCGAGGCCATCGTCTCCCCGAGCCGATTGCATACCCAAGAAGCCCTCACGGGCGTTAACCAGTTCAGCCATGCGGTCAGCCATCTCGTCGTATCCGTCAAGATTGCTTGTCATACGAGTAGTGAAGATCGTGGCGTAATACGGAACCTCGCCTACCAGGCCGAATTCGGTCGCCCCATGTTCGTTGTTCATGACGAAACCATATTTCGACAATGCCCCAGAAGCGCATCTACACCTGGGGGCCCCGAAGTCGACCCACCCCAAAACGGTGGAGAGAGGCGCTCCGCCTACCCCTGAACGGTTGGATAACTCCCAAATCGGGGGCTGAAACACCATTCGCTGGGGCGCAGTCACGCCTCTCACCAGTAACTCTACCTACCCCAGACGCAAATCGACCCTCAAAGTTGGGACGCCTGCGCGTATCTGCACTTAGGGGCTCCGATGTTGCCCCGCAGGCACACAACGGTGGCCATCGAGNTGGCTACCTAGCCTCTGCCTCAACACAGGCAGGTGTTCTGCTTGAGTACCTCGCCCTACAGAATCTGCGACAGGAACAGCTTCGTACGGTCCTCGGTCGGGTTCGAAAAGAACAGGTCCGTCGTGTTCTGTTCGACTATCTGTCCACCCTCCATGAAGATGAGCCGGTCAGCCACCTCCTTGGCGAAGCCCATCTCGTGGGTCACCACCATCATCGTCATGCCGGAGAGCGCCAGCGCCTTCATGACGTCCAGCACCTCCTTGATCATCTCCGGGTCAAGGGCCGAGGTTGGCTCGTCGAACAGCATGATCCGGGGCTCCATGGCCAGGGCCCGGGCGATGGCCACCCGCTGCTGCTGGCCGCCCGACAGTTGGCCCGGATACTTGTGGGCCTGTTCGGGGATACCGACGCGCTCCAGCAGGGCCATGGCCTGGGACTCGGCCTCGGCCCGTGGCTTCTTGCGCACCCAGATGGGGGCCAGGCTCACGTTGTCGAGGATGTTCAGGTGGGGGAACAGGTTGAACTGCTGGAACACCATTCCGACCTCGGACCGCACCTTCTCGATGTTGCGCAGGTCGTTGGTGAGCTCCACGTCGTCGACGACAATGCGTCCCTCCTGGTGGATCTCGAGGCGGTTGATGCACCGGATCCACGTCGACTTTCCGGAGCCGGAGGGCCCGAGCACCACCACGACCTCCTGTTCCTTGATGGTTGCCGACACCTTGTCGAGGGCCTGGAAGTCGCCGTACCACTTCGACACGTCCTCGCACACGATCATGTCGCGGGCTCTGGACAGGTCCCGGGTCTGGCCGCTGGTCGGCTCGGCTGCTGTTGCATCGGTCATGACATCACCTCNTAGGCCTCGAGAGAGGCCGCTAGCGCTCGCCCAGCCCGGTGCGCCGCTCGAGGCGCTGGCTGGCCTTGGACATCTGGTAAGCGAAGATCCAGTAGATCACGGACACGAAGAGG
>JGI26060J43896_10000913_pt1 | contig 10976 bp, 9 predicted proteins | sample MarorgKNORR_S2LV_6_FD_43896 | JGI IMG/M metagenome (IMG submission 43896) | reverse complement strand
ACCGCTACCTTTGGCGGACTAGGAATTGACAATGTTGGTGATCAAATATTGACCCAGATAAAAGGGGTTGGAGCCGTATTGATTTGGTCTGCTGTTGGCACTTATATTATTGTGAAAATTTGCCAAGCTATTACCGGCTTGCGGGTTTCTGATGATGATATCCATGGTGGGCTAGATCAGGCTGAGCATGGGGAAACATCCTACAACTTTCAATAAATTGACCTATAACATTATAAGATATTGGTTTGATTTACAAGAATGTGGGGATTTTACTTGGAGGGTGTCTGACTGGTGGTGCCATCGGATGGATCATCTAGGCAAAAATTAGACTAACTACTTTATGTATTGATGGGAGGAGCCAATGCGCTCCCCCTCCCACCATTCATTCCATAAGTTCAGGTAACTCCTGCATCTCAATCAAACCAGTATATAAAACCTCATCAATGAGTTTTCAAGTAATATATGGCCATTGACGAACGCTACCAAATTCTATTTGAACCTGTAAAGATTGGACCCGTTGTGGCACCTAACCGTTTTTATCAGGTTCCGCATTGCAACGGTATGGGTTACCGTGACGTTACCTCCATGGCTGCATTGCGTGCGATTAAGGCCGAAGGCGGCTGGGGGGTGGTCTGCACTGAACAAGTGGAAATCCACCACACTTCCGAAATCACACCCTTCATCGAACTGCGAATTTGGGACGATAAAGACCTTCCCACACTTTCCAGAATCTCCAATGCCGTCCACACACACGGCTCATTGGCAGGCATCGAACTGGCTTACAATGGCATGAACGGTCCGAATTTGTACTCTCGTGAAGTACCGCTCGGCCCCAGTGACCTGCCCACTTTGACTTTCAGCAACGAACCTGTGCAGGCTCGGGCGATGACAAAGCGTGATATTACAAACTTGCGGCGCTGGCATCGCAACGCTGCCCTCCGCGCCAAATCTGCCGGATTCGACATTGTCTATGTATATGGAGCGCACAGCTTTGCAGCACCACAGCATTTTCTTTCCAGACGTCACAACCACCGCTCAGACGAATATGGAGGCAGCCTGAAAAACAGAGCACGCTTGCTCGTAGAATTGATCGAGGATACAAAGGAAGCAGTCGGTGATACCTGTGCAGTGGCTTGCAGAATCGGTGTGGAAGAACTGCTGGGTGAAGAAGGTATTCACCGTGAGGAAATGCTGGAACTTTTCGGTGAAATCAGTGAACTTCCGGACTTGTGGGATTTGACGCTTTGCAGTTGGGAAATTGATTCGCGTACCTCGCGCTTTGGTGAAGAAGGTCATCAGGAGCCGTTTGTGAGAGGATTCAAGCAACTTACCAACAAACCCGTCGTGGGTGTGGGAAGGTTCACATCTCCGGATGCTATGGTTTCCCAAGTGCGCAGGGGAGTACTAGATATGATCGGCGCGGCGCGGCCTTCAATTGCGGATCCGTTTTTACCTAAAAAAATTGCTGAGGATCGGCTAGAAGACATTAGGGAGTGCATCGGTTGCAACATCTGTGTTTCCGGAGACATGACTATGTCGCCAATCCGCTGTACACAAAATCCGACGATGGGTGAAGAATGGAGGAGGCGCTGGCATCCAGAACGAATTCCCGGCAAGGGTAGCAGCAAGAGCATTCTGATTGTGGGCAGCGGGCCTGCGGGACTGGAATGTGCCCGTGCTTTGGGCCGGAGAGGTTATCAGGTCACACTTGCGGAAAAAAACAATGAACTTGGCGGGCGAGTCACACAAGAATCCCGTTTGCCCGGATTGGTCGCCTGGAATCGAGTTCGGGATTATCGGCTTGGTCAAATCCGCCAAATGGATAATGTTGAATCTTACCTTGCAAGTGATGTTACTGTGGGAGATATTTTAGAATTCGGCAGCGAACACATCGTATTGGCGACCGGCTCAAAGTGGCGGAGCGATGGAGTCAGCCGTCATCATCTTGCGCCACTGGTCTTTCCGGAGACTAAAACATACACACCGGATGATATTTTTGCCGGACGACTTCCCAGCGGTCAGGTGGTTGTGTATGATGATGATCATTATTATCTTGGTGGGGTCATTGCTGAACATTGCCGCAAGAATGGTTGTGAGGTTACATTGGTGACTCCTGCAGCAATGGTTTCGTCATGGACTGTCCAAACTTTGGAACAAGAAATGATTCAGTCAGGGTTGCTGAAAAAAGGAATAAGCATCCTGCCTTATCATGCGGTTCAGCCAGGAAAAAATTCAACTCTGGAGGCCGTTCACATTTATACCAAAGAGGCGAGCATTCTGGATTGCGATGCTTTGGTGCTGGTTACAGCACGTTTACCCAATGCTTCTCTGGCATCTGACCTTGACCTGGTGCGTGATTCCTGGGACGATGCGGGCCTCAAGAGTGTTACTCGTATAGGAGATGCTCTGGCTCCAGCCACTATCGCGGCTGCGGTTTATTCCGGACATCGTTACGCCCGCGAACTGGATGAGAAGATTGATCCGGATGCTGTGCCGTTTGAGAGGGAGTTGACTCAAATTGCTCCGGAACCGGACTGGAACACATTTTGGCAGGAATAATTTCAAGATGACCGCAATATCTCTTTCAGAGTTAAAATCTATATAAAGCATAACTCATCTGTGATTTATGCTCACCTAAACATACTAAACAGTCAAACCTCGTGTCAGCACGATGATCACTATTTATTCAGAAAAACATCGGTTACGTAACGCAAAAACTGAACTTTTTGGTGGTCAGCTTGTTTCTCCTTTTGAAAATCCTTCTCGTGCAGACATCGTTTTGGAAAGAGTGCAAAGTGAGAATCTTGGTGATGTCATCGCTCCCAGGGAATTCGGCATGGAACCGGTTTTGGCACTACACGATGCAGGATTTGTAGAATTCCTTCGAATGGCTTGGGATGAATGGACTAAGACAGGGTACGAAGGCGAGGCAATTCCCACCTGCTGGCCCGCCCGCCGTATGTCCCAACGTATTCCTAATTTTATAGAAGGTAAAGTGGGTTACTATTCACTATCCTCTGAAACCTCAATCAACAAAGGTACATGGGAAGCCGCCGTGGCCAGCAAGGATGTCGCTCTGACAGGTGCAGAATTGTTATTGAGTGGAAATGAAAATGGAGTTTTTTCTCTCTGCCGTCCTCCCGGACACCACGCCGCTTTTGATATGTTTGGCGGATATTGTTTTTTGAACAATGCTGCAATTGCGGCACAATGGTTCAGAGACAACGGGATTGATCGTGTCAGTATTCTCGACGTTGATTTTCACCATGGTAACGGCACACAAGATATTTTCTATGAGCGGGAAGACGTGCTTTACCTCTCTCTACATGGCGACCCTCGTGATGCCTTTCCGCATTTTTCAGGTTATCCGGAAGAAACAGGTCAAAATGCAGGTGAAGGGGCCACATTCAACTGGCCCATGCCTCCAGGGACACAATTCAAGAAATGGTGTGATTGCTTGAAAGAAAGTTTGGCTAAGATAGATCAATTTGGGGCAGGAGTGATTGTTGTATCTTTGGGGGTGGATACTTTTGAGAAAGACCCAATCAGCTTTTTCAAACTGAAATCAGAAGATTTCCTGAGTATCGGCAAGTTGATTGCAGAATTGCAACGCCCCACGCTTTTTGTCATGGAGGGGGGCTATGACATCAACGAGTTAGGTATCAACGTCGTAAATGTCTTGCAAGCTTTTGAGGGGTAGATTCACAAATCACGAACGCATCTTTAGTCGTATTTGATTTTTTCTTTTTTGGAATGTGAAATTGTTAATAAATGTTAGAGAGACAAGGTAACGAATGCGAAAAGTAAAAGTGGCTGTAACGCAAATGGCTTGTTCCAGAGAACATCCAGATAACATTGAAAAAGCAGAAAGTATTGTTCGAGAAGCTTCAAACCGGGGAGCAAATATCATTTTGTTGCAAGAATTGTTTGAAACACAGTATTTTTGCATAGACCAAAATCCGGAATATTTTGAATGGGCGCGTCCTTTTGAAAAGCATCCGATGCTGGAAAGGATGAGTCGTTTGGCAAAAGAATTGAGAGTGGTTCTTCCAGTTAGTTTCTTTGAACGGTCAGGAAAAACATATTTTAACTCGCTCGCCATGATTGACGCAGATGGCCAGCAATTGGGAGTTTATCGCAAATCACATATTCCTGACGGTCCTGGCTATCAGGAAAAATTTTATTTTTCTCCTGGGAATAGCGGCTTTCGTGTTTGGGAAACTCGTTTTGGAAAAGTAGGTGTTGGAATTTGCTGGGATCAATGGTTTCCAGAAGCAGCGCGTGTAATGGCCTTGCAAGGTGCTGAAATACTTTGTTACCCAACTGCAATCGGTTCAGAACCTCCCGATCCAGATTATGATTCTTGCCCGCACTGGACACGGACAATGCAGGGCCACGCGGCAGCGAATATCATGCCTGTTATGGCATCCAATCGTATTGGTTTTGAAAAAGGCCTGACTGGAAAGTCTGGGGCGAACTATGATTTAACCTTTTACGGCTCCTCTTTCATTGCCGGACCAACCGGAGAATTGCTTGAACAAGCAGGACGTATAGAGGAACAAATTTTGATAGCAAGATTTGATCTGGATGAAATACAAAAAATGCGTTCTGGGTGGGGAATTTTCAGAGATCGACGACCTGAATTGTATCAAACTCTTTTCAGTTTGGACGGTTCATAATTCTATCTTTACTTTATAAAATAAGCATCAGGCCATATAATAGACAGTGCTTTCCGACGTTACATACTTGTTACTTAAGTTGAAATGGGGGGTATGAAATTGCTGGATCAGACTAAAATATCAGGGCTGATAGACACCTATATGGACACCTAAATTCACACTCAGGATTCCTGTGTAGGAAATGTTGGCTAGTTTTTTAGAGAGGGTGTCTTACTGTAAAGAATTAGCGGAGCTTTCCCACATGAATGTTGAATCCGGAGTTGTGGTTCCACGACATCAGCCGTTCGATTTCGTCGGAGTCAAGGACTTCCTGATTTTTCAGCACGGTCAGATACCTGGCACGCAAGCGAACGGTAACAGCGGTCGCGGAACACCCTTTCAGCTCATGAAAACGTCCTTCCCGAACAAGCCCGGGAAGCACCAGCGCATGAACATGGGGATGGAAGTTGAACAGGCAGCCTTGGGTCTGCAGACAGAAGATCCCTCCGCTCAGGCCATCGCGGATTTGCAGGAGTTCATGAAGGTATTCCTGCCAGGCCTCCCATGCGCTCCGAAGCAACAGTTTGCCGAGTCTGCGTATGCGACGCAGATAACCACGCAGCAACTTGGGGATGGTGAAGGTGACGTGCCGATGATTCAGGGGATGAACAATTTCCAGGACCTTTTCCCCGAACAATAAAGAACGCTTGCTCGTGCAGTTCGGACAAACTCCGAGGGCCAGGCAGGAAAAGGCCACAAAAAAGTCGTGTCCGTAACCGGTGCAGCGCACACGCGCCACACCGTTTTCTCGTGAATGCCGCACTCAAGAAAGGAGAAAACCGCGCTCTGGACTTACTTGATGCACAAATATAGATGTCAGACTTATTACCATAATTAAATCATTTTATGCAATCACTTCGATGGAGGCTGAAATAAGAATTGATAGGTCATTTGAACAAAACAAGTAAATATTAAAATTCAATAGTCAATGGATATTAATCTCTGGATTTTTCAGGTTTCTCCATTTCCTTCAAACTGTTTCGATTTCTTTGGAAACTCTGATGCCGTAAAGTGCAGACACCACAACTATCTGGATTCATTAACTTATCCACTCTCCATTCATCGGGTGGAATAAAACCTCCTCTCCATAAACCTGCCTGGTCATTTATTGCCAGTCTTTCCTGTCCATGAAAATGATTTTCAGAACCCTTTTTTACCAAAGCCCAACCCCGGCGAACCAACCATGAATTGAGATTTTCACCATTAACCCAACAAGAAGCATTCTCAGGTGTTCCTTCAGTCCAGGAAAGGTTAACAAAAATCATACAATGTGTCGGTGCAGTGGCTAATTTTCCCCCAAATACCTCCCATGCAGTTTTACCACAAGCCCATTCCCCTTTTTTGTCTTTGCAGAGAGCTTTATATGCAATTACTCGAATGCCCTGCAGTGAAATAACCCTGCCTTGCACCCTAATAAAACCTGCTTCAGGTAGAATTTCTCCTTTTCCTGAAAGATCCGCATAGATCCCATTAGCCCAAATTAACAAAAATATGCCCAGAGCTGTAACGAACGGTATTGTCCTACACCCAAAGCAAAAACTCATCTTACACTTTAAAAGAAACATTAACCATGTCCTTCAATCTCGGGGCAAGATCACAACTGCATCATTAGACCACTGCAACCACACTCCTTGGTTGGGTTGACGTAGATGATCGATGGAACGTTCTAAGTTTTGTAGTGCAACCAAAACAGGTTCATCACGTTTTTCAAGATGGACATAAAAGTGACTGCGATCACCAAGATAGGCAGAAGGTCCCATTTTTCCCGCTATGACATTAGACTTAGCTTCTGGTGCAAAAAAAGAAGGTTTAAGTTTCTCCGGCCGGATAGCAACCCATATACTACTCTTGGGAGCAATCGGTATCTGGCAAGTCTAAAATGACTTCTCCCAGAGATTGAGTTGAAACTATTAGTTGGTTTTTTTCTACATCAATCACTTCTCCTTCAAAAAAGTTCATGCTGCCAATAAAGTCAGCTACAAAGCGTGAGCCAGGAGATTCGTAGAGTTGAGAAGGTGAAGCGATCTCCATAACATGTCCTTCCGACATCACTGCGATTCTATCAGACAATGTAAGCGCTTCTTCCTGATCATGGGTCACGAAAAGAAAGGTAATGCCAAGTTGTTGTTGCAACTGACGTAGTTCAATCTGCATCTGTTCACGTAATTTCTTATCCAGTGCCCCAAGAGGCTCATCCAGCAACAAAACCTTCGGCTGTTTTATCAGAGCCCTGGCCAAGGCTACCCTCTGACGCTGACCACCTGAAAGTTCCTCCGCACCTCTTTTCCCGTAGCCCTGCAACTTAATCAATTCAAGGATTTCATCGATACGCCGGTTCAGATCTATTTTAGATAATCCTGACTTACGCATGCCAAAAGCAATGTTTCCACGAACATCCATATGTGGAAAAATCGCATAATTCTGGAATACCATGTTCACCGGTCTATGGTTTGGAGGAGTTGCAGACATGGGCTGACCATCAATAAAAACTTCACCTGAATTAGGCATTTCAAAACCTGCAACCATCCTTAGTAGAGTCGTCTTACCACATCCTGATGGCCCAAGCAGGGAAAAAAATTCACCCTGTTTTATCTCAAAGTTAGCTCCATCTACTGCCTGAACATCTCCAAAAGACTTGCTAACATCCTGAAATGAAATGATCGCTTCCTGGCTCATATTAAATTCCTGAAGTAGTTTCGAGTTTAATTCCCCTGCGACGTACCCATTCAGCGAATGAGACTACAAAAAACGATATAACAAAAATACTGGACCCCAGGGCCAGTACCGCTGGGATTTTCGTTGGAAAACGCAAAGAACTCCATATATAGATTGGCAATGTAGCGTCGGTGCTTGAAAGAAAAAAAGCCAGTACAAACTCATCGAAAGAAATTGTGAAAGTGAGCAACAGGCTGGCGACAATACCAGGCAAAACAATAGGAAAAGTCACCCTCCAGAAAGTAATCCAGGCATTCTCCCCAAGGTCCAATGCAGCTTCTTCCAGACTCTTGTCGAAACCTTCCATACGGGAGATCAGAATCAGCATCGAGAAAGGGATACACAGCAAAAGATGAGAGAAACCTATCGTCCATAGCGAAAGGGGTATGTTGGCTTGACTGATAAGGATCAACAGTGATATTGCGAGGATGATCTCAGGAATAACCAGGGGGATCATAATAAAACTGACGAGTGGACCTCTGCCTCGTAATCGGTAGCGGGTTACGGCCCTGGCTGCCAGCATCCCCAGGATGGTGCTGAAGATGGCCACGAGCAAGCCCACCTTTATGCTGTTTAAAAGAGCTTCTAGCATACTGGGACTGTGGATCATTTTGTCGTACCACTTCAGGGTAAAATCCTTGAGTGGGAAAGTAATATAAGTAGAGTTGTTGAATGAAAAAAGTGGAAGAAACAAGACAGGCAGGTAAATAAACGTCAGGTACAAAATCGCATAGATCAAAAACCCGTCTGGTTTCTTCCATATTCTGATGTTACTCATGCAATTCTCTTTCGAAAGCTGTGAGTCCCCCAAAGGAATAGACAAACCATCAAAGTCACAGTAATCATGGACATCACCGATATAGCAGCGCCCAAAGGCCAGTTCTGGGCTTTTCCGAACATCGACTGGATGATGTTGCCGATCATGATCCCTCTGGGGCCACCGACCAGCGATGGAGTGACGTAATCTCCAACTGTTGGGATGAACACCAGCAGACTCGCAGCGATCACTCCCGGCAGTGAAAGCGGCAGGGTGACCCGCACAAACGTCATAAAACTGTTCTCGCCAAGATCACGTGCAGCCTCAAGCAGTGAGCGGTCAATTTTCTCCAGTGAAACATAAATCGGTAGTATTGCAAAAGCAGCCCAGGCATGGGCCAGGGTGATGACCACTGACGTTGGGTTATAAAGAAGAAATTCTAATGGTTCATTTAAAAGACCTAATGACTTGAGACCAGAGTTGATTACACCGTTGTAACCTAGCATGATCTTCCAAGCAAAAACCCGCAGCAGGTAACTGGTCCAGAAGGGCACGGTGATCAGAATCAACCAGATCAGTTTGTTGCGTTGAATCCTGAAGGCAATGAAATACGCCATTGGGTATGCCAGCAGCACTGTGACAAAGGTCACCAGGCTGGACATGCGGATCGACTTGAAAAGGATTTTGATGTAGATCGGCTTCTGGAAAAAATCTGTATAGTTCTTTAAAGAGAAAGTTTGAATGAAGTCTAAATATTCCTGGATCCAGAAGCTCAATGTGAACAGCACCGCCAGTGGCATTACCAGTCCCAGAATCATAGCCATTAGAGTTGGAGAGAGGAGCGTATAACCCCGGAGGGATTCGCTTTTCAAGAACATTCTAGTTAGACGAAACCGGAGACTTAATGGTCTTGTAGTGAAGCGGGTTGTGCTCGCCATTTTACTTGTTGATCAGAATGAGATAATCCGAAGAATATGATTTTTTTACAATGTTCAATACATTGATCAAAGGGTGGGGGGAAACAGCAAAACATTGAGGGTCTTTGCAGACCCTCAATCATTATGACGGGATTAGAGTCCTGCTTTAACCTCTTCAAACATGGCTTGTAAAGCCGGTTCGTTTGCCATAGGTTCCTGAAAAATTCCTGATAAAAGCATTTCTTCAGCATTGGTTGAAAAACCTAGTTCTTTGAGTTTTTCAGGGCTGACCTGTTCAAAGGCTTTCGCGTTACCATGGCCGTATCCGTATTCGACAATCTCGTAAACACCGCTTTCCACACTCATGTAAGCATCCAAGTAATCGTAGATTCTGTCGAGTTTGGACGGGTCGTGATCGGTCATTAGGCAGAAGCCGCAGACCCAGGTCATGGCTCCCTCTTTGGGATTCATGTACTTAACGTTGATACCTTCTTTCTTTAATTTCGCGTAACCATCATTCCATGATGTGGCTGCCACCAGTTCACCTGCGGCCATCGCCTGCTCCATCTCTGACGAACTCCCCCAGTAGAAACGTATCAAGGGTAGTTGCTCCTTAAGCGCCGCACGGGTCTTTGCCATTTCGGCATCGGTCATGTTGAAAGGGTTTTTGGCCCCAATATGAATCGCTGCCACCATCACACCGTCTATGAGACTGTCAGCCATTGAAAGGCGACCTTTGTATTTGGGATCCCAGAGGATGCCCCAAGTCTCGTTATTGACATATTCCGGAGCAAGATCGGGCCGATAGAGTACCGAAGTCTGTCCCCAGTCGGTGGGAACGAAATACTGTTTGCCGTCGATGACGGTACCTGGAATGTTTTTTAAGGTAGGAATTATATCGGGCCAGTTGCTCAGGCGGCTGGTATCAATTGGTAAAATGATACCAGCATCATACCAAATCGGCACCTTATAGGTGCAGGGCTGAGTCAGGTCGACTTTGAATCCGGCACGCATTTTGGCAAAGGCCTCTTCTTCGTCGGCAAAAATTGAAATATTTGGGGATGAACCATATTTAGCCACATAGGCGGCGTGCAATTCAGGAACTTCCCATCCCTCCCAGGTAAATACGGTGGGGTGATCTCCTCTGGCAGCTTGAGTCATGCGTGAACCCATAGGCATCATTACCATTGTTGCCCCCAAAGCCATCAAATTCTTGTTGAATTGTCTACGGCTCATCCGGCCAGTTGCCAACTGTTCTACAATTTCTTCTTTTTTCATTGCGCTCTCCTTTGTTTTAAGTACTGAAGCTTGGGAAAAACTAGCATTTCCGCAGAAAATCAACACAAAAAATATCTACGTAAAGCAATAATTAAGTCCCGAGATTAAGGTTCGTTAAAAGTGGAAGGTTATAGTAGTTTTATTTGTTTGTCAAGAAAAATAATCAAATTATATAAATGGTTATCTGGTACGTCTTTACCAGTTATGGGGATTTACGAATAATGGACTAATAATTTGAGAGGAAATCTGCACCAGAATTGTTGGGTGCAGAATAGTTGATAATGTATTGGAGGTTGTCTGACTGTGAAGAATTAGTGGTGCCATCGGATGGATCATCTAGGCAAAAATTAGACTAACTACTTTATGTATTGATGGGAGGGGCCAATGCGCTCCCACTGGTGGCTGTATGCTGAGCCTCATCCCCCCTCACTCCTCAAGTTCTGGTAGTTCCTGCATCTCAACCAATCCGGTGTATAGCACTTCATCAGTAACTTGACTAACGCTCATGCCAGTACGCTCTGACATTGAAACCAAGGTCTTTTTGATGTCTGGGTGGATGGTGGACGACAGCACAGGGCGTTTCTCTTAGTC
>JGI26060J43896_10000906_pt1 | contig 11016 bp, 10 predicted proteins | sample MarorgKNORR_S2LV_6_FD_43896 | JGI IMG/M metagenome (IMG submission 43896) | reverse complement strand
GCCGGGCTCCGGTGGGCGGTCCTGGAAGCGACGCCGGAGGCGGTGTTCCCGTGGCCGGTCCTGGTCGTCAACCTGGTGGGTTGTGCCCTGCTCGGTGCCCTCCTTGGGCCAGGGACTTCACGCTCTACCCGACTGCTGGTCGGCACCGGCCTGTGTGGTGGCCTGACCACCTTCTCCACGTTCGCCGTGGAGGTGGCTCGACTCCTCCGGGCCGACGATGCCTCCACCGCCGTGGCCTACATGGTGGTCTCCGTGGTCGGAGGCCTGGCCGTGGCGATCGCCGCTCGTGCCACTACCGGCTACCGGAGGAGCACGGCGTGCTGACGGTCCTCGGCTTCACGGCTCTGGCCGGGGCGGGGGCGGGGCTCCGCTTCCTGGCCACCGACCGCTGGCCGGGCGGGCACCGGGGCACGCTGTTGGTGAACGTGGTTGGATCGCTGGCCCTCGGGTTGCTGGCCGGGGCCTCGGCACCGGTTCCGGTGGTCGTCGGTGTCGGTGGACTGGGTGCTCTCACCACCTTCTCGACGTTTGCCGCCGACACCCTCGACCTGGCGGCTAACCGGCCGGTGCGGGCTGTCGGGCACGTCTTGACCACCGTGGTGCTCGGCGTGGCCGCCGCGGCGGCGGGCCTGGCCCTCGTATCGTGACGGGCTGGTGGTGGGCCGGTTCAGCCGATGTGGGTGAGGCCCCGCATGTAGGGCTGAAGTACCTCGGGCACGGCCACCCGACCGTCGGGTTGGCGGTGGGTCTCCACCACGCCGGCCCATACCCGGGGCACGGCCAGGCCGGAGCCGTTCAGGGTGTCCACCACCCGGGTGCCCTTCTCTTCGGCAGGCCGGTACCGGACGTTGGCCCGTCGGGCCTGATAGTCGCTGAACCACGACACCGAGGACACCTCCAGCCACTGATCGACGCCTGGGGCGTAGACCTCCAGGTCGAACGTTCGCGCTGACGAGCCGCCTAGGTCTCCGGCGCATAGGTCCAGCACCCGGTACGAGAGGCCCAGGTCGGTGATGGCCGCCTCGGCTCGAGCCAGGATGTCGGCGTGTACCTCTGGTGACTGCTCGCGGGTGGCGTAGGCCAGTAACTCCACCTTGTCGAACTCGTGGACCCGGAGCAGGCCCCTGGTGTCTCGACCGGCCGACCCGGCCTCGCGCCGGAAGCACGAGGTGTGGGCCATGAGCTTCATCGGCAGGTCGGCCTCGTTGAGCACCTCGTCACGGCAGAACGAGGTGAGGGGAACCTCGGCCGTGGGGATGGCCCACAGGTCGTCTCGTTCCAGGTGGTAGGCGTCGTCGACGAACTTCGGGAGGTGCCCGGTCGATACCATCGTCTCCGTCTTGACCAGGCTGGGAGGGCGCATCTCCCGGTAGGCGTCGGCGTTGCGGTCCAGGCCGTACTGGATGAGCGCCCGGCACAGGGTGGCCCCCTGCCCGGTGTACATCACGAACATGGACCCGGAGAGCTTGGTACCTCGTTCCACGTCCAAGATGCCCAGTTCCTCGCCGACCTCCCAGTGGGGGACCCGCTGGTGGTCCCCGTAGGCATCCTCATCCCAGTGTTCGTAGCGGACGACCACGTTGTCGGCCTCGCCCGCCCCGTTCGGACAGTCGTCGTCGGGGATGTTGGGGACCCGTAACAGGATCTCCCGGATCTCGTCTGCCAGCTCATCAGCCTCCGCGGCCAGGGCTTCCTCCTGCTCTCCTAGTTCCCGGCTCCGGGCCTGCAGGTTGGCCGCCTCGTCGGCCCGACCGTCCCGGTGGAGGCCGCCGACCTCCTGGGAGATGGTGTTTACCTCGTTACGCAGGCGGTCTCGTTCCTCGGCCAGGGCCCGCTGGCCGGCATCCAACTCCACTGCCCGGTCCAGCCCGGCGGTTTCCTCGCCCCGGCGGGCAATGGCTGCCTTGACGGCGTCGGGGTCGCTGCGTAGTAGCCGGATGTCGATCACGGAACCGAACCTAGCGGGGCCGTACCACGGCTACTCGACTCGTTGGGGTCCCGCCGACCGCTCCTGCAGGTCGAGGTGCCGACCCTCGGCTGGTCGCATCTGTTGGTTCTCGCGGTGGTGGATCCGCGAGTACCCGATGAATTTCACCACGATGATTCCCCAAAGGTAGAAGCCCCCCAGCAACTTCATGATGAGGCCGGCGGCCTGCTGGTCGGATTGGACGGTCACCCCCCAGAGCTCGAACCCGTCGTCGTAGTGCTTGTACACGGTTCCCTCGGCGAATGTCAGCCAGGCCGCCGGGATGGTGGGGATGACCGACATGAGGAACAGGTAGAGCATCTGGCCGGGAACCGAGATCCGCAGTTCCGGCAGCGGGGCTGCTACCGGGACCCACATCAGGAGGGCGGTGACGAACAGCGCCACGTGGACCGTGTAGTGGAAGGCCCCCGAGTCGAATGACCACTGGACCACGCCACTCCAGTGGGTGAGAGCCACCAGGCCGTTGAACAGCACCCCGGCCACCACCGGGTGGGCCATGCGGCGCAGCACCCGGGAGCCGGTGCCGCCCTCCAGCACGAGAAGACGGGCCAGCCAGGCCGGCATGGCCAGCAGGAAGAGCGGCGGCACGATGAACGTAATCACCAGGTGTTGGACCATGTGTACCGCGTAGAGGTGCTCCTCTGCGATGTCGTGGACCGGCCAGTCGGCCGAGGCCAGCAGCAGGATCGTGGCCACCACGAAGGCCCGGCGTTGGAAGGGTGTGGCTACAGGCTGCCCGGCCGGTACCACCCGGGGGCCGATGATCCGGCCGGCCCACCATCCGAGGGCCAGGATCGAGGCGACCAGCAACCAGACCTCGGGATGGGCCTGCCACTGCCACGGATCGGTCGCCGCCACCATGGTCACCACCGGCCGGAACCCGGCCGCCACCACGATCCCGACGAACTGGTTGCCGCCACCGGGCGACGGGTCATGTCAGCCCTTGTGCCAGAACTCTAAGACGGTGAGGAGAATGCCGTAGACGACTGTGGCCAGCACCAGGCCGGTCACGAAGAACTTCGTAAACAACGGGCTGTCGAACCGTAGGTGCATGAACCAGGAGGCGACGTAGAAGAACTTGAAAACCATCATCACCATGAGCAGTGGGATGAGGACTTCGCCGGGCATGTGGACGAAGTAGGTGGCAACCTCCAGCGCGGTGACGAACGCCAGGATGGCGGCGATCTGGATGTACTTGGCGTCCGAGGGGTGCTCGTGCCCCCCGTCGTGGCTGTCGACGTGCTCGGCGGCTGCGGTGCTCATGGTCAGGGCTCCCGGATCAGCTGGTGGGCGAGGGCACCAGGTAGATGACGGTGAAGATGAAGATCCACACCACGTCGACGAAGTGCCAGTACAGGCCGATGATCTCCACAGTCTCCGATCGTTCCCTGGTCAGCGTCCCACGGAACGAGGAGATGAGCAGCGACATCAGCATGAGAATGCCCAGGCTCACGTGTACGCCGTGGAAGCCGGTCAGGGTGAAGAAGGCCGACGAGAACGGGCTGGTTGTGTAGCCGAGCCCCTCTCGCACGAAGGTCGTGAACTCGTAAACCTGTCCGCCGATGAACAGCGAGCCGAGCAGGGCGGTGGTTAGGAGCCAGACTCGGTTGTTTCGGATGTCGCCTCGTTGAAGGGCGGCCAGGGCCAGCACCATGGTCAAAGAGCTCATGAGCAGCACGAAAGAGCTGACTGACGTGAACGGGATGTCGAAGATGTCACCCGGAGCCGGACCGTCACCAAACTTGCTCCGGTAGATCAGGTAGGTCGAGATCAGGCCGCCGAACAGCAGGCACTCTGAGCCCAGGAACACCCACATCAGCAGCTTGTTGTTGGACAGGCCGGTGCCCGTTCCGTGGCCGTGCGACACGGCGGCGGTGTCAGCCAACGGGGGCCTCCTCAGCGGTCTCCTCAGCCGGTGTGGCCCCGGACCCGTCGTCGACGGGTTCGTCGCCACCGTGGTCGTGGTGGTGGCCGTGGGGGCCGTCCGGGTCGTCGACTGGTTCGAAGCTCCAGCCGTAGATGGCCATCAGGATCAGCACAGCTCCTGGCACGCAGAGCCAAAGCGTGTATATGAGGCCGAGCCCCACGAAGGGCAGGCCAGCGGCCAGCACGACCGGCCAGTAGGAGGGTGAGGGAAGGTGGGTGTCGGTGGCCGACCCGTCTTGACAGACCTCCTCGGCGCTGGCCACCCGAACCACCTTGCCGTTTTCGTCTTCGCCGTACTTGCGGTGCCAGAACTCGTCCAGTGCCTCGACTTGGATGTCGTCGTCGAAGTTGTGGACCGGTGTCGGGTTCGGGGTGAACCACTCCAGGCTGCGGGCGTCCCATGGGTCCAGTCCGACCGGAGGCTCGTGCCTGGCCCGGCGGGCCGACATCACCACGTTGACGATAAACGTCAGAACTCCGAGGGCGATAATGAAGGCTCCAATGGTGGCAAACATGTTCCAGAACTCGAAGCCAAAGCCCGGGCTGTAGGAGTCGATACGGCGGGACATGCCCTGTAGTCCCAGGATGTGCATCGGACCGAAGGTCATGTTGAAGCCAACGAGCATCAGCCAGAAGTTCCACTTGCCGAGCTTGTCGCTGAGCAGNTGGCCGAAGACCTTGGGCCACCAGAAGTAGAAGCCGGCAAAGATGCCCAGTAGGGCACCGCCGAAGATCACGTAGTGGAAGTGGGCCACGATGTAGTAGGTGTCTGTCTGCTGGGTGTCGGCCGGGGCCAGTGAGTGGGTCACGCCGGACAGGCCGCCGATGGTGAACATCGAAACCACGCCGGAGGCGAAAAGCATCGGGGTGTTGAACCAGATCCGACCACCCCACATGGTGGCCAGCCAGTTCAGGATCTTCACGCCGGTCGGCACAGCGATGAACATGGTCGACACCGAGAAGGCGGCCACCGAGATCGGGCCGATCCCTGAGACAAACATGTGGTGTGCCCATACGCCCCAGCCCATGAAGCCGATGGCGATCCCCGAGAAGACCATGAACGGGTAGCCGAAGAGGGGCTTCCGGGAGAAGGTCGGGATGACCTCACTGATGATGCCGAAGCTGGGCAGGATCAGGATGTACACCTCGGGGTGGCCGAAGATCCAGAACAGGTGCTGCCAGAGCAGGGGATCGGCGCCCATCTCCGGGTTGAAGAAGTTAGACCCGAAGTTGCGGTCGAACAGGAGCAGGAACAGCGCCACGGTGATCACCGGAACGGCGAAAAGCAAGAGGAACTGTACGACCAGGATCATCCAGGTGAATACCGGCATCTTGAACAGCGTCATACCGGGAGCCCGCATATTGAGCACGGTCACGATCAGGTTCATGGCCGAGATCAGCGAGGCGATGCCTGTGATCTGCAGGCCAATGGCGTAGAAGTCCATGCCCTTGCCCGGCGAGAAGACCATCCCAGTGTTCGGGGCATAAGCGAACCAGCCGCCATCGGGTACGTCACCGAGGATCCACGACATGTTCAGGAACACCGCACCGGCCAAGAAAATCCAGAACGACAGAGCATTCAGCCTTGGAAAGGCGACGTCGCGGGCCCCGATCTGGAGCGGTAGGAGGTAGTTAGCGAAGGCGGCAGCCAGCGGCATGATCACCAGGAAGACCATGGTCACACCGTGCATGGTGAACACCCGGTTGTAGGTGTCGGCGCCCAAGACGGTGCCGTCTGGAGTGGCCAACTGCAGGCGGATCAGCAGGGCCTCAATGCCACCGATGATGAAGAACACCATGGCCGCCGCGCCGTAGAGGATGCCGATCTTCTTGTGGTCAATCGTGGTTACCCAGTCGCGCCAGCCGGTGTTGGCCTTCGGCCGGGTATATGCGCCGAGCGGCCGGGCCGGTGCTTCGAGTTCCATGGTGTCGGTCATTACTCGACCTCCGTCGCGGCGATGATGTCGAGGGTGGGTGTCTCCCCCAGGGTCTGGAGGTACGCCACCACGTCATCAATCTGTCCCTCGCTGAGACCTATGGCCGGCATTCCCCGGCGACCCTCGGCGTAGGCGGGCTTCTCGGCCGGCGCGTTGCGAAGCCAGGCCTCAAGTTGGGGCCGGTTCAGGGTGCCGTCCGACTCGTACAGGTTGAAGATGCCCCCCGCGTAGGTGGTCCGGCTCATCAGGTGGGTCAGGTTCGGCGCCGCGTTGGCCACCAGGTCGGCGCCCCGACTGGTGTCGTCGTTGACGCCGTTCACCACGTGGCACCGGGCGCACTGACCTTCGAAGATCTCTCTGCCGCGCTGGGCCGCAGCCCTGTTCGGTTCAACCGCCGGACGCATCTGGCGATCCACCCAGGCCTGGAAGTCTGCTGGCTCCATGGCCACCGTCTGCATCCGCATCCGTGAGTGGCTCAGGCCACAGAACTCGGTGCACTGGCCGAAGTAGAGGCCCGGGACGTCGGCCTCAATTTTCCACGGCGAGACCCGACGGGGCACGGCGTCCCGTTTACCGTTCAGGGCCGGGATCCAGAAGCTGTGGATCACGTCACGGCTGGTAATCGACAGGCCGATCTCCGATCCGGTTGGGATCACCATCTGGTTGGCCGTCACAATGTCGGCTGGCGGGAGGTTCCGGGGATCCGAGAGGTCCACACCGTCCAGGCCGTCGAAGTAGTAGCGAAACTCCCACCACCACTGCTGGCCCACGACCACAATCTCCGGATCCCACGAGGTGGCCGTGCCGTCCACGGCCACCTGGATATCCGTGCGGTCCGAGCTGTTCAGCTCGAAGTGGCTGATCACTGCGAAAACGGCGATGACCGCCATGATCACGGCCGGTCCGATGGTCCAGCCAATCTCGACCCGGAAGTTGCCGTGGATCTGCTCGGGGAACTCGTCGGTGCTGTGATCGTCCCGGAACTTGAACCAGATGACCGCCGTGGCACCGAAGATGATGACGAAAACAATGCCGGCCACCAAGAAGATCGGGTCGGACAGCGAGTCGATAGACCGAGAGATCGGACCCTGTGGCTCCAAGGTGTCCAGCGGGGCGTCGGACGCGCAGCCACTGAGGGCCAGTACTGCACCTGAAGCGAGGGCGGCGAGCCACCCGGGATGTAGTCGCTTCGTGATCAATGGTCCGTCTCCACCTGGGTGTCGTCGTGGTGTTCTCCCCCACCCTTGTGATGGAACTCCCGCTCACCACTCACCGCGGCGATGATGCCGAACACGAGGACGGCCAGACAACCCACGAACAAGACGCCGCGCACTGTGTTTCGGGGCAACTCGGGCCGCTTGCTGATCCACATGGCCAAGCCGAAGATGGCTAGACCGATCACGGTCGCTACGACGACAGCACCGATGACCGATGAGGTCAGCAATATCCGTGACACGGCCACCACGAGGATGCCAACACCCACGGCCCCCAGAACAGGGATCTCGATCGGTCGCATCAAGTTCTCCCGTGCGTCAGCGTTAACCGACGCATCGTCCGAGACCTTCTCCGACCAGTTGGTCATCGTCCACTCGACAGCCACCGCTCCCAGGAGGCACAAACCGATGACGAAGATCGCCGGATGGACCACCAAGCCCACCCCGACAGCACCGAGGCCGAGGGCCCCAAACACCGGCCACAGCGAGTTGCCGACCACCGCCTGAGCGGGTGGCGCCTCCTCTAGGCCAAGGAAGTCGGCCTGCGCGTCGGCGTCAGCGTCGCGGAAGGCCACGGCGACCAGGCCCAGNAGGGCCAGCACTCCGGCTCCCGTGACCAGGATGGTGTAGGACACGTGGTTTCCGACACCGCCCTTCCATCCCAAGGACAGCGGCCCGGTCTCGGTGGCCCCGGAGGTGTAGCCGGCGAACACGGCGGCCAGAACGGCGCCGAGAAAGAACCCAAACCAGAGTTTGAAACCCGTGGTGAGCATGTCGGTCCCCTGCCGCTACTTGGCGATGTAGATGCCGACCCAGATGACCGAGTAAACGGCCACCACGGCATACCAGTAGAGGGCCGCCGCCGAAACGAGGTCGCGGTGACGGCTGGTGTCTTGCCCACCCAGGGCCCGCAGCAGGAGGAGACCCAGCCAGACAACGCCAACAGCCACCATGACCAGGTGCGAGCCGACGATCACGAATAGCAGCGTCGCTGCTTCGCTGGCGTCGATAGGCAGCCCGATATCAGCGAAATAGAACGCCGTCTGGTTGACCATGGCAATGCCCAACACGGCGGTGAGAGCGAGGGCCAGGTAGGCGTGGACTCGGTCATCGTTGAGAACGGCCGAGACGGCCCACCCCATGGTGATGGCCGACAGGGCCATAGTGGCCATATTCATGCCACCAGGCACCAACTGGATGGCTCCCTCGGGGAACCAGGCAGTCCCCCATGCCATGGCATCGGCCCGAATGGAGAAGTAGAGGGCAAACAGCCCGCCGAAGTAGAGCAGGACGCTGCCCGTGCCGAACGCCGAGGCGACAACGAGGGTTCTGGGGCGGGTCGGGGCGGCCGGGGCGGCAGACATCAGGCGGAGCCTGCCTTCTTGGCGGCCGTTAGGTGCAGGATCCCCGACGCCTGCCAGGCCACCAGGCCACCTACCAGGGCCAGGGAGCCCACCATAGAGACAAGGTTCAGGCCGTCGACCCCGGAGCCCGGGTACCCGGCGGTGGCCAGGTCCACGCCGGTGAAGTCGCTCTGGCCGAGCAGGCCGCTGATCAGGTCAGTGGCCCCGACGAGGACAACCCCGCCGGCCACGGCCAGTCCGCCCAGGAGGTTCAGGCCGGGACGGGCACCCGGGCCACCCACCAGATCGTCACCCCAGTGCTGAAAGCCAGCACCCACACCGAGGACCGCCCCGCCAACCACCAGCGTGAACTGAGCACCGGTGACCGAGGTACCGAGAAGGTCCAGCGGAGCGATGACCCGCAACGCTCCAACGGCGGTGCCGGCCACGATCAGCAGGACGGAAAGCAGGGCACAGACCACCTCGGCGGGCGGGCGTGTACCAAGATTCGAGGCACCCCGTCGNAGCGTGTCGGCCACCCCACCCAGGATGGCCAAAGCCACCGGCACGATGGCGAAGGCCATCACCACGTAAAGGGCCTCCTCCATGACTGGGGTGCCTGGCGTGTCGAAAAAGGACTGGGCGTAGGCGCCGAAGGACAGGAGGCCGAAAGCGGCGGTGGCGACCAGCAGGACGTCCCGGTTGGCCTGGGTTGTCCCGGTGGTCGCCGAGAGCACGTCCAAGGCGATGCCGAGCACTGGGAGGGCCAGCACGTAGACAGCTGGGTGGGTGAACATCCAGGAGAGTTGTTCCCAGATGGCATCTTCGGCGCCGAACCGCACGGCCGGGCGGCCTTGGAGGTCGACGTAGGCCAACACGGTGTTGGCGGCCAGCACCGGCAGCATGCTGCCCCATATCGTGGCGCTGACCAGGGTGGTCCAGCTGGTGAACGGCAGGTCGCGGAGGCCCGTTCCGGTTGATCGACCGGAGATGATCGTGGTCACGACGCACACGGTGGCTAGTAGCAGGCCGGCGATGGCCAGGAGGAGGCCCATCAGAGTTAGGGCGGTGGCCTGGCGCTGGCCGCCGGCGCCCGGCGTTCCGAGGCCTCCGTCGGCTAGGAAGCCGACGACGGTCAGCACGGCGCCGACCAGCCATGTCCAGCAGGCCAGGGCGGCGGCCCGGGGAAAGACCAGCGTGTTGGCCCCGCACTGACGGGGCACCACCGTGGTGGCCAATGCCATCAGGGCTGGAAGCACGCCGAGCAGGACGAGGGTGACGCGATGTGCCGACCAGAACTGGAAGACCTCGTCGGCGCTGCCGAGCAGGTCGGCCGAGGTGAGGTCGAGGCGCTCGAAGCCGACGAGGAGGCCGGCAACGGCACCGAGGAGGACCGACGTCATGCCTCCGAAGCCCCATACCTTGGCCAGCACCGTGGGGTCGGTGGAGGTGACCGCCTCTTCGAGCACGGTGCTGCCGGTGCTGCCTGTTTCGTCGGTCGTCGTCATCGGTGTTTTTTCGCTCGGAGTGCCTGTGCGGGGCCCTGGGTCCTCCGTCCGAGCGGTCCCGGACCACAAGAGGCTAGGCGGATCAACACCGAACCCGGCGCTGGAACGCTTGCGAGAAACTAGCCGGTGCAGCGGGCCCCGTCCGGCCTGAACGGGCGGTTCCGGTCACCGGACGAGGACGTCCACGACCATCGCCGCAAAGAGCAGGGTCATGTAGGTGATCGAGTAGGAGAAGAGTCGCATGGCCGTCCGCTCCGACGGATCGCGTCGGACGGCCACCGCCATAGCGCCGAACAACAGGCCCAGGACAAGGGCCGAACCCACGTAGACCGGCCCCATGCCAGCCACCGAGGCAAACACCAAGGTGAGCCCGACTAGGACGACGCTGTAGAAGATGATCCGCCGGGCCGTTTCGGCCAGGGTGACCACCGAGGGGAGCATGGGTACCGAGGCGGCGGAGTAGTCGTCGCGGTATCTGATGGCCAAAGCCCAGAAGTGAGGCGGCGTCCAGAAGAAGACGATCAGAAAGAGGACCACCGGCGCCCAGTCCAGGGTGTTGGTCACCGCCGACCATCCCACCAGTACCGGAACGGCGCCGGCCGCTCCCCCGATGACGATGTTCTGCGTCGTGGTGCGCTTCAACCACAGGGTGTAGACGAACACGTAGAAGAAGGTGGCCGAGACGGCCAGCACGGCGCTCAGCGGGTTCACCGTGGCAAACAGCCAGGTGAAGGCTGCAACCTCGATGCACACGGCGAAGGTCAGTGCGGCCCGGGGGGACATCACGCCCCGGACCAGCGGCCGGTGCATGGTTCGTTCCATCAGGCCGTCGATGTCTCGGTCGACCACCATGTTCACCGCATTGGCACCACCCGCGGCCAACGTGCCGCCAATCACCGTGGCCACCATCAGCCAGACCGACGGGACCCCGCCCTGAGCAACGAACATGGTCGGCACTGTCGTGACGAGTAGGAGTTCGATGATGCGTGGCTTGGTGAGCGCCAAGTATCCAGCTAGTCGTTCCCCAACCGAGAAGACCTGGGCATTGGTTGGGGAGGTGGACACGGGGTGCAGGCTAGGGGTTGCCGGGTCCGATCGGCC
>JGI26060J43896_10000904_pt1 | contig 11037 bp, 13 predicted proteins | sample MarorgKNORR_S2LV_6_FD_43896 | JGI IMG/M metagenome (IMG submission 43896) | reverse complement strand
TCTGCTCCATCTCCAAAATATTCTAAAATATGACCAGTACCTCCTTTAACAGTAAGTATTCCTGCAACTTTTAGAATCACATCTTTTGCTGAAGTCCAACCATTTAGCTTTCCAGTGAGTTTAATACCTATNAATTTTGGGAATTTTAATTCCCAAGNCATTCCTGCCATTACATCAACAGCATCTGCACCTCCTACTCCAATTGCAACCATACCTAAACCACCGGCGTTAACTGTATGTGAATCAGTACCAATCATCATACCTCCAGGAAAAGCGTAGTTTTCAAGGATTACTTGGTGAATAATTCCAGCTCCAGGCTTCCAAAATCCAATTCCATATTTTCTAGAAACTGATTCAAGAAAGTTAAAAACTTCAGAACTTACTTTATTTGCATTTTTAAGATCTTTTTGAGCACCAGATTGTGCTAATATCAGATGATCACAATGAACAGTTGTNGGGACAGCAACTTTATTTTTACCAGCCTGCATAAATTGAAGAAGTGCCATTTGCGCAGTAGCATCTTGACAGGTAACTCTATCAGGTCCAAAATCAACATAGTCTTCACCTCTTTTAAATAAGGTTTCAGAGGATCCATCCCACAGGTGAGAATATAATATTTTTTCAGAAAGAGTTAAGGGCTTACCTATAATCTTCCTAGCATTTTCAACCTTTGAGGACAGTTTTGAATAGACACTCTTTATAACATCAATATCAAAAGCCATATATATTTTTTTCAAAAATAATATTTTATTGTTTACTCATCTCTACAATTTGTCTAATAATATCATAATTAGAGTCAAGAGAGATGTTTTTATCTATTGCAGATAAATGAATTTCATTAAAATTTGAGGCTTTAAATAAGTTAAAATTTCTCAAATTTACCCCGCCACCAGGCATTATTGAGATTCTTTCATTAGATCTTTTCTTCAGATATATTAGTCTTTTAAGTCCTTGCTCAGAGTCAGTAGTAGATCCTGAACAAAGAATTCTATCAAATTTATTTTCAATTAACAGTTCTAAAGATTCATCTTGATTATTAAGATAGTCAAAAGCTCTATGGAATATTAATTCATATCCTTTAGTAATATCTCTAAATTGAGCTAACCTATTTGAATCTAGTTTATTATTTTCATTAAGAAATCCAACCACAAATCCATTTATATTATAATTTTTAAAATTATGAATTGATTTTATCATAATATCAAACTCTTCGTCTGTAAAAATAAAATCTCCACCTCTGGGCCTTATAAGTATATTAATTGGGATACGAGAATTTTGTATTGATTCAAGAGTGAAAGTTAGACTCGGTGTAATCCCACCTATTAAGTACTCTTGACACAACTCAATTCTATTTGCTCCCGCATTTTGAGCATTTATAATTGACTTTAAAGATGTAGCACATATTTCTATAATCATATATGGGTCAAATATTATTGTTTCTTATAACATCATTAGATAAGCAGTAACAATGCAGTGTGTTAAATTTTTATTTACTGATAAATTTATTGATATTTAATAAATATTAAAGTGTTTATCAATAAGTATATTAATATTTAATTTTTAAAAATCTACTACGGTTTATGGAAATAGTAAAAAGCAAAAAGGAATATGATGTAATTGTAGTGGGATCTGGTGCTGGAGGAGGAATGGCTACAAAGATTTTAAGTGAAGCTGGAGTTAAAGTTGCTCTAGTTGAATCAGGCCCATACTTTGATCCTGCAAACCCAGAACAACAAACTCAATTAAAATGGCCATGGGAATCNCCAAGAAGAGGGGCTGGAACTAACAGAGCATTCGGAGATTTTCATATGTCTTACGGAGATTGGTCTATAGATGGTGAACCATATTCTTCTGAAGATGGAACTGATTTCAAATGGTGGAGATCTAGAATGTTAGGAGGTAGAACAAACCATTGGGGAAGAATTTCATTAAGATTCGGACCAAAAGATTTCAAAAGTAAAGATTATGATGGTCTNGGTGAAAACTGGCCTATTTCATATGAAGACATCAAACCTTATTATGATAAATTAGATAAAATGGTTGGAGTTTATGGTACAAAAGAAAATATGTTTAATGAACCTGACGGCTTCTTCCTACCCCCACCTAAACCAAGACTTCATGAACTTTTTTATATTAAAGGAGCTAGAAAGTCTAATGTAAAAGTTATGCCTTCTAGATTATCTATTCTTACAAAAAGAATAAATAATGAAAGAGGTATATGTTTTTATTGTGGACAGTGCGATAGATCATGCTCTGTATATGGAGATTTTTCATCAAGTTCATGTCTTGTAATTCCTTCTCTTAAAGGAGGTATGGTCGATCTTTATGTAAATTCAATGGTTAACGAAGTCCTTACCGATAATAATGGCCGTGCCAATGGAGTGTCGTTTATAAATAAAGAGAATGGTAAAGATTACAAAATAAAAGGGAAAATTGTTGTTTTAGCTGCCTCTGCATGTGCGACTGCTAGAATACTTTTAAACTCAAAAAGTAAGGCTCATCCTAATGGCCTTGGAAATAGCAGTAATCTAATCGGAAAGTATCTTCATGANACNACTGGTGCAGGACGAGGTGTNTTTATTCCAGAACTTTTAAATAGAAAAATATATAATGAAGATGGTGTAGGTGGTATGCATGTTTACTCTCCTTGGTGGTTAGATAGTAAAAAACTTGATTTTCCAAGAGGATATCATATTGAAATTGGTGGTGGAATGACGTTGCCTCAATATGGGATAGGATGGAATCCTAATGAGTTTAATAAATTTTTTGGTCTTAGAAGTGGTGGATATGGTGACTCCTTAAGAGATGATGTGAAAAAATATTATGGTTCTACAATTTATCTTTCAGGAAGAGGAGAGGCTATACCACTAAAAGAAAATTATTGTGCGATTGACACCAATACAAAGGATAAATATGGTATTCCTGTTCTAAAGTTTAGATATAAATGGTCTGATAATGAATTTAAACAGGCGAAGCATATGCAAGATACTTTTGAAGAACTAGCATATAACATGGGAGGTATTCCACTTGGAAATAAACCAACCAAAAAAGATAATTATGGAATTTCTGTACCTGGTGAAATCATCCATGAAGTTGGAACAACCAGGATGGGTAATGATCCAAAAAATTCAGTAGTAAATAAATATGAAAGACTTCACGATGTTGATAATGTTTATGTAGTTGATGCTGCTCCTTTTGTATCTCAGGCTGATAAAAATCCTACTTGGACTATTATGGCTTTATCTATGAGAACTTCAGAACATATAATTAGTGAACTCAAAAAACAGAATATCTAATGAAAAGAAGAGATAGTATAAAGACAATGTTCTTAGGTTCACTTGGAGCTACTTTAACCCTCAAGAGCTGTATAACATCTGAAGATAAATTAATGCTTGACCAAGTTTGGCAATATAATTATGGAAGAACATATGAAGAGTTAAAGTGGGATTATAAAGTTTTAACTGGTAAGTTTTTTTCTAATACTGAACTTAAATCAATTGAGAGAATTGCAAATATCATTCTTCCACCCAACGATAAAGGAAACATAAAAGACGCAGGAGTAGTCGAGTTATTTGAAATAATTGCTAAAGACTTTAGTACACCTGCTCATAATGAATATGGTGAGAAAGTACTTAGAAGAGGACTAGTAGTCTTTGACGAAATTTGTAATGTTAGATTTGGATTGAAGCTATTAGATTGTGAAGATATTCAAATAAAAGCTGTCTTTGATGATATAGCATTTAGTGACAATAAAGATNAAGACTTACAAGAAGCTATTAGATTATTTGCAGTTTACAGAGGTATGGTTCTTACTGGATATTTTACCTCAGAGATAGGAATTAATGATTTAGGTTATAAAGGCAATACTCCAAATGTTTGGGACGGTGTTCCAGAAGATGTCCTNAAAGAATATTCAGTATCCTATGATGAAGACTGGATTTCCAGATGTGTAGATCAAAGTAAAAGAAATGATCTTGCAGAATGGGATGAAGAGGGNAATCTACTAACGTAGCAATTAAAAAAACCTGTATTAAATAAGTATTGCGTAAACTCCTAATAAACAGGATTAAGGCTAATTAAACATTCAAGGATCTATTCGAAGATAGCTTGCTTTAGCATTTAAACTCACCTTTCTTAATTAATACTCGTTGAGTTTACCAAAAAATCACTAATACAGGTTCAAGTAAATTTAAGAAGTTAAAATGGATTTGTCAATATCATCTATCATTTTTAAAATAACTTTCTCAACTTCTATATTTGAATCACCAGACTTAGACTTATTCTGTAAATTTTTAGCAGCAAATTGAATACAACACATTGCTAACAAATCTTGTTTATCTCTTACAGAATAATTTTCTTCAAGACTTTTAACTGTTTTTTCAATAACCTTAGCTGCTTCACGGAAATAAAATTCTTGAGATCTTTGAATTGTCAGAGGATACAACCTGTCACCAATATTTAATTTTATTTTTATATTATCTTCCATTTCCACTAAATTGATATTCTTTCAATACAATAATCTATTTCTTTAATTAAATAATCAATTTTATTTTTAAAGTACTGCTTATCACTATTCTCCTCAGTTANAGCAGTAACAAGTTTAAGTTGTTTTTCTTGTGCCTGAATAACCTTAATTTTAGTCTCAAGATCTTTATTGACCTTAGCCAAATAATCATTTTTTGAGGCTAAAGATTCATTAATTGNTTTAAGCTCATCTAATTTATTTAATAAAAGATTAGTTTTTTCNTGTAAAGAATTAATGTGATTTAAAAGCATTTAAATAAAAAATTATTTTAATGATTTCAATTTATAAAAATCTTAAGTTAAATTTGAGGCTAAATGAGATTATTTCTTAGAATTCTTTTTACAACATTATTTATAAGTAATATAAATTTTGGCATATCTCAAGAAATTGACTTTCATACTCCAATTGATGCTCCTTTTGATCTTTCTGGAACATTTGGAGAGTTTAGATCAAGATTCCATACTGGTATAGACTTTAAAAGTAGAGGTGTCCAAGGACAAAAGATTTTCAGTATTGAAGATGGGTATGTTTCAAGAATAGAAGTTAATAATTATGGATACGGGAAAGTAATATACATAGATCACTTAAATGGTTTTACCTCTGTCTATGCTCATTTAAAAAATTTTAGTCCTGAATTAGATGAGTATATTAAATCTGAACTATATAAATCTAAAAGAAATTCAATTAAAAAATTTCCAAAAAAGAATCAATTAAGAATTAACAAAGGAGAAGTAATTGGATATTCTGGAAATACAGGGAGATCATTTGGACCTCATCTTCATTTTGAAATAAGAGATACTAAGAGTCAAGATGCTATTAATCCATTAATGTTCAATTACACCTATAAAGATGATGAAAGACCCATCATAAGAGGTCTATACATAATTAATGAGAATAATAGCCTAGTCAGAAATTCTCCTATTAGAAAAAAGGTAAAAAAAATAAATGACTCAACATATACTGTTGATGATTTTGAATATAATGGAAAGGTTGGTATAGGATTAGACATATATGATATACAGTATAAAAATTTGTATAACCAAAATGGAGTATATAAAGTTGAACTTTTCATAGACTCAATTTTAAAGTATTCATATAAGATGGATAAAATTAAGTTTAGTGAAAATCATTATAAAAAGATAATGTATGACTATCTATCACTAACTCAGAAGAACAAGAAAGTGCTAAAAATTTACACACCTCGTAACTCTGATTTATCTTTTCTTAAAAATAATAAGTTTAACGGAATTATAAATTCAGATAGTATTAGAGATAATTCTTTGCTTGTAAGAGTTTCAGATTGGAATGGGAATTCTTCCAGTATTAAATTTAATTTAAAAGCTAATGATTCTATTTCCAGAAGATCATCCTATAATGGCATCGAAATCTTAACTAATCAAAATTATACACTCAACAAAAATTCTTCAATAATTGAGATAGGTAAAAATACTTTTTATGATGATCTATTAATGAATATTTCATACCAATCAGACACACTTAATCTTGGTAAAGAAAAAGATCCATTTAGATCTTCAATAAGGATAAAATTACCACATAAAATTTCTGATACTTTAGAGCTGAGACAGTCGTTTGTAGGTAAAATAATCAATGGAAAAATAAGTTATATAAGCTCAAAGAAAAATAAATCTTATATCTATGCTAGTACTTCCTCACTAGGAGAATACATAATATCAAAAGACACCTTAAAACCAGATATTAAGCCTGTTAATTTTAAAAACAACTCAAATATTAAAGTTAATAATACTCTAAAATTAAGACTTAAGGATGATCTATCCGGAATTAAAAACTATTCTAGTTATTTTAATGGAATTTGGGCATTATTTGAATATGAACCTAAATCAAACATAATATTTCACAACTTATCAGATGGGATTATTAAGGATGGTGAAAATGAATTAATAATTAAATATGAAGATGGAGTTGGAAATAAAGGAGTTTATCAAACTAAAGTATATTATTAATTAAGAATTAATAAATTCTTTTAGAGTTTCAATTAAATAATCAACTTCTTCCTTATTGTTATTATGTGAAAAAGAAAATCTAACTGAAGGAAGTTTTTTATGCAAATCATTTTGTATTTCACTTAACACATGAGAACCTTCAGAGCTTCCTGATTGACATGCACTCCCTTTAGAACATGCAATTCCTTTAAGATCTAATTGGAAATCAAGCATAGCTGCTTTATCATTAGAAATTGGAAAACAAACATTTAAAATAGTATAAGTACTATTAGTCATATCTCCAGATTCTCCATTAAAATGAATATTAGGAAAAAGATTTGATAGATTTTCAATCATATATTTCTTAATAGATCTACATATAGAGTCTCCTTTTCCATATTCTTATCAGCAATTTCAAGAGCTTTTGTCATTCCACTATATTGTGAACAGATTCTGTTCCAGCTCTTAAGCCTCTTTCTTGAGGACCACCACAAATAAAAGATTTTATTTTTGTTGAATTGTTTATATAAGTAAATCCGACACCTTTTGGACCATGAAATTTATGGCCTGCAGATGACATAAAATCAATCTTTAGGGACTTTAAATCAATTTTATAATGTCCTACAGCTTGAACTGCATCAGAGTGGAAAAATGAATTATACTTTTGACATAAATTAGATACTTTATTAATATCTAATATATTTCCAATTTCATTATTAATATACATTAAAGTAACTAGTTTTGGCTCATCATTTAAATTCAGCAAGTATTCTAAATGATCAAAATCTATATCACCGTTCTCCTTAAGTTTAACATAATGTATTGAGATATTTTGAGACTCAAGCTCTTCTAAGGTGTGAGTAACTGCATGGTGTTCAATCTTTGATGAAATGATATGTTTAACTCCTAAATCTTTAACAGCACACTTTAAAATTGAATTATCAGACTCTGTTCCTCCAGAGTTAAATATAATTTCTCCAGGTTCACAATTTAAAATTTTTGCAATGGTTTTTCTGGAAGTTTCAATATATGATTTAGCGGACCTTCCAAAGGAATGAGTTGAAGATGGATTTCCAAAACAACTCTTTAGAACAGAAGATACTTCATCAATAACTTCTTCTCTTACTCTAGTAGTTGCAGCGTTATCAAAATATACATTCATTTATTTAGGCTCAAATTCATTAATAGTTGAAGTGATAATTCCTATACATTCATGAAGTTGATCTTCTGTCATTACAAGAGGTGGTGCAAACCTAATTACATTTCCATGAGTTGGTTTAGCTAATAAACCATTATCTCTTAATCTAAGACATATATTCCATGCTGTTTTACTATCTGGAGAATCATTTATTACTATTGCATTTAAAAGACCCTTACCTCTAACTAAATTGACTAAACTACTTGTCTCAATAAACTTATTAATCTCACTTCTAAATATTTGTCCAAGATTCCTTGCATTTTGAGATAGATTTTCATCAATAATTATCTCAAGTGCTTTTTTTGCTATACTCGCAGCAAAAGGATTTCCACCAAAAGTACTTCCATGCTGGCCGGGTTGAATTACTTCCATTATTTCAGAATCACATAAAACAGCAGAGATAGGATAAGTTCCACCACTTAGCGCTTTAGCTAGAATTAAAATATCAGGTCTTACATACGTAGATTGTTGTTCACAACTAGATTTACAATTACAATTACCACAAGAAGCTAATAAAGATCCTGTTCTACCAAGCCCTGTCTGTATTTCATCAGCGATCATTAATACGTTGTATTTAGAACATAGTAATCTAACATTCTTTAAATAATCTGGATCAGGAACATTAACTCCTGCTTCACCCTGAATTGGCTCAACTAGGAATGCTACAATATTTTTATCTTTTTTAAATTTATCTTCTAACGCATTAATATCACCGTGGGGTATATGAATGAATCCAGGTGTATGTGGGCCAAAAAAGTCTTTAGATCCAGGATCAGTTGAGAATGAAATAACAGTTGTTGTTCTTCCATGGAAATTATTATTACAGACAACAATTTTTGCTTGATTTTCTTTTACTTTTTTCTTTAAATAACCCCATTTTCTTGATAGTTTAATGGATGTTTCAACACCTTCAGCACCAGTGTTCATTGGAAGAAGTTGATCAAAACCAAAAAGATCTGTTGCATATTCCATATACTCGCCAAGTTTATTATTATGAAATGCACGAGAAGTTAATGTGAGAGTTTCAGCTTGATTCTTAATTAGATTGACTAATTCAGGATGACAATGACCTTGATTTACAGCAGAATATGCAGACAAAAAATCATAGTACCTTTTTCCATTAACATCCCACATAAAAACACCCTTTCCTTTTTCTAAAACAACTGGGAGAGGATGGTAATCATGGGCGCCATACTTCTTCTCTAAATCTAGGTGAAACTGTGCTGAATCTTTGGTGGTTTTTATTTGCAAGATAATAGTGTTTTAATTCACTATAAATATAGTAATTTTGAAGATATTTAAACTCATGATTAAAGGTCTTCATCTTATTTTAATATCATTAATTCTAATATTAAGTTGTGAAAAAGATGATATATGCATTGAAGGGTCTGATAACACAAACAGGATTACAATAGGTTTTTTAGATGATAAAACAAAAAACCCTACTGGAATCAGTTTAGTTAATTTAAAATCAATAGGAAATGATTCTATTATTCATGAGACTTTTTCAGGACAATCAATAAAGCTTCCTCTAAAAGTTAATTCTACTAAAACTCAATTTTTATTAGATAATAATGATTTAATAGACACACTAACTATTTACCATCAATCAATACATCAATATTTAAACAGATCGTGTGGATATAAATCAAACTTTATAATTAATTCTCAAACAGAAATTACAAAACAAACTGGATGGATACGAGAAATTTCCGTTATAAAAGATTCAATTTTTAATGAAGAACAAACAAATATATTTATTCATTATTAGCATCTGTTTATCAACTAACATGCTAATTGGTCAAACAGAATCAAATTCAAATGATACTTTGATCAAAAAAGATAAATTACTTAATATCAATAAGGTGAGATTTGGTTTTGATTTACTTAAACCAATAGCATCATCATCTGAAGGTGATAATTTAAATTATGAGATTGTTGGTGATTTACAACTAACAGAGAATATTTATTTAGCAGGAGAATATGGATCAATTGATAAATTAATNGAAGATGAAAATATAAACTTTAACTCTACGGGAAGTTTTTTAAGAGTTGGTCTNGACTATAATTTATTNAAAAATTGGATAGGAATGGACAATTCAATTTATGTAGGGTTTNGATANGGGAATTCAAGTTTTTCTAACAAAATTTTAAACTATGAAGTTAGAAATAAAGACTCTTATTTTTCAAATNTAGTTGAGGATGAATTTCAGACAATTGAATATTCTAATCTATCTGGAAATTGGATTGAGATACTATTAGGAATTAAAGTTGAAACTTTTAAAAATGTTTATTTAGGNTTAAGTCTTAGACTAAATAAATTACTATCTGATGAAAAACCCAATAACTTTGGTAACCTTTTTATACCTGGTTTTAATAAAGTAACTGACGAAAATACATTTGGAAGTGGCTTTAATTACACATTGACTTATTCTATACCACTTAAAAAAAGGAAATAATTACTTAAATACTTTTCTTTGTTTTAATATCTCTCTTCTGGTTTTAGAAGGTTCAAACCTAAAAATTTTTGCTAACTGGTCTAAAAGACTTGTTGAGGTTTTTGATGGTCTGTATGAATTTGGACTTTTCTTCATATCTCTAATTTATAAAAATTATTCTATTTCTTCTTTTCTAATGCAATTCCAATACCTGCACCAAAACATAAACCTAATGTAATCCATAATCCAATATTATTAGTAACACTACCAATTATAATTCCGGTTATTAAACCTATTCCTGCTCCTAATGATGTTTTAGAGTTTTTCATATATCAAATAAATATAAAGTAAAAATTAAATAAAGGGTATAAAAAAACCCTTAATAAAAAGGGTTGTTTTATGAGATAAAGGCGGCGACATACTCTCCCACTAATAGTAGTACCATCTGCGCTGATAGGCTTAACTTCTCTGTTCGGTATGGGAAGAGGTGAGCCCTATCGCTATAACCACCTTAAAATTATAATAAGGTCATAAACATTTGAAAATATCGAAGTTAACAATCAAGAAAGCTTGTTACAATAAGCTTACGGGTAATTAGTATCACTCAGCTCTGACATTACTGCCTATACACTTGTGACCTATCAACGTTGTAGTCTCCAACGACCCTTAAAAGAAATCTCATCTTGAGGTTGGTTTCGCACTTAGATGCTTTCAGTGCTTATCCATTCCCGACATAGCTACCCGGCGATGCTCCTAGCGGAACAACCGGTACACTAGAGGTCAGTCCATCTCGGTCCTCTCGTACTGAAGACAGATCCTCTCAAATTTCTAACGCCCACCACAGATAGAGACCGAACTGTCTCACGACGTTCTGAACCCAGCTCGCGTGCCACTTTAATGGGCGAACAGCCCAAC
>JGI26060J43896_10000902_pt1 | contig 11043 bp, 10 predicted proteins | sample MarorgKNORR_S2LV_6_FD_43896 | JGI IMG/M metagenome (IMG submission 43896) | reverse complement strand
TTGTTGATCAGTATGATGAATTACATGAAAACCCCACATCCATTTTACATTATGTTCTATCCAATGAATAAGCCATGCACCAATGAGGTCTAAAAGCATAATACCAATTATTACATTGATCCATAGCGGTGCTTCGAATAAATTTAAAAGCCCGGTATTATTTTCAGCATTATAATCAGCAGCTTTTAATATTAAAGCTGCTCCAATTAGATTAATGACTAATGTTGTAAGCGTAAAAAATAAATTTAATAAAAGGTGCTTTCCTTTTTTATATTTAAACCTAAATAAAGGGATACCTGATTCCAAGATTAGAAAAAAAGCGAGGCCACCAATCAAAAAAATGCTTCTATGAGCGGTAGGAATACTATTGAAGTAGTTTATTAAGGTATCCATAAATAAATCTTTAAAGGCTTCTAAATAGTTGTAAGTGAAACATAAATTCGCTACTAATTTAATTCATTACTAAATCAAAAATATGATTAAACAATACATATTCTCATATATTCTAAGTNTAAGCTTTATTTTAGCTCAAGATTTATTTAAAACNCATCCCTATGGTAAATTAGGTTCTCAAAAAAATCTAACATCATCTATAGGCTTAGGTGATCTAGATCAAGATGGAGATCTTGACCTCGTCGTAGCTAATGGGCGTCATTGGGCTGAACAAAATCTCATTTATTTTAATGATGGTAAAGGATTTTTTAGAAGAAGTAGAAGTCTTGGAAGCGAATCGAATACATCTTATCAAGCCCCGGTTGTAGATATCGACAATGATGGTGACCTTGATATTTTAGTAGCAAATGATCGAATATTAAATCAAGTATTTAAGAATGATGGAAATGGCAATTTAGTTTTTAGTCAATACTTTGGTAAACAAGAATCAAATACTAGAGGTTTGTGCACTGCTGATTTGAATGGTGATGGTTTTGTAGATGTTGCTGTTGCAAACCGAAAAAGTCAAAATTTTATATATTTTAATAATGGAAATGGTGACTTTAATAAGNGTTTACCATTTGGTTCAAAAGATGAAGCAACGATCAAGATAACATCAGGTGATATGAATGGAGATAATAATATTGATCTTATTTTAGCAAATCGCAATGGTCAAGAAAATAGAATATACTTTGGACCAAACTTTGAAGAATTTTCTGTTTTTGGAACTGGAAAAGATGAGACTCGAGGCGTGGTAGTGATGGATATGGATAGTGATAAATATCTTGATATTATTGTGGCAAATATTGGGGAAAAAAATGCTATTTATTTTGGAGACGCTGATGGTTTATATAAACGTAAAGTATTATTTGGTGGTAATAAAGATGGTACTATGGTTGTGGCTGTTGGAGATTTAGATAATGATTATGATATAGATATTGTAGTAGGAAACAATGGCCAAAAGAATCACTATTATATTAATGATAATTTAAAATTTTCATTAAACGAATTTGGAAATAAAGAATCAATAACTTATGGTTTATCTTTAGGTGACTTAAATGGAGATGGGTTACTTGATATTATTACAGCTAATTCAGGTGATGAAAATATTATTTACTATAATTTAAAAAAATAACTAATTATTGTTGTCGGGTATCACATTCTAAGTTCTTATGCTTTGCGATATTAATTTTATTATTATAAGTTACATTTCATTTTTTTTGATATGAGCAGAAGAAATATTTTCTAGTTAACAACAAATGTGTTTTAAATAAGATTAAAAGTAATTAATGATTGTAAATAAAGTATGAAAAATATTTTAACTAGAGGCGGAATTGAAATTATTGCAGTTTTCATTGGTATTTCAGGTGGCCTTTGGTCTGAGAAACAATCAGAATTAAATAAAATAATTAAAAGTGAAGAAACTGCTTTAATGTCTATTAAAGAGGCTTTAGTATCAGACTCGACAAGCGTTTATTGGATAATTAAAAGTATAGAAAAAGAGCAAGAGAACACAGATCTATTTCTTAAACATATATCAAAAGATACAGTCCTATCGGAAAAAGAACTGAATAATAAAATGTGGGATTTGGCATATTTTCAATATTTAGTTCAAGATAAAAGTGTTTATGAATCTCAAATAAAGAATGCGGGAAAGAAGATTATTCAAGTTGATTCAGTTTCAGCTGCAATCTCAAATGTATATGATTACTTATATAAGCATTTAGATAATGTATTTATGATGCAGAAAGACATGTTATCAACTAAAACAATTGAAGCTTTTACCGATGCAGGTGGTTATATGGATTCGAAAAGATTTTCAATTACTAAATCTCTTAAACTTGATCAGTCTGCTATGTTTTCAACCTCATTCCAAAATTTAAAATTTATAAGTCAATTAACATTCCATTATGATACAAACTTCTTTATCAAAAGACAATATGAACAAGGGTTAATTATTATACGTTCTGCAATTAAATCAATAGAAGATTATTTAGGGAGTAAAAAATGAAAATAAAAAATTTATTATTATTGTTTGTATTCTTTTTTGGATGTGAAGATAAAAATAATGATCAACAGCTGATTGATAATGGAGGAATAGCCGTAGATACTTGGGGTCAAATCACATCTGAAGAACCAAAGGTCTTTAGTGCGAATGATGTTTCTCAACAAACTATTGATCTAACATTAAAGTGGTATAATGTTGGAGCAAAAGAGTGGGGTAACTATGGACCACTTGAAATTTGGATTGTTGGGAATAGTAAAGAAGCTGCTAAAGATTTAGATAAACTTTGGTGTGAGAAAAGGTTGGAAATAGATACTGATTGGAATACTAAATGGGATTGTGCTAATGGTGACCCTTATGTCTCAGGCGATGGTTGGTCCCCGTTCTATAATTTTGTTAATGATGGGGGCGCAGCAGTTGGACCTTTTAGAAGAGATTATTTTAGCTATCATTTTATTACAATGACAATGTCTTCAAAGTACCCGAGTCCAGATGAAGATGATTACAAACCTGTAACGCTGCATGAATATTTTCATGTATATCAACATTCTCATATATCAGATATTGAAACAAATGGAAATAAAGAACCCCGAAGATCTAAAATGGGCGGAAATGGAAAACCATGGTTTTCTGAAGGCAGTGCAGAGTATATGGCTCAACTGCTATATTCAAAACAAACTGGTATAAAAAGTGGATATTTGAAGGAAAAAATGGGTTGGAAATTTTCTACTGTTAGTGATTATAAATCTTTTGGTAAGCGTCTTGAGAATATTACTTACTCTGATCCAGTTAATGCATATGATGTAGGAGCATGGTTCATTGCTTATTTAGTTCATAAAAAAGGAGAAGACGTTTTAGTAAAAGATTTTTATGGAGATCTTGATAAACTAGGATTTGAAGGCTCATTTCTTAAACATTATGGTAAATCATCAAAAGAATCTGTTGATGATTTTAATTTATTTTTAGATCAAGGAATTACTGAAGCTTTAAAAATAATTCCTTAATCTTACTAATTTGAGTAATAAGGATATAAAATGGAAAAAAATAATATGTCTTCTGAAAAGTATGATCCTGAGAATAAATTAAGAGAGTTAGGCATTGAACTTCCAAATCCACCTAACCCCGTAGCTAATTATGTAAATGGAGTACGTTCAGGAAATTTAATTTTTCTAGCGGGTAAAGGCCCTAAAAGACCTGATGGTAGCGAAATAACAGGTAAATTAGGAGCGGATGTAAGTATTGAGACAGGATATGAAGCAGCACGTTTAGCTGCCATAAACCAGTTAGCTGTCTTAAAAGAGATGTTAGGAAATCTCAATCGTGTAAAACAAGTTGTGAAAGTATTAAGTATGGTTAATTCAGATCCAACATTTATAGATCAACCAAAAGTTATTAATGGCTTTTCTGATCTAATTGTAGAAGTATTTGGTGATAGAGGTCTTCATGCTCGCTCTGCCGTTGGTATGGCTTCATTGCCTAGAGAACAAGCAGTAGAAGTTGAAATGATAGTAGAAGTAAGCGATTAAGAAAGATAATTATGATTGATATAATTTTAAAAAATTTTGAAAATCCAGATCAAATTAGAAATTTTGAAAAAGGTAAATTTGAAATAGTTGAACTTCCAAATATGACAATAGGGAAAGCTACATATAAGTCAGGATGGAAGTGGTCAGTTGATGTCTCGCCATTAAGTGGAACTGATTTTTGTGAGGTTGAGCATCTTGGCATGGTGATTTCTGGTAATGCAACAGTTGATTTCAAAGATGGAAAGATTCATACACTTAAAAAAGGTGATTTGTTCTATGTCTCTTCAAAACCTCATGATAGTTATGTGATTGGAGCAGAAGATTATATCTCTTTACATTTTATAGGTGCTGAAAAATATGCTAATTGATTGACACTAAAGATTTTATATAAAAAAGAAAAAAGGCTCTTAGAAAACTAAGAGCCTTTTTTATACATTGTAATTGCCGACCTCCAATAGGCTGACGAATTAGTCAGTTTATGCTGGCATATTTATGGAGGCCAGCGATCTACAAATTATAGACACCTGATCACCTCCCTTCCTTTATTTATTAATACACTAAATTTTATTAAAATTATTAGTATAAATGAAAGTCAAAAATTTAGTTTCTTGCATAAAATATAATTAATTTTGTTATCGTTATATTTAAAGTTTTTTAAGGTTGCATCATTTATCTAACATTTTTAATAAAGAACGATTTACCATGTCTAATTCAATAAAGAAATACTTATTATTAATTACATTATCCTCTTTAGTCTACTGTCAACCTGGAAAACTAAACATTGGGTTTGATATAGATGATACTGTCCTCTATAGTGAAGATGCCTTCCAATCATATGTAAAAAAAAATGGCTATCCAATTGATTATGGATGGATTAACCAAAATGATAAAAATTATTCCTTACCAATTACACCGACAATTGATCTAATACATTTTTTTAAAAGTAAAGGTCATAACGTTTATTTTATTACAGCTCGACAAGGAGAAAATGGTAAAGATTTAGCGGAACATTTAACAACGGAACTGGGTTATAATATTACAAAAGATGTAAACCTTTTTTTCATGCCAAAAGAAAAGATAGGCGATCAAAGATTCACGACAAAACACAGAAAAATGAAAGAACTTGATTTAGACCTCTTCTATGGGGATTCTGATTCGGATATTATTGCGGCACTTAAAGCATCAGTGCATCCTGTTCGTGTGGTTCGCAATATGGCATCAATAGATGCTTACCCTGATAACTATTTTGGAGATGTAACAAAAGGTGATGTCAAAAATGCACCGTTTGATAAAAAAGATCTAAAGAAATTTTATAAAAGTTCAGTCGGTGTTTTCGGAGAATCTATTTATCCAATTGATTGGAAAGGTCCTTCAAAAAAGAAAAATTAATGAAACGTTTTCACTTCTTATCTTTATTTTTATTTTTAACGTCATGTGCACTATTCATTCCTGGTTACTCTGATTTTTCGGCAGGTAAAAAATACTATACGTATGGTAATTATGATAAAGCAACTTATCATCTATCTAAATCATTAACTATAAAGCCAGATAATGATAAAGCTTTAAAGCTCTTTGAGTTGACATATGAATTAGCGGTTGATAAGCACATAAAAATAATTTCAGAACTATCTTTAAATGATAATAAATCAAAATGGCCATTATTAGTCTCAGAGTATAAAACCTTAATAAAGCTAGGCTCTTATGTTAGTTTGCTTAACCCAATATTAAAGAAGATGATCGATTATGATCTTGATTTAAAAGTAGATGATTATTCTGTTGAACTATCTAATGCAAATTCACTTGCCGCAGATTATCATTATCAATTAGGATTGAAATTTCAAGATGATGCTGATAAGGAAAGTCAAAAGCAGGCAGCTGTGAATTTTAGATTATCACAAAATTACATCTCTAAATATATGAATAGTCAAGAGCTCTATGAAAAAGCAAGAGCAAATGCTACTTTTACANTACTAATTCAAGAATTTGAAGGAAATAAAAAATTCTCATCTTATATAAGAGAACAGGTAATACTTAATCAATCAAACATATCAAAAGAGTTTTTAAAAGTTATTAACAGAGATCAATTAAAAACTATTTTATCTGAGCTTGCATTAGTTCAAAGTGGAATAACTGAAAATGATTATTTAGAACTAAGTAAGCTCTCTGGGGCAGATCATATTCTTAGTGCATCTATTATTACTAATTACAGGCCTATAGAAAAAATATCAGACAAAAATATTTCTCAAAAAAAGCAAGTAGTCATTCGAACAGAAACCTATGTTGATTCTAGTGGTGAATCAAAAAAAAGAAATATTAAAGGAACAGTGAGAGCAACTGTAGATCATTATAAAAAAAGATCAAGTGCGACAATCTCTTTAACTTATAAAATAATTAATATGAATGATAGTTCCATTCTCTTTAATGGTGAGGTCAATGGTAGAAAAGAATATTTTCATGAATGGGCTACTTTTAAAGGTGATAAGCGAGCACTAAGTAGAAAATATAAGTTACTTACAAATAGGCGTGATCAATTTGCACCTTCAAAAGATGATTTATTAACGGTAATTGCAAAAAATATATCTTCAAAACTTGGACGAAAGATTTCAAGCCATTATACTAATTAACTAATTATTATTGTTTTTAATTTAGTCCCTTACGATTTAATAGCGGTTGAATATCAGGATCAGCCCCACGAAAGTCTTTAAACAAGTTTAAAGCTTGTTCGCTACCACCACGGGATAGCAAGGTTCTACGAAAATGATTGCCATTCTCTCGATTTAAACCGCCATTCTCTTTAAACCATTCTACAGTGTCTGCATCTAGAACTTCACTCCATATGTATGAATAATAACCAGCTGAATATCCACCAATAATGTGAGAAAAATATGTACTTCGGTATCTAGGTGGAACAGCTTCAAAATAAATACCACCNTTTATAAGGGCATCTTTTTCAAATGAGATAATATCACTTGCCTCAGGAACTTGGTCTGGCTTCAACTGATGAAGTGATTGATCTAAAATAGATGCAGCTAAATACTCTGTGGTTGAAAAACCTTGATTAAATTTTTGAGTTGCCAATACTTTATCAAGTAACTCTTTTGGCATTGACTCACCTGTTTTATGATGAACTGCATAGTTTTTAAGGACAGATGGCCAAACAGCCCACATTTCATTTACTTGAGAAGGATACTCAACAAAATCTCTTGGAACAGATGTTCCAGAAAAATAAGGATAATGAACATTTGAAAACATACCATGAAGGGCATGTCCAAATTCATGAAACATTGTAATAACCTCATCAAATGTTAATAAAGTAGGCTCTCCTTTCGGCGGTTTTACTACATTTTGATGGTTAGCTACTACTGGTAGGTTACCTTTTAATTTAGATTGTGATACATATGCATTCATCCATGCACCACCACGTTTAGAGGATCGAGCATATCCATCGTAAATAAATAATGCTAATGTAGTTCCATCTTCATTAAATACTTCAAAAACACGAACATCTTCTTGATAAACAGGAAGGTCAAAACGTTCTTTGAATGAAATTCCAAATAATTTATTTGCAGAAAAGAAAACACCNTTTTGTAAGACATTATCCATTTCGAAGTAAGGTTTTAATTGTGAAGCNTCAAANCTGTAGCGTTCTGATCGTACTTTCTCNGTATAAAAATCCCAATCCCATGAGGCTAATTGGAATTCACCACCTTCATCATCGATCATTTTTTGTAAATCTGCAGCTTCTTTTTTTGCATTTTCTAGTGCTTTAGGTGCGAGGCTTCTTAAACGTAGATTAACTGCTTCTGGCGTTTGAGCTGTTTGACTCTCCAGACTATAAGCTGCATGGTTTTTATAACCCATTAGTTGAGCACGATCTGCGCGAAGCTTGATAACTTTTGATAAATTCTCACGGTTATCAAAATCTCCACCATTGCTTCCTCTTGAAAGCGAAATTTTATGAATTTTTTCTCTTAGAGATCGATTCTCCAGAGAAGCCATAGCAGGCTGACCACTGGTGTTCTTTAGTGCAATAACATATTTACCCTGAAGCCCTCTTGAATTTGCTTCATTAGCTGCAGCTTCAATTGATGCATTATTTAAGCCATCTAATTCTTCACGTGAGTCTACAACGACCGCTAAAGCATTTACTTCCTTTAAAATATTTTGACTAAAGTTTGTTTGTAATACAGCAATTTTTGCATTGATAGATTTCAGGTTTTCTTTTTCTTCAGTCGATAACCTTGCACCTGATCGAATAAAGTCAGTGTAATATTTTTGAATAAGACGAATTGCTTCCGAATTAAGACCTAAATTATTTTTATTGTCGTTTAGTTCACTTATTCGTTTAAATAAAGAACCATTTAATAAAATTTGATCACTATGAGCAGATAATTTAGGTGCCAGTTCACTACGAATCCTCTCCATTTCATCATTTGTGTGAGCAGAAGTGAGTGAAAAAAATACAGTAGCTACTCGATCTAATAATTCTCCAGATATTTCCATAGCGATAATGGTATTCTCAAATGTTGGAGAATCAATATTGTTAGCAATAGTCTCAATCTCTGTCATATGATTTTCCATCCCTTTTTCAAAAGCAGGAGTATAATGTTGATTCTTAACTTTATCAAAATGGGGATATTTCATATAAAGGCTACTCTCAGAAAAAAAAGGATTATCGAGTTCAGAGGATGATTCCGATATTGATTCTTTGTTAAATGGTGGCACAGTACAACTCCCAATAAGAATAATTAATAATATCACTGATAGTGGTTTGATTTTCATTTAGATATAACTCTCTTTTTTTATGTATCATAAGTATTGCAAGATAAACTAAACAAGTAAGACCATAAATATAATATTTGTTAAATTCCTCTATAATCTTTAGGCCATGTTATTAAATATTTAAAACATTTTTCACCATCTATTTTTATTGTTATAGCTCTATACTGTTTTTCATTAGGCAGTAGTTATCCAACAATATTTTTAGTTGGGTTTTCATCATTCATAATTCTGGGCGATATTTTTTTAAAAAAACAAGCGACTGTTCAAAAATTTTCCTATCCAAGTATTCTAAACATATCAATATATATTAATCTACCTCTTTTATTTATTTTAATATTTTTTGTTGTGTTTATTTTTAGTAGTTACTCGCCTGGATGGCTTGTGAACTTGTATGATCAATTTTTATTTATTGATTTAATAAAAATAAAAAGTTCAGTTACTCTTTTAGATAAAATTTCTATAATAATCTCAACAACTTTATTTATTGGAATATTAGGTACAGTTCCTGGTCATGAGCTAACTCATCGAAAGAAAAATAGACTTGATATGTTTGTTGGAAATTGGATGTTAGCTTTTTCTTGGGATTGCGCTTTTGCTATTGAGCATGTGTATGGACACCATAAAAATGTTGGGTTACCTGAAGATCCAGCAACAGCCAAAATGGGAGAAAGTCTTTATAAATTTATCCTAAATGCAATGTTTAAAGAGCATATTGGTGCTTGGAAAATTGAAATGGCTCGATTAAAAAGAAGGAACTTTAATCCAATTGGTATTCAGAATAAAATGATTATTGGATATTTAAGAAGTATAATAATTATGTTTTTAGCTTTTTATATTGGTGGCGTAGTGGGCATGGCAACTTTTTTATTGTGTTCTTTTTTAGCAAAAGCTCTTCTTGAAACAATAAATTATAGTGAACATTATGGTATTGTTAGATTAAAGGGAGAACCTGTTTGTAGAAGACATTCTTGGAATTCTAACCATGTAATGTCTGGTGTTATGTTATGTAATGTTAATAGACATTCATCTCATCATCATTCCTCAAATTTAAAATTTTGGGAATTAGATACATTGCCAGAAGCTCCAATGTTGCCACATGGTTATTTAGCAATGTTATATATTGCAATATTTTTGCCATTTTTATATCATAGAATGATGGCAGAAAAATTAAAGGATTGGGAATTAAATTACGCAAGTGATGAAGAAAAAATATTATTAGCAAATTTTAACTAATATTAATTAAAAACCCCCTTTATTTAGGGGGTTTTTTAACGCGGGACTGACGAGACTCGAACTCGCGACCTCCGGCTTGACAGGCCGGCGTTCTAACCAACTGAACTACAGCCCCAAAATTTTATATTTTCTCATCAAAGTTTTCTCGATAAACTAAAGCAAATGGGATAATTATAATATAGCCTAAAAAGAGTAGTATAGGTGATAGAGTTAAACTTTGAAAGCTATTAACTGAGCCACTTGCCATTAAATAATATCCAAGAATTAATGATAATACTCCAATTAACAATAAAATATAGTTAGTTTTCCCAAAGGCCCATCCTTCAAAAAGACTAGTGTTAGTATTTTTATTATTATCGCTCATAACGGCCGGAAAATTACATCCCTACTCTAGATAGACCAATTAGTTTTTAAAAATTCTACAATATATTTATCAAAGAATATCTTTTGACTTAAATAGGGAAAATCGATATTTTTGGCACCTTTAATCAATGAATAAATTTGAATTTAATCCGGGTCAAGCTTTCGTCGGAATTGTAGCAGCTGTTGTGCTGGGGATTCTTTTAGCTTTCTATAGCTTAATTCTATTGTGGCCACAAGGAAACCCCTATGATTCAGTCAAAGTGACCATTCCTAAAGGTGCTTCCCTTAAAGAGGTTAGTGCTACATTGCTGAATTATAACATAATTCGCAATGAAAGATCATTTCTACTAGCGGTAAAAACTTTAGGATATGAAAAAGATATGCCTGCAGGTCGTTTCAAGCTTCTAGAAGCTTCTACTAATTTTGAAATAATTGATCAATTAGTAAATGGAATTCAAGTTAATAAACGCGTAACTATTCTTGAAGGTTGGACCATAGATGTTATAGCTGAAGAACTTCATGAAAAGATTGGTATTGATCAAGATGAATTTAAGGCTGCTAGTAGAAATGAGTTATTATTATGGAAATGGGGAATTTCTGAAAAAACTGTTGAAGGTTATCTATTCCCAAATACTTATCTTTTTTCAGAAGAAGAAGATATTCAGGATATTATTGGAAGAATGATTAATGAATACAAACAAA
>JGI26060J43896_10000895_pt1 | contig 11083 bp, 17 predicted proteins | sample MarorgKNORR_S2LV_6_FD_43896 | JGI IMG/M metagenome (IMG submission 43896) | reverse complement strand
TAGAATTACACCATTAGATTTGGACGTTTTGAGATATATTTTGGAAAATTCAAACCAGTGAACGGTTTATCTTTTGTTTGCTCTTTAATTTCATTTAAGAAATCATCAAAAGATAATTCTCGGACATCTCCTGTTTGTCTGTCACGAATGCTAAGGTTTTCAGAATTTGCTTCCTTTTCACCAATAACAAGAATATATCGAATCCATTCTTTTTCTGCTTCTCGTATTCGTTTTCCAATACTTTCGTTTCTATCATCAATGTCAACGCGAATAGAGTCAGTAGAAATTTTATCAGATAGTTGTTCGCAGAAACTATTGAATTCGTCTTTTAATGGAATAATTCTAACTTGTGTGGGGGATAGCCACAATGGAAGTTGAGGTTTGCGGCCTTCATGTGAATCAGTTGCGGCCTTTTCCAATAATGCATAAATGATTCTCTCAATAGCGCCACTAGGTGAATTGTGTAAAATTATTGGGTGCTTTTTCTCATTATTCTCATCTATGAACTCAATTCCGTATCTATCACCATTTTCAACATCAATTTGATCAGTTGAAAGTGCAGATGCCTTTCCAAGATTATCAATGAAATTAAATTCCCACTTTAAAACAAAATAAAAGAATTTTTCAGTCCACATTTCAACTAAGACAGGTTTTCCATTCTTTTTTACTAATTCTTCAATTGAAGATTTATTTTCATTGTAGAAATCTTCAGTAAATCTAATTGCCATCTCATAATCAGGTTTGTTAATTCCAAGATTACTTAGAACACTTTGAGACAAATCAAATCTTATTTTTATTTCATCGATTGCCTGAGTCATGTTAGCACAAAATGCATGACAATCAGGCATAGTGAATGCTCTAAGTCGTCTCAATCCTACAAGTTCACCAGATTGTTCACGTCTAAAGCTGTATCTAGTGAGTTCATAGAGTTTGTAAGGCAAGTTCTTGAAGGACATTTGAAAGTGATTTGCCATTAGGAATTGTCCAAAACACGCAGCAAATCTTAAAAATAATTTTTTCCCGTCAGAGTCAATATTGTATTGTCTTGCAGGGAAACGATTGAAATAACTAACCATGCTTGGATGTTCAGAATCATACATGATTGGAGTTTCAACTTCATATCCACCATATTCTTTGACTCTGTCAGTGACATATCTCTCAATTAAAGATTTGATTAAACGGCCGTTTGGAAAAAATCTCATGTTACCTGAATCAGAAGCAGGTTCGTAATCAGCAATACCCATTTTTTTCATTAGTGCAACATGTGGAGGAGGTTGATCAACCTGACGTTGTTTTGCAGCTTCATACTTTGCTAAAATTTCTAATTTTGGATATTTTGAAAAATTAAAATCTGCAATATTGGAAAGGGTTCCATCAGGAGACATGATTTTCCAGATTGAACGGATTTTAGATTCACCTTCTAATGCATCAGATGTCAATTCAGAATCAGTTTTAGTTTTTTTGGTATCTTTTGTTACAACTTTTGAACTTTCAGCTAACGGATGCCCTTTAACTTGTANTTTGTAAGATTTTGTCCAACCAAATGGGGAATGTGAAACTTCCAATTCAGATGCGCTGGATTCCATTTCNTTTAACAATGAAATTGCAACAGAAGGTTTTGCTAAATTGGAACTAAGATGAGCATAAGGATATAACAATAATTTTTTGCAACCAATTTTTTCCATGGAATTTTTTATTTGAGAGATGGCATCCTGAGCTACACTGGAATCATCACCATTCTCCATAGCTACAAAAACAACCACTAATTCTTCTAATTTTTGAGTTTGAGGATNAGTAATGTCTTCTGCACTTTTAATCTCTTTTTTTGTAGGAGTGTATTCTATGCTATCACAGTGCAGTTGTAGAATTCTCATGACTAAAATCCAACAGTGTTAGTTTAAAATCCTTAGTATTGACTCAGGATTCAACATCACATATGCCTAAATCAAACAAATTGAAAATTCTTTACTCCTCGCCAAATATACCAGGTTCCAATTGTTCTATACGGAATCCAATTATTTGTAATTTGGAGTATTTCATCAGTAGAAGGGTTTTCTAAATTATATAATTTTTTTATTCCGTTTATCAAACCCAAATCACCTAAAGGAAATACATCCATCCTACCCAATGCAAATATCAAATACATTTCTGCAGTCCACCGGCCTATTCCACGAACTTTTGTTAACTCAGAAATAACATTTTCATTGGACATTTTTTTAAAAATTTGAAAATCTAATTTTTTATCTACAATCATTTTTGATAGATCAAAAATATATTCTGCTTTCATTCTAGATAGCCCTATGGATTTTATTTCATCTTTAGATAATTTGACAATATCAGACGGAAGAGGATATTTTTTTCCAAATAAATTTTTAAATTTTAATGATATTGCCTTTCCAGCAGCATCAGATATTTGTTGAGTAATAATTGCTTCAACTAAGGCTTCAAAAGGATTAGGGATAATTCTAATATTATATTCACCAACAGATGAAATAATTTTTTTTAATTTTTTGTCTTTGTTTAATACAAGTAATGCGGCATTGTCCACAAATTAAGTAAGTACTGATCATATTTGAGGCATTATCAAAACTAAATTAATTAGAAATTTTTTGACGAAGAGAGATTATAGATCTAAGAATTAATGCAGATATGCCCAAATTACCAATTAGAAAGGATGAAGCTCTTGAAAGAGATTCTTTACCACGAAATCCTTCATCATAAATCATTTCAACGGAACCTTTGTCAGTTTCAACAAAGGAAGTGATTAAGGAATAAACGCCAAGTTTTTCATCTGTTTGTTCAATGTAAAGACGCAATTCTACTTTAGATATAGTAAATTCATCTTGAATGAAGGCGCCAGCAGATAATAAAATATTCACGGAATCAGGACATCTCTTGATTCGGTCAGGATTATGCATGTCAATAATATCCATATTAAGACACAGCGTTTTTCCTAGATAAATGATATTTGATTAAAACTAATTGAATGTGTTAAAAATAATAATTACACAAGTATTATTTACGGTTAAAAAAACAAAGTAAAAATGGATCCGCATCAATTTCATGGCAAGGATATACCGCACATAAAATTAGATCCAAAAATGACAATAGAAGATTTGGTGGATGTTTTTGCAGGTTCTGGATTTAATGGCAGACAACTTGGAGAGGCTGCAAAGCTATATGCTAAAATGATTGAAGAGGATGCAACAATTTGTCTTACGGTTTCAGGTGCATTGACACCTGTTGGATTTGGAGGAATTATCAAAACATTGATTGAGAGGGGGTTTGTAGATTGGATTGTCACAACAGGTGCAAATGTTTACCATGAAGATCATTTTGCATCAGGATTACCAGTAAAGCAAGGTAGTTTTGATGTTGATGACATGAAATTATTTGAAAAGGAAATTGTAAGAATTAGAGATATTTACATAAAATTTAATGAGACATTAGAGGCAGAGGATCAAATAATTCAAAAAATGTTTGCAGACGATTTTCAGGATAAGTCATTTACAACTGCAGAATTTTGTAATTTGTTAGGTAAAAGAAGTAAAGCAATTGCCAAACATCCAGAAAAAAGTTTTGTGACATCAGCATACGAATATGATGTTCCAGTATACATTTCTACAATAAAGGATTCATCATTAGCATTGAATTTAGCTGTTCACAGATTAGAAAATAAAAAATATGATTTAGATTTTGTTAGAGAGATAATAGAGCAAGCTGCAATTGTATACGATTCAAAAAAATCAGCAATTTTAGAATTAGGTGGAGGTGTTCCAAAAAATACAGCCCAGCAAACAGGCCCGCTATTGGATCAAATTTTAAGAAGAAATGACGGAGGTCAAGATTACATTATACAGATCACAGATGCACGTCCAGATACAGGAGGCTTATCAGGTGCAACATTACAAGAGGGAAAGAGTTGGGGTAAAATTCAAGATTCACATGAAGGAATAGTTACAGTATATGCAGATGCAACAATAGCATTTCCAATTTTAGCACTCTATGTTCTAAGTAATCAGAAATCAAGAGAGCCAAAAAGACTCTACAAAAGAATAGGGGAAATGTACGATAAATTAAGTGAAGACTATTTTAAAAATCCAACCGAAATTAAGTAATGATTAAAACTTAGAAAATCTAGCACGTTCTAGATCTCTATCATCTTTGGATTCTTTTTTCCATTCTTTATAGTGCTCTTTGCAAAGAATTGTTTTTTTGCCCTTAGAATTAACTCGTAAGCCAGCAGTTTCTACTTTAGTAGTGTTAAGTGAACGTGCACCGTCCTGATCACATCCGTCAACATTACATGGTGCACCCTTTGAAACAATACCCATAACATACAATAACCAAGATGTTATTTATACTTGAAATATACTAAATTCGTTTTAGAACATTCTAAAAAAATAGGGATAATTTATCGGAAAATTGGTGATTAAAATGTTAAAAAAATAGTTAAAGATAACCCAAAGTAGATAGATTAATCGTTTATAATAGGAATATTTTTTTCTAGTTTTATGGCTGGAGCAAATAAATCAACTAGTACAAACAAACAAAATCCAGCTAGAGATGCAAAGAAAGGTAAAAAAGATAAAGGCGAAAGCACAGGTGTAAGAAAAGCAGAGATTACAGTTATACTTAATGAACAGCAAGCAATGAAAGTAATTCAAAATTCTAAAGTTGTCACAGTTCAGGATCTTGCAAGACAAACAGGAGTCAAAATATCTGCTGCAAATGCATTCCTAAAGCAAGCAACAATTAAAGGCACAGTAAAGAAAGTTGGCGGTTATTCAGGACATTATTTGTATCAAGTTATTTCTTCATAAAGAGACAAAACATCACCAGATTTAACATTCTTCAATTCATCAATATCACCATGAAATTTTCCAATAAGGGCCATAGTTTTTGCAGATTGTACATTACCAACAAAAAAACAAATGCTTCCAGTAGAAGGTAAAAATGCAATGTCACCAGTTTTAAATTCAGTTCTTGCTTTTTCAATTCCAGCATCAACATCAGTTTCAAAATAAACAATGCTTTTTCCCAATAAGTGGGAATTACCTTCCAAAGGTAAAGATCTCATAATAACGCCAACAGTCCTTGGAGATAAGTGACGTTTTAGATCACAATTTAATTTTACTCTTCCACCAATGTCTAAGATTAGTTGTTTTCGTGAAACTGAATTTGTACTCAAGTTTAGTTTAAAAATGATTAGATTATATAACGTTTTAAGCGAATTTCGGTACTTGTCTAATCCTGAAGAAACAAAAAGTACACCAGAAGTAGCAAATAAACCAGAAGAACCAGAATTAGCCACACCAGTATCTGAAGTAATTGAAACAGATGTAGATCCAAATTTGGGATTAAACAAAGCATTAGATACCTATCGTAAATTAATTGAAAAAAATATGGATAATGCATTAGAACCATTAACAGAAAAAGAACAAGCTAAACTTGAAAGTAGAATTACAGAAATACAAGAAAGAAAAATTATTGAAAAAATAGAAGAACATGAAATTGTTGAGATTCCATGTGAAAAAAATAAAATTACAATTGGCCCACCTACATTAACAAGATTTGAGAAAGCAAGAATTATGGGAGCAAGAGCATTACAATTATCACTTGGAGCACCACCTTTTATTGAAATTCCAAAAAGTGCAAGAATTTCTCTGGATATTTCAATGGAAGAATTAGAAAAAAGAGTAATTCCAATTACAATTAGAAGAGTATTGCCAAATGGCGATTATCAAAATATTCCAATAGATTATTTCGAATAAAGAACCAATCGTCGATAAAACTTAAAAGAACAAAAAATTGTTTAATGATATACAATGCTCATGGAAGAGATTAATGAACAGTCAAAGCAAATGCAAGATACTGTAAACATCGGCAATGATCCAGTAATGCTCACTGCAACAGAAGTCTTAGCAAAACTAATGATTAAAAATGAAATAATTTTAAAAGCAAGAGGTCAATCAATCCCCAACGCAGTAGCAGTTGCAAACATAATCACAGGAACAATGGCTACAGGAGTTTACAAAATTGAAAAAATTAAATTGGATACGGTTGCAGAAGCAGGTATTGGAAATATGACATCAACAGTTGAAATAATTATAAATAAAAATTAGTAAACGCTACCAGGTCCTTTTAGAAGCATATTTTCACATTCTTTACAAACTTGTTCATCAATGTTAGATTCTAGATTATGGTGTATCTCACAAATTAACAAACTAGATTTAATGTAATTGCACAATCCAATAAATTTAGAAAGGCTAGAGGGGGTATAAGCTAAATCAGAAGATAGATTGTCACATAGTTCATTAATTAATTGTGAAACTTGTTTTTCTTGTAATAACTTTGCAATTAAAGATGGGTCACCACGAGTGCCACGAATATAATTACTAATTGCAGCCTGTGTTACTCCAAGCATTTTAGAAATTTCATCTTCACGAATATCATGTTCTTGTGCCAATTTTTTAGCCAAAATTGCCCTCAATGCAGGAATTAGTGTTTTAGATTCAATTTCAGCAGGAAGTAACATGATTTCTGAATGGTGCAGATATGAATTTAAAGTTTGCAATAAGTAAATAAAAAATCAAATCCACCATTAGGCATAGCTATTTTAATTTCAAAATTAACAGATGACATTGGAAGATATTTCTAAAAAAATATACGAGGTTTTAGAAGAATCATGCAATTCCTGTGAGTCTAATTTAATTTCACTCTCAGGGGGTTTAGATAGTTCAATCATAGCGTATTTTCTTAAGGAAAAAAATCCAAAGAGTGTTGCNATTATTTCCGAAGACTTTGTTTCAACAGATCTAACATATTGCCAAATGGTTTCAAAAGAAATGAAAATTCCATTATCGATATACAATGTACCTACATCGATCATACTAGATGCAATTGAAAGTACAATTAAAATTTTAAAAAATTTTAACGATATTGAAATTCGCAACAATGTTGTGATGTATTTATCAATGAAATGGGCAAAAGAAAATAATGAAAAATCNATAATTACAGGTGATGGCGCAGATGAATTATTTGCAGGCTATAACTTTCTAGTAAATAAACCAGAAAAAGAACTGGAAAAAGAAATTAAAAGACTGTGCTCAATAATGCATTTTCCAACTCAAAAAATTGGAAAAGCGTTAGGAATTAAAATAGAGTCACCGTTTCTAAATCAAAACATAATAGAACTAGCTGATAAAATTCCAACAGGGGTAAAAGTAAAAGAGGAGAATGGNAAAAGGTATGGAAAATGGATTTTGCGAAAAACATTTGAAAAATACATACCACAGCAAATTGCATGGAGGGAAAAATCACCAATGCAAGAAGGAGCTGGAACAGCAGGATTAACAAATTTGTTTGAATCCATAATCAGTGAAGAATCATATGTTGAAAGAAAATTAACAGTTGAAAAGGAAGATGGGGTTGTAATTAGAAGTAGAGAATCAATGTATTACTATGAAATTTTTAAGAAAGCATATGGCTCACCAGTAGATAATAATTCTCAAGAAACATGTCCATACTGTAAACACGAAGTTAAAAATTCAAAATTCTGCAGAATGTGCGGAGCTTTTCCAATCTAAGAATTATTTTTATATTTACCCGGTTTTTTAATGAAAATTTTACGGCATCCATTACAACAAAAATAAAATGTTTTACCATCATGTTCATGAATTATTCCNAATTCTGCATCAAATTCAAGTCCACAAACAGGATCAACTGGCATAAATTTTTTATCGTTAAATTCTATTTATACATTAAGAAACAACAACAAATCTACACGGGTAATTGATTATACCAGAAAATCAAATTTTAGGATCAAGAAATAGTATTGAATTTTAAATTAAGATGTAATTATAAATTTTAGAAAACATGGCCTATGTATTAAAAAAATTTCTAGAATGTCCTTTGTATAAAATATTATGAACTGAAATTAAGATGTCAGTTTTTTGACCAAAGATAAAAAATCGTCAGGAGAAATTGGTAAAATTTTCATGATTTCAAGATTTTCTAAAACATGTTCAGGTGTTTTTTGGCCTACTAACGGAGCAAGAACACCAGGGGATGAGCGAATAAACTGTAAAGCACGCAATGAGGGTTTTAAGTCATTAAATTCAGGCATGATACCGGGGGATAGTAATCGTCCCTGCATAAATGGAATACTAGTAAACACGCCAATTCCCAGTGTAACAGCAGATTCTAAGATAGATACGGATTTGTTGTGCACAGTTTGGTTTTTTGCAAGTAAAGCTTGATCATAATTCATGTTAAATGGCAACTGTATGAATTTAAAACCATGATCATCACCACCAATTTTTTTTGCCATATCGACAACATCTTCAAGTGAAAGGTATTGTGGGTTTTCCTTTGTTACTCTAAAACATTCCCAAGTCGCCATACCATAGAATTTAATTTTTCCTTCAGCACGTTTTTTCTCATATAATTCAAAAACAGATTTTAATTTTTCTAAAAATTTTTCTTTTGAAATATCTTTAATTTGTGCTTCAATACCGTTGTGAAGGTACATCAAATCAATACATTCTAAATCTAAATTTTTTAAACTTCTATCTAATTGATCAGACAAATATGCAGGAGTCATACAATGATAACCTGAGTTGATGTCACCTTCCTTGACAATTCCAGGTTTTCCAAGTTCGCGTATAACATACTGCATCAGATCCTCTTGAATGTCACCATCGTTTGTCACATAACCATTTTTACTGCTAATGAATATTTGATCACGAGTAATTTTTTTTGCATTGATTAGTTCAGATATCGCTTTACCAACAGACCGTTCAGCTTTTTGTGAACGATAGTTAATTGCAGTATCAATTACATTGACACCAGATAAGATAGATTGTTTTACTGCACTTGTTACTAATTCATCAGTTTTATTATCAGGATCACCAAGGTAAGTTCCAATTCCAACGTTGGAAAGGAGGAGATTTTCAAATTTGTTGAAATTAAGTGAATTTATGCCTGAATTTTGAAGAAATTGTTGCGTACCCTCATTAGTTGCAAATCCAGAAATCATGACAAATCTAGAACAGCGGTAAATTTATGTCTGTTTGAAGAGAAAGCAAGAAACTCAAAGCAAATAGTACACCCGTAATCCGACTAAATTTTAAAGTGGACGACATGAATGGGACTAATTCGTCTATAGCATCATAGTTTTTTTGTAAACCTAATCCCGATTTTAATATTAATGGAAAGCTAAGTAAAGTGATTAAAGATAAAATAGGAAATAAGCTTGCAGAAACACCAATTAAAATTACAACATATGAGATTAGTGGAAAAATCCAGAATAATTTTATTGCTTTTTTCTTTCCGACCACAATAACCAAAGTTTTTCTACCCTTAGATTTATCAGCATCGTGATCAGGAAAAGATGCAATAAATAAAACCAACGAGGATAGTGTACCAATCACAATCCCTGCAAGAATGGATTCAACATTTACTTCTCCAGATTGAATAAAAAATGTACCAATCACAATCATCGACCCTTTTACAGCTACAAAGAACTCGCCTAAACCAGAATCAACAATTTTAGTGGAATAAAAATAAATAGATAATATTGCAAATCCCAAAATTATTGCAATTAAAATTCCGTGTGTCATAACAAAATAACTCCCAATCAGAGATCCAATTATTAAAAATGCAACACCAGCACGATAAACAGAAGAAGGTTTGAGTAATCCCTCAGGTAAAACACCGGTCCCGCCACTCATTTTTGTTCGGGTTGTTTTAGTGTCAATACCACGTTTGAAGTCCCAATAATCATTTAGTAAATCAACACTGGCATGAAGTGCCATCACTCCAGCAAAAGTCAAAATTAGATCAAGGATGTCAACAGAACCATTTTGAGACCAGTGTAAAGCCATGCCTACAGAAACGGCAATAATAGATGCCAGAAGGAATCGAACTCGAATAACACGTAGCCATACGGAAATCATCAGGGATAATTTTATTTTGTAATATAATATTCATAAGTTTGGATTTCATACAATATTTTATATGAAAATAAATTAAATTTTATTCACGATATTTGGAAAAATTGAAGAAAATGATAAAATTTAATATTGAAATATAGTGCGTTAATTGTAAAAAATAAATTCCAGTAGAAATGAAATCAAGTAAAAGTTATTTCAACACTCATGAATTTGACAAAGAACTAAAAAATTTCAAAAAACATGTCTTTGTGGTATCTGCAAAGATAAAAAAAGATCTAATAATTAAATTAAAGATTCATCGTCAACTTCAATAGGCTTTCTTCCCATAAAACCAGAGTCTTTTTCATGCCAAAATTTAACTTCAGTTTCGCCATGTTTCCAACAAAGGCATACTTCATCATTAAATCGCTTAGATGGAAAATCAAGTAAACATTGTTCAATGCTTTTAATCATAACACCAGTGCTTTCTAAGATTTCGATAGATTGATAAAATTTTGTTATTGCAGAATTTAATTGCTTTTTTAATACAACGTATTCTTCAAAAGAATTAGTTGTAGACATAGAAAGTTGTAATTGTTTTTCTATTTTTTTAACCTCGTTTTTTGTAGCTAAAATATATTCAAATTTTTTAATTACATCAGGCAATGCATCATTTGCCTGATTTGCGGTAAAAAATACAGACATGTTCTTTTTTTAAAATACCAGATTAAAAATCTTGGGTGCAAATTTATTAAGAATGATTTTTACAAATAGATATGAGCGAAGATCCATTAGAAGCAATAATTTTACAGACAATTAATGGTGCACTATCAACAGTTCCAGGGTATCTTGAAGAAATTAAACAAAATAACGATACGCTAAAAGTTGAAAATGCTCAAGATTTTGTCTATGGAATAGTTATGGGCGTAGCATTAGGAATGACGGGTGCAATATTGAGTTCACAAGAAAAACCGCCAACCATAGAAGATCAAATGAGAGTTAGAGATATGATATACAAGCACATTCCAGAAATCAGAGAAAGAATTTTTAGTTAAAAATTAGCCAATTGGTTTTAATCGTTATCGGGTTTTAGGCAAGAGTAATTATGATATAGAGTACATTTGAAATCATAAAATAATTATTTTCTA
>JGI26060J43896_10000893_pt1 | contig 11105 bp, 12 predicted proteins | sample MarorgKNORR_S2LV_6_FD_43896 | JGI IMG/M metagenome (IMG submission 43896) | reverse complement strand
CATGATGTGGCCTATTTGATTAAATAGGTATGTTATTTGTTAATTCTAGAATCTAATCTTTTAGAATATCGCCATATAGATCAGTTCGCCTATCTCTGAATAGTCCCCATGCGGCTCTGTATTCTTTTATCTTTTCTAAATCAAATTCATGAAGGATAAACTCTTCATTTTCACGTCCACATTCACCTACCTTTACGCCAGTTTCATCCGTTATAAAAGAAGAACCATAAAATGTTTGACTAAACTTTTCATTATCTTCAGTGCCTATTCTATTGGAAGCAACTACAGGTATGCAGTTTGCAGCAGAATGACCTTGCATAACAATTTGCCAAGAATCTCTGGAGTCTAACTGAGGATAATCAGGTTCACTTCCTATGGCAGTAGGATAAAATAATAGCTCTGCACCTTTTAGTGTCATAATTCTAGCCACTTCTGGAAACCATTGATCCCAACAAATACCTGCACCAATTTTTGCATATGCAGTTTCAAATACTTTGAATCCAGTATTTCCTGGGTGAAAATAAAACTTTTCTTCATATCCAGGGCCTTCAGGGATATGTGATTTACGATAATAATCTAATATATTTCCATCAGCATCTATCATAGCAAGCGAGTTGTAGTAAGTATTATTATCACGTTCAAAAAAACTAATTGGTAATACCACTGAGAGCTCTTTGGCAAGTTTGGACATCTCTATTAACAGTGGATTATTCTTAAAAGGTTTAGCAAGTTCAAAATGCTTAGAGTCACTGGTACAACAAAAATAAACTGATTCAAATAGTTCCTGTATGAGGATAATCTGAGCTCCTTGTTCTGCTGATTTCTTAATTAGATTAATTGCTTTATCAATATTATCTCTTTCATTGTCAGTGCATGACATTTGAGTAGCTGCAACTTTAACTTTGCTCATAAAAAATCCTATTTATTAGTGAACTATATTTATATTAATGAAATATTCTAACTTATAATATATTGATGAATTTAAAAAACTTTCAGAACTTCTTTACATTTTCAATAATTGGCTGCTTAACCATGCCTGGTATTTTATTTGGTCCAGCAATGGTGGGTATTTTAGTCGATCATGCCAATTTCAGTGAACAGTATGCTGGTTGGGCATTGGCGTATCAATCTATTGGATCTGCGGCAACATTGCTCATTATCTCTTCATTTATTCATAAATTAGATTTAAAGAAACTAGCTTTTATCACTCTGATATTTGCCTTTATTTTAGAAATCTATTGTTCATTTATAGCAAGTCCTGACTTTTCTTTTTTAATCATAAGGTTATTTATTGGTATGTTTACCACCATAGCAAACATAGCTGTATACACATCGATCGCTTCATTTCAAAACTATGAGAGAGGTTTTGGTCTGTTTGTTTTGATGCAATATTTGGTTAGTGGTCTAGGCTTGTATTTTATGATCCTCTATTCTGATTACCTTGGCGCACAAGGCTTATTCTTGTTATTGGCACTCTTCAATTTTATTGCATTATCCATGATACGAAAACTGCCCAATCATCAAGCTAATAATAATGCTGAAAGTGGCTTAACATCAGAACTAAAGGTATTGTTTAGTGGTATAGCTTTCTTAGCAATTATTGGTTTTGGTATTCATGAAATGTCTGGTGTAGCACAGTTCACTTACATTGAAAGAATTGGGGTTTCAATTGCGATTGATAATCAATCTTTAAGCAATATTATGCTGATATCATCACTTTTAGGAATTCCAGGATCTATCATTTGTATCACTTTGGGCAAAAAATATGGCTTAGTGATTCCTATATTATTTGGTATTTCTGTTTGTCTTCTTGGAATGAGTCTTTTCCTTTTCTCAAAAACCTATTTAACTTANGCGATTAGAATGTGTTTGATGGGTTTTGGTTGGNCGTTAGTNCTGCCTTACATTCAAAGTCATCTTGCCAATATAGATAAAAAGGGTAGTGCATTAGCAGCTGGTAATTCATTTGCAACTATTGGAGGAGCATTAGGAGCCGCTTTAGCTGCAAAGCTTATTGGTGAAAACAACAATTATGACGCTCTCTTGCAAGTGTCAATGCTAATTTATATCATTGCTGCATTATTTATTATAATTTCAATTAAATTAAAAAAAATGCATGACTAATCTACAACATAAAGACCCTAGAGACCAAGGTTTCTATATGCCAGGTGAATGGCATGATCATACATGCTGCTGGATGGCATGGCCTGCTCGATTTGATCTATGGCCTAACATTAATGCAACAAATAAGGCTTATGCAGATGTTGCAAACACNATATCAAAATTTGAAACAGTAAAAATGTTAGTGCTTCAATCATTGGTTGAAGAGGCTAAAATATATCTAAACGATTCAATTGAAATTATACCTATGTCCATTGATGACTCTTGGGCGAGAGATTCAGGACCAAACTTTCTGATCAATGACTCAGGACTTTTAGCTGCTTCTACTTGGGAATTTAATGCTTGGGGAGAAGAATTTACACCCTATGATCAGGATGCACTCATGGGAAGTAGGATATTAGATCTAATAGGGGTTGAAGAGTTCAAGTCGTCAATGAAGGCAGAAGGAGGTGGTATTACAGTTGATGGTGAAGGAACAGTCATTACTACAGAATCGTGTTTTTTGAATAGTAATCGAAACCCATCTTTGACTAAACAAGATGTTGAGCAAGAATTATGTAGAACATTGGGAGTTCAAAAAGTAATTTGGATTCCAGGCGATCCAAATGAAACAGGAACTGATGGACATATAGATGGAATTACTGCTTTTATAGAACCTGGTCGAATCCTTTTAGAAATCAATCCTAATAAAAATGATCCTCACTATAAAGTTGGAATGAATAATCTAGAAGCATTAAAAAACATTAAAGATGCCAAAGGAAGAACGTTAGAAATAGATTTCATTGATGAGGGCGATTATTTAAGCACAGAATTTGATGAATGCAGATCCTATGTTAATTCATATTTAGCCAATGATGCGATTATTGTTCCTGGATACAATCATGAAAGAGATTATGCAGCTGTTGAAAAATATCAAGAAATTTATCCAAATAGAACAGTGGTCCAAGTTCAAATATGTGATATTGCAATTGGCGGTGGCGGCATTCATTGCATAACACAGCAACAATGCAGTCCTTATTGATTGCAATAAAATCTATTCAGAAATAAATACACAAGCTTTTGCTATGATTAAATAATCCATTAAGAAAGGTATCCTATGAAATTTGACAAAATAATATTAAGTGAACAATTCCATGAGTGGTATCACGAAGGTCTTACTAAAGAAGAGGTAGCAATTAAGTCATCTCAAATGTATGAAGAATACTCTCAGTGGAAAGATAAACGCCAACAAGCCTTTGCTGATAGTTTTAAAAAACTAGGTGATACTAATGAAAGCTAAATTTCTGCTTATTTTATTTATTATTTTTATTTCAGTGGACCTGTCTACTGCGGCTGAAGATCCTATCCCTGGACCTCGTAATTGTTTTTGGTCAATAGGGCCAGCGAGTGCNGATCCATATCTCAATCTAGCTTATCCCGATGCAAATGTTTTCTATTGGGCTGCTGTTTTNACAATACCCAATGANGCAGAGTTAACCATTGAAGGTAACTATCCTCACTCTAGGTATATGTCTTTCATTAGTTATGATGAACAAGGCAGGCCCATTGAGTCATTAGCAGATTATCTAATCAATTCTGAATCTGTTAATCCATTTATATCAGGAAATAAGAGATATGAGAATGAAAGAGATTATAAAGTAACAGTTTTGAATGAGGCACCTAAGGAGAAAAGAAAAGTTGGTGTGATAGTTAACATTGATAGTGAGAACAAACTGCATGCACCCGGTTATGGAAATGGACAGCAAGCAATTGTGTACAGGATTTATCTGCCTGATAGNGAGAAAGAACCTGATGGTGGGGTGCAACTCCCAACTCCTGTGTTGACACTGTCTAATGGNAATCAGTTTCGTGGAGACTCAGCATGCAATTTATTAAACTCCAGTCAACAATTAACCGTCTCTTTAGGAGCTCTTGGCATTCCACCAGGACAATATAGGAAACTTATTACACAAAAAGATAAGCCTGAGACATGGCCAGCATACAATCCACCCAAATGGTTTATCCAACTGGATCGGCAAAGTCTTATAGGTATGTATACTGGCGAAATTGATCCTAATGCACCAAGAAGTGGGGGAGGTTTTTACCCAAACCCAGACAATCATTACATACGAACCATTGTGAATCGGAAGCATGGAAAAGTACTAATTATAAGAGGTAAAGCTCCTGTTGTGCCAAAAACTATTGAAGGCAATGAGTTAATGACATCTGGAGAGCTTCGTTATTGGTCTGTTTGTTCCAACCAAAGCTTCGTTAATACTCGGGTTAATGATTGTCTCTATGATGAGGAAATCCCATTAGCCTCAGATGGAACATATACTATTGCTGTGAGTAGAGAAGAAGATAGACCTAGAAATGCAATAAAAGAGTGTGGTTTTGGATGGTTGCCTATGGCTAAAGATGGTGATGGCATGTTTGATGAGGACGTCACTATTGTCCAATTTCGACATATGCTTGCAGAGAAAAGTTTTAAACATTCAATACAAAGTGTGTTATTGCAAAAAGAGTTGGAAAATACTATGGGTGACTACATGCCTAAATCTAGGTACCTAATGACAAATCAAGTTGAAATTATATTTCCTTGTTTGTTAAGTAATAATGAGTAAAAAGAACTATTCTAATGGCCTTTATGGCCAACTTCATTATCGACAATCTTTAGCTAATATTGACACCAATGAATCATTGTTTTGTTTTCATATGAGTCCTTATTCGAGTGTCGTCTATGAGAATTTTTTATCAGAAACAGCAACAATACATAAAAGTGTAGTTGCGATAGATACACCTGGATTTGGTAATTCTGATCCAACATTGCAACCACCAACAATAGAAGATTATGCTGATGCAATGATTCACTTTGCAGAAGACTTGAAAATAAAATCATTAAATATAATGGGTTATCATACCGGATCTAAGATTGCCTTGGAGGTTGCCAATAAAAAACCAGAACTCATCAATAAAGTTATCCTTATATCGGCTCCGATATTCAATCAAGAAGAAATAAATGACTTTAAATCACATTACTTAAATAAGGATAAAATTCTAAAATCAGACGGTAGCCACCTTCAAGAAGCTTGGAATGAAGTCCTTCATTGGAGTATGAAAGGCAGAAGTATTGAGCATATTTCAGAAACATTCCATGCAAGATTAATAAATCCTAAAATATCTTGGTGGGGTCATAATGCTGCTTTTAATTATAATTCTGCTGAAGCAATTTCAAAAATTGATTCACCAATGCTTATACTCAATCCTGGTGATGATCTCTATGAGTTAACACTCAGAGCTCAGAAATATTTACAACATCCTCAATCGAGAATTATGGATCTGAAAGATTGGAGTCATGGATTCTTAGATGTAAAAACTAGTGAAGCAGCATCAATTATTTTTCAATTTCTAGATAATTGATTACACTGTATAGTTAATAAAGAGGTCATAATGAAAAATTCAATGATAGATACAGTACTTTTAACTCTAATAGGCTTGGAGTATGTGGGATTTGGTTTGATCGGATTAGTCAATCCAAATGCAGCAGCAGGCTTGGTGGGATTTACACTCAATGAATTAATCTCACTGAGTGAAATAAGAGCAAATTATAGTTTCTTTGTTCTATTGGGTTTTATGTCCTTAATATCACTATATAAGAAGCCATGGCAAAAAATTACTTACCTGATAGTGGCTTTGCTTTGTGGCAGTTATGTTTTTGGTCGAATAGTCAGCATTGCACTAGATGGTACTCCAGATACTCGAACACTCTGGATGGTATTTGCAGTTGATTTAATTGTTTTTATTCTATCTTTTTGCAGGTATAAAGATTTGAGTAGAGCTTAAGTATTTTCTTAGGATTCTATCCTTGGGCTCATTGTTGTAACGCTAGTAATATAACAATCCAATTCATGTTCATCATTAAACGTAATTAGTATGGTTTGAGCTTTATAATGCATAGTTTTATTATCACTGATGGTTTAATCAATGAGATTCTATTAGACTTATTACCAAGATGAAAATTCAAGATAAAAATATTGTTGTCACCGGTGCTGCAAGTGGCATTGGCAAGGCATTAGCTAAGTCATTTTCAAATCACAATGCAAACTCTATCGTGTTAGTTGATATTGATGAAAATGCTCTTAAAGCAAGTGCTAGTGAAGTTAATGGGTTAGCAATTGTTGGTGATATCTCCAATGAAGAATCGATTGTAGAAATTATAAATAAAAGTAATGATCACATGAATTCAATAGACATATTTTGCTCAAATGCAGGAATTGGTGGAGCACCAGGTTTAATTAATACCACTGAGGATGACTGGCAAAAAATATGGCAAGTTAATGTTATGTCACATATTTATGCGGCTAAGCATCTTATTCCACAAATGATTAAACAAGGAGAAGGATATTTAGTTAATACTGCATCCGCTGCCGGTTTATTGACACAAATTGGTTCAGCTGGATATTCTGTTACAAAATCTGCAGCTATAAGTTTTGCAGAATGGTTAAAAATCACCTACGGCGAAAGAGGCATTGGTGTTTCATGTTTGTGTCCTCAAGGTGTTAGCACCAGTATGGTTAATGATGCACCTCAGGTGATCAAAGATATTGTCAGCATTGACGGTATATTAGAGCCTGAAGTTGTGGCAGAAGATGTGATCCATGCAATTGAGAACGATGAATTCCTAATAACACCTCATAAACAAGTCATGAAGTATATTCAAATGAAATCGTCTCAGCCTGATGTCTGGATTTCTGCAATGCAATCTCTTCAGGAACAATTTATTGAGGGCATTAGGGCTGCTGCTCCAGATGACTATAAACTAACTCAAGAAGAAACGACTAAAGATTAACTTCTTAAAGTATCTAAAACTCTTGGTAAGGCATCAATGTAACGTTGTATATCNTCTACTTTCCCCATACTTACTCTAGACCAATGACTAAAANTACCATATTGACCTTGAATCAAAATACCATGTTTTTTCATTTGATCACGAAATTCGTTTGCATTCAGATCACCAATATTTACAAAAACAAAGTTCGTTTGAGAGGGTAGAGTNCTGAGCCCATTNGAAACAGCTGCTTCATTAACCATCTCTCTCGTTTCAATGATCTTTGATTTAGAATAATTAAGAAACTCTTGATCATTGTAGCTAGAAATTGCTCCTGCTAATCCGGTTAATGATATTGAAAAATGTCCGGTGCCATTCTTTATAATTGACTGAATCGTCTCTGGCTGTGAAATAATATATCCAATTCTTTGTCCTGCAAGACCATATATTTTCGAAAAGGTTCTTGAAACTGCAACGTTGTAACCCTTTTTTACCAAGTTGATCATTGTATTCTGATCTGGATTGTTGGTAATTTCATTATAAGCTTCATCAACAATGACCAAGGTAGTTTTAGACATTCTAATAACGCTTTCGATTAAAGCCTTAGAATTTAAGATAGTTCCAGTAGGATTGTTTGGATTGACAATTGAAACAGCAGAAACACCTTTTCTAGCTTTCAGCTCTAGCTCATCTAGATTTATTTCTAAATTAATTCCATTGGGTTGTCTTATAACTTTTCCTCCTGACGCTTCAGCTGATAGCAAATGTGTATCCCAGCCTAGTTCCATACCCAGTATGGGATTAGTCCTTGCCATAATCTGGGATAAGTTACTCAGTACTTGAGTGGAGCCAGAACTGATTGCTATTTGATTTGTCTCAATATTATGTTTTTCAGCAATCATTGATTTTAGAATTCCAATAAGATGATCAGGGTAATAAGCTCCTTCATAGGTGGATTCAATCATTGAACTGATTGCTTTTTTACTCGGCCCATAAGGGTTTTCATTCCAATGCAATCGAGCAACACCATCAGCGGCACCATAGATTGTATTAGACAATGAAGTATTGGGGATCAAATTGCTTGCCGCTACCATGGATAGCAATGATGTTGACCCAGTTATGAAATTTCTTCTTGAATAACGCATGTATATATTCTAACCAGATTGTCCAATTATCGTTATCAATATTTTGTAATTAGAATCTGATACTATTTGTTAATAATTATTTAATAGGGGATCATTATGAAGCTTAAGGTATTGTTTGTATCACTAACTCTTTTTTCATTTTCTAACGCTCATAGCATTGAGGCTGATGTCTGGGAGTATAAAGTTGAACCAGGGCATATCAGTGAAGCAGTTGAACTTTTCGAAGAAGCCATTAAGTTATCAAGAGAAGCTGGAAGAAACACTTCAATACTGCAACAAACTTTCGGTAAGGACGGTGAGTTTAAATTTCATTGGGTAGATTTTCATGACTCGTTAGAAGCAAGAGCGAAAGACAATGCTTATGACTCTCCAGGTTTTTCTGACTTTATCAACCGTTTTTATGCATCCGATACAGTAACAACAGTAAGATCATATTCAATGACATTAATTGATGATCAGTTATGTGACAATCCAGGAGTTGTTTCAGTCTATGTTTGGAAACCTAATTCAGGCGAGTTCTCTAACGTCGTAGAAGGCTTTAAGGCAAGCAGTGCATTTTTTGAAAAGCATGGCTGGGAAGTAGATCTTTGGCAAGAGAACATTGGTGGCACAGATAGTCTTCAATTTGTTATGTGTTCTAAAACAAAAGAAGACGAGGCAAAATCATATACCTCATTGAACAATGATGAAGATTGGCTCGATGAACAGCCGAATGCTCCATTATGGGATTCGTACAGTGATGTCAGTACACTCATTCGTAGTTTTGAGCTAGATCCTATTATTGTTGATTAATAGTCTNTAAAAATAGGCATTAAGTACCCTTATTAATCCAAGGGTACTTCTATGTTATGAAAAAAATTAATGGCACTGCCTTTCAAATTGACGTTTGGAATCAAATTAAAAAAATACCAAAAGGAGAAACCAGATCTTATAAAGAGATAGCTACTGCCATTGGCAAACCAAAAGCATTTAGAGCTGTTGCCAATGCTTGTGGAAAAAATCCAATTCCAATAATTGTTCCATGTCATAGAGTGATAGCCTCTGATGGATCAATAGGAGGATACACAGGAAGCGGTGGTATAAAAACAAAAAGACAGCTGTTGAAAAAAGAGGGAGTCTTAATTGAATAGCTTAAGTAAGAATAATATTATTTACTCAATGCTATCGCTGGTGAAAGTGGAATTGCCTTAGCCAAAATAAAGTTTATTGATTGAGTAATATTTATTATTTATATTGGTAATATTATCGTAATAAAATTACCATATAGACCAACTATGAAGGAGCAAACTAATGCAAGATTTTGAAGGAAAGACAGCAGTTATAACTGGAGCAGCCAGTGGTATAGGTTATGCTTTAGCTGAACGTTTTGCTCAAGAAAAAATGAACATTGTACTTGCTGATATAGAGCAAGATGCCTTAGATAGTGCTGTAAAAAAGATATCAGATCTTGGCGTAGATGCCACGGGTTTAAAGATTGATGTTATGGATAAAGATGCTGTCAGTTATCTTGCTGAACAAGCTATTAAAGACTTCGGTAACATTCACATCCTTTGTAATAATGCTGGTGTGGCTAGTACTGTTACAGGTGATGGAATATGGGATCTTAATGCAAGCGACTGGGAATGGGTTTTAGGTGTTAATTTTTATGGAACTTTATATGGGATCGAATCCTTTGTGCCTCATATGATTAAACACAAAGAAGAAGGGCATATTCTTAATACCATTTCTTTGGCAGGTATTTTACCAGGAGAAGCTATATATGGAGTAAGTAAACATGCTGCTCTAGCATTGAGTGAATCACTTTGGCAGGGTTTAAAAAAAGCAAAAAGTCAAATTGGAGCTTCAGTTTTATGCCCAGGTTTTGTAGCTACAAACATCATCGAGTCGGATCGGAATCGACCAGATCACTTACCAGCTAAAAATAAAGCTAATTTCATGTTAAAGAAATTGGCTGCTACAGTTCTAAAAAGAGGTAAAGAGCCAAACGAAATAGCAGACGTTACATTAGATGCGATTCGAGAAAATAAATTCTATATTCTTCCACACACTAATTACGATGACATGATTAAAGAAAGGTACAGACGAATTCTCGCAAGAACTGAACCCCAAGAAGCAGATATGCAAGAAGTGCTGTTGGGAACATTAATGAGCAATAAAGGCGAGTGGTAGTAGGGTTTAGCCAATATGAAAGTACTAAAGACAATTGGTTATGGTATTTTTTCAGTCTTTGGGATCATCGTATTATTATTGTTGACTCTCTATCTCACGCAAACCTCAGATTATGAGGTGAATTTAATTACTGACTGCCAATCCGATTCTCAGATTAACGTCTATTGTGAATTTAGCAAACCTGAAGATATTGTCGTTCTCCCAGATAATCGACACTTATTAATATCTGAATTTGGAGCTATTGTTCCCCTTAGCCCAGAAAATATACCTGGTCAAATCTCATTNTTTGATACAGATACAATGAAAAAAAAGTCAATCAAGCTAACTCTCGGTGAAAACATATGGGGCGATAACAATTGTCAACGTGATGATCTATTGTTCTCTCCACATGGAATTGATCTTAATCAAAGATCAGATGGTCGTTACCAGCTTGCGGTTATCAATCATATGCCTGAAGAGACCATTGAAATGTTTGAGTTACTTAATATGGGTGATTCTTGGATGCTTCAATGGAGAGGGTGTGTGAATGCTCCTGAAACAGGCTATTTTAATGATGTGGCTCTCAGAAATGATGGAAGCTTCTTTTCGACGCACATGTATGATAGANGGNTATCTTACTTGAGTTTAGCCTATATCTCTTATAGCAAGACAGATACTGGTTTTGTTTATCAATGGAATGCAAATGATGGTTTTACCAGAGTGTTAAACTCTGAAGGTTCCTTTCCCAATGGGATCTCAATCTCAGATGATGAGACAAACTTATTTATTAATTATGTTTTTAATCATAGAACCACAAAATTAAATCTATCAAACCTTACTATAGAAGCAGAACACTTTAGTAAAGGCACGCCAGATAATTCATC
>JGI26060J43896_10000892_pt1 | contig 11118 bp, 7 predicted proteins | sample MarorgKNORR_S2LV_6_FD_43896 | JGI IMG/M metagenome (IMG submission 43896) | reverse complement strand
TTATATGCATTAGACCATCATCAGATCCTGCCCAAATTACATTTTCATCATGATTTGAAGGAGCTAAAGCAAAAACAGTAGCATAAATCTCAGGGCCATTCATATCATTAGTAATGATACCTCCTGTAGGACCTAATGTATTTGGATCTGCATAAGTTAAATCTGGACTTATTTTATTCCAACTTTGACCATCATCTTCGGATACCCAAACATGTTGTGATGAAGTATATAATTTATTAGAATTTAATGGAGAAAAAATTATTGGAAAAGTCCATTGCCATCTTTCAGGAAGAGCACTAGACGGTTCTCCTGAAAAAAATCTTGGATAAACCTGAATATCTCTTTTATAGCCATTACTTCTATCATACTTTGTTAAAAGTGCTCCTTGACTACCTGCATAAAACCAATCTAATTTATCTGGGTGTTGACTAATATAACCAGATTCTCCACCTCCTATTGCATAATAATATTGCTTATGAGGTCCTCGAGCTTGTTTAAAATTCCAACCCTCAGAAGGAATACACATTGTAGAATTATCTTGTTGAGCACCACATATCATATAAGGAAAATCTTTCGTTACCATAATATGATAAAACTGAGAAGTTGGAAAATCTAAATCCGTCCAAGTATCACCACCATTTACTGAGACACATCCACCTCCATCATTAGCATTAACCATTCTCATTGGATTATTAGGATCTATCCATAAATCATGATTATCACCATGTGGAACAATGATTCTTTTATCAAAAGTTTTTCCGCCATCAATCGATTTATAAAAACCAGTATTTAAAGCATATACAACATTTTCATCTTTAGGATCAGCGTAGATTCTACTATAATAAAATGCTCTTTGCCTTAACTTTCTTTCATCATTAATTAATGCCCATGTTTTTCCTGCATCATCAGATGTATATACTCCCCCATCATTAGCTTCTACAAGTGCCCATAGTTTATTTGAATTAGCTGGAGAAACAGTAATTCCTATTTTCCCTAATGGTCTTCTTGGCAATCCTTCATTTTCTGATATATCATCCCATGTTTTTCCTCCATCTATAGTTTTATAAATACCACAATCTGGACCACCACCTAACATTTTATAAGGAGTTCTATAAACTTGCCAAAATGTTGAATATAAAATATCAGGATTATTAGCATCCATTATTAAATCAATTGCTCCAGATTTAGAACTCTTAAATAATATTTTATTCCAATATTTTATTCCAATTTTTTCCACCATCTATAGATTTAAAAACGCCTCTTTCATTATTTTCACCATAAGGATGCCCAAGAGCAGCAACATATACTACATCTGGATTACTTGGATGAACTCTAATTTTAGATATAGTCTGTGTTTCTTCCAATCCTATATGAGTCCATGTTTTTCCTGCATCAATAGATTTATAAACTCCATCTCCTTGCATTATATTTCCTCTAAGTTCAGTTTCTCCCATTCCAATATAAACAATGTCAGGATTTGACTCTGAAACCGCTACAGCACCTACTGAACTACTCTTTATTTGACCATCAGTAACTGGTTTCCATGTTTGGCCTCCATCAACAGTTTTCCATAGACCACCACCAACAGCACCAAAATAATATTCATTTATTCTTGATGTAGATCCCGCTACAGCAATAGAACGACCCCCTCTATCGGGACCAATACTTCTCCACTCTAAGTGGTTAATTATACTGTCTTTGGTTGAAATCGAATATGATTCAAAAGAAAAAATAAAACATATAGATAATACAATAGATAATAATTTAAATCTCATAATTCTGAATTAAGGTTAGGTTGTTTAATGAATAAATATATCGAATTTATTTTTATTGAAAAAAAATAAATCTTAGGGATATCAATTATAAAAACTAATTATCAAATCGTTTTATCCAATTTTTTCTTTCATTACTAAAATAATACTCTCTAGAAGTTACTGGGGGAATATGATGTTCCATTAGTGGAATCAGAGATTTCTCAGGAATTTTAGTTGGATTAGAAGGTATTTTAGAACGTAATTCTTTAATTACATTATTATAAGAATCTTGCCCTATTAAATTATACCATTCCTCATTATCATTTTCTAAATTATATAACTCTTCACTACCATCTACATAATTAATATAATGCCATGGTCCTTTTCGAACAGAATAATCAGCAAAATCATATGTCGTAATAATACTTCTCTCATCCATACTTTCAGGATTATCTAATAACTTCACTAAACTTTTACCATCCAAATTATTATTTCTTGGAAGATTACATAATTCAAGAAGAGTTGGGTAAATATCTAACAGTGAAGTTAAACTTTCAACATTTTTACCATTATTACTTCCTCTAGGTAAAACAGAGATTCCTTTGGGAGCCTTTATCATTAGTAATGTCCTTATAACATTCTCCCATAATGAAAACTTCCTCCAATGCATCTTTTCACCTAATTGCCAACCATGGTCTGACCATATAACAATTATTGTATTATCTGCATATTTACTCTTTTTTAAGTTTTCTAATAATTCACCTACCATAGCATCAGCAAAAGTTATTGAAGCTAAATATCCTCTTATAGCATCTTTCCATTTCCCAGCTTCAACAATATTTTTATGATAATTACCACCCCTGCTAATTAATTCTTTTGCTCTATCTCCTAAATCACTTGTATCACTTTTTAATAATTCTGGTATATTAATACTATCAATAGGATACATATCAAAATATTTATTAGGAACATACCACGGTAAATGTGGTCTATAAATACCGCATGCTAAAAAAAAAGGCTTATCATGATCTTTTTTTAATAAATCAGATATGTATTTAACACTCTTAAAATCACTTGTTTCTTCTTTACCAACTGAAATTCCAGCCCAATCAAATGCACTGTACATATACTTAAATGGTGGCATATTGACAGGAGCATTTTTAGGGATATAATCTTTAGGCATATTATTAACTTGAGAAGGATAATAATTATTCCAACTATCTGGATGAACCTGAGAATAATGATATATTTTTCCAGCGCCTGCTGTATAATATCCATTATTTTTAAAATATTCAGCTAGAGTTGTTGCTTCAGACATCTTAGGGACTTTTCTCCAGTCTTGNTAGTTTGAGTACATACCTGAAGTATATGTATGCAAACCAGTCATCATAGTAGATCGTGAAGGATTACATCCAGGACTAGTACAATAATTTTTATTAAAATTTACAGATTCTTCTGAAAAATTAGATAAATGTGGTGTTATAACTTGATTATTTCCTCCTAGAGGCTCATTCCAATCATTTAAATCATCAATTGAAATAAATAAAACATTAGGATGATCTAATTTCGTATTGTTACAAGATATTAAAAAAGAAAAAAGAAAAAATACAAATAATATTCTCAAGTAAAATTTTTTAAATTTATTAATAAAGGTGCCAATAGAAATGGAATCTCTTAATTTTCATCAATGGGCCATTTAAGTTACATTTTTAAAAAGATAAATATATAAAAAAATATTTTCTAGATAATTAGAAATTTACTTTTGACCGAAAGAAATGAGATTAGAAAATAATTTATATGCACCTCCTACGCCAGCTGGAAGTTGTCTAAACCAAGAGTAAGATGTATAAATAAAATGCCCTTTCCCTACTTTTGAAATCAATATTCCTCCGTGATTGGAGTCTTCATTAATATCATTTGAAGAAATGATGGTTTCGTATTTTTCAGACCATTGATTAGGAAAATATAAACCCCTCTCCTGTACCCAGCCATCAAAATCATATAGATTAATTTTATTTGGAAAGTTAAGTGCTGGATGAGTATTATCTAGAATCTCAACTACTGAATTCTCTTGAGAAACTCTGTTTCTAGATAATTTAAAGGGATATGGTGCGAAATTATTGACATCTATACCACGTGATGTATTATACTGTACAATAACATTACCTCCTTCATTCATAAATTCCATTATAATAGGCTTTATCTCAGGTAATGATTTATTAATATTAAAAGCTCTTATTCCAATAATTAATGCATCATAACTTAAAAGATTATTTAAATTAATATCATCTTTTTTTAGTAGGTCAACTTCATATCCAACTAGAGTTAATGACTCAGGAATTTTATCTCCAGACCCCATTAAATAAGCAATTTTTTTTGACTTAATTTTTAAATCAAATTTAATAAGAGACACTTCAGATTTTGGAAATCTTGTTTGACTTTTAATATGATTGTAAGCTATTTTATCTATACCTCTATCATAAATATTATTTCCTACTTCTGCATTAAATAATAAATTCTCAGATATATTTTCATTATTTGGTAAAGTAATAGAAAACTTTAAATTTTTTTTATCTCCCTTATTTTTTATAATTATATCATAAAAATTATTTGGTAAAGTAATAGAAAACTTTAAATTTTTTTTATCTCCCTTATTTTTTATAATTATATCATAAAACTCAGGTTGTACGATTATATTTTCACTAGTATTAATAGATATCCTCGCATTTAGCATATCAACTCCAGAAACCACTTCAACTTCTATATCTTTTTTATTAGAATTAATAAAAAGTTCCTTTGTGTTTTTTGCATTTAAATAAACGGGATTCCCTATATTAAAAGGCTTGTAATCATCACCTTTAGTTGGATTATTAATTTTAAATTCAACTGGAATATCATATGATATTAATTGTCCATCTATTCTAAAAATAAATTTTGAAATTAACGCAGGGTTATTCTCAGGGTTTCCAACAAGCATTTGATTATTGATTATATAATTTCCAAAATTTGATTTATTTATAAGCCAATATTTTTCTGAGATATCTCCTGTATTTGGTAATGAAACTTTTTTAGTTAATTTGAAATTAATATTGTTATTAAGGTTTTTATCAATTTTATATTCATTGTCAAGAATTTTTATCTTCTCTAAGTTAATCTCATAAGGACTCCTATTAATAGCTTCAAAATTTATATTTATTTCTTTTCCTTTAACGGCTAACTCAACATCTGAAAGTGCCTCAAAAAACAATCCAGAGCAAGCTTTTATTATTTTTTTTATCTCATTTTTTTTTATTTCCCTCCAGTGACTATCAGCAACCCTATTTAACTCCTTATTGGCTAGAGATAGATGATTAATTATATTATATGGTTCTTTAAAGTCAAAAGAATCCTTTGCATTACTAATATGTTGTCTAAGGATTTCTTCTGGTTTAACTCTATCCCAAGAGGTATCTATACCTTCCATAATATCAAAATTAACCTTACTACCCTGTGTCTGAATAAATATCTCAGTCTCACTACCTCTTCTTCTTAAAGATCCAAACGCTTGACTTTTATGCATTGACCTACTCTCAGAAGCTAGCTCATTATATGATTTACCAATAAGTTCATTATACAAACCAACATCTATCTTGAGAATTTCATCTTTATTATAACTATCTATATTTTGAAACCTTAATGATCCATTCCAAAAAATTCTTTTTGGTTTCCATGTCTTAACATATTTTAATTGATCTGGATAGGCAGAAGGGTCTCCAGATAAATTAAATGCCTTATTTGCTAATATCGCAGATGCAGTATGGTGACCATGAGTTGTTCCCGGAGTTTGATTAAACCTTGTTATTATTACATCGGGCTTGAACTTTCTAATAATCCACACAAAATCTGATAATATTTTATCTTCATCCCAGAACTTTAAAGATTCATCAGGACTTTTAGAATAACCAAAATCAATAGCTGAAGAGAAAAACTGATTTCCCCCATCAATTTTTCTAGCCTCTAAAAGTTCATGGGTTCTAATTAGACCAAGGTTTTCTTTTAAATGTGTTCCTATAAAATTTTGTCCTCCCCCTCCTCTAGTTGCAGATAAATATGCAGTCTCATATTTCTTTTCGTTTGACAGATATGCTATTAATCTAGTATTTTCATCATCAGGGTGAGCAGCTATATATAAAACCTTACCAAACACATCCAATTTATCTAACATTGATAATATATTAGAGCTTGAGTAAAAGTTTTTTTCTTGGGCAATTGTTGGTACTATAGCTAAAGCAGAAAAAAATAAAAAGCTAATAAAGTTTCTAATATTCATTCTTCAATAAAATTTATTAATCTTTATACTTATTAAACCAGTAGGTAATATGATCTTTTTTTTAATTAAGTTTAATTCTTGCTAGATAATCAAATGCTGTGATATATAAATATTTTTCATCATTACCAAAAGCACAATTAAGAGCATTTGTAGTAGTTCCAATAGTAGCTAAATGTTTTCCTTCAGGAGTTATTATTAAGACTCCACCAGGTCCAGTAGAAAATACTGTACCAGATGAGTGGACTTTAAGTCCATCAAACCAACCTTGATATGTTTTTGATAACTCAGTACCATCAAAAAATATACTTCTATTTGTTAAACCACCTTTAGTTACATCAAATTTTGTAATAAATGGATTTTCTACATCAGAATTATTTACATATAAAGTTTTATTATCAGGTGATAAAGCAATACCATTTGGAAGTGTAATATCATCAACTAATAAAGATATCTCTCCAGTAGTAGAAAGTTTATAAACTCCATTATGAGGCTGTTCTTTCAAATCACTAGTTAAAAGTTTTTCTAATCCAAAACCATATGGTGGATCAGTAAAATAAATATCACCATTTTTAGCGATTGTTAAGTCATTAGGACTATTAAAAAGTTTTTCATTAAATCTTCCTGCCAAAGTTTCAAAAGTAGGGTTCTCAGTATTCCAACCAACAAGTTTAGCAAGTCTCCTATCTCCATGCTGAGCTAAAATTAATTCACCATCTTTATTTAATGCCATACCATTAGATCCAAGAATTCCATCAGGTTCAACAGGAACTATACCAGTATATCCACTAGGGTCCATAAAAACAGATAACCCTTCTTCTTCATTCCACTTGTAAGTTTTATTTAACTGAACCTGAGTAAATATTAAAGAATTCATATTTGGTAACCAGAGAGGTCCCTCTCCAATAGTTAATGAATCTGCTAAAAGCTCTATTTGCGAGTCAGATGAAACAAAATTTTCAGCTGATTCATCTAAAATAGTAACAAACCCACGAGTGTATCTAATGACACTCTCATTACTATTTTGGTTTTGACAAGCAAAAAATAATGGAATTAAGAATAGATATAAATATATATTTTTCATGAAATTTTATTTTTTTTTAAAATAATTATTCTAATGTACTACTTAGAATGAAAAATTCAAAGATTAATTAAATAAGGATTCTTTCATTAAAGATGGAGGCATATTACCAACTTTTAATAGTTTTTCATGAAATTCAGATATACTATACTGATCACCTTTTATTTTTTTATATTCTTCTCTCATCTTTAAAATTTCAGTCATTCCAATAAAGTAACCAATAAAATAACCAGGTCTAGAAGAAGATGAGTCTATCTCTAACTGAGCAGCCCATCTCAAAAAACCTACTCTATCTGTCATAAGGCTTATTGCATCTTCATAAGATAATTTACCTGAATGCATACCAACATCATAAATAACCCTCGCATTTCTCCATAATCTAAGTTGCAACTGCCTAAGTTTAATTTTCTTATCTGGATAAAATCCTGTTTCAAGCATAAGTTGCTCATTATATAATCCCCAACCCTCACTAAATAATGATATTCCATTATTTTTTCTAAGTTCACTTGGATTATGCATTTGGTAAAGACCCTGAATATGGTGACCGCCATAGGTTTCGTGTGGAGCGGTAACAATAATAACTCCCCAATCGTGCTCTACTAAATATTCATCTTTTGTCTTCTTGTCCCAATAATCTTCAAAAGGGTTAATCTTCCACTGAGAAGTAAAATATCCCTCATCATCGACCCCACGTGATCTTGAAAAATTTCCATAGTAAGATGTCTTTCTTAAATATTCCTCTCTTGCAACTACATGAACTCTTTCCTTCCAAGGTATAGGAATAAGCTTATTATTTTTGATATGTTCTCCAGATTTATCAACCCAATATTGATGCGCTTCTATCATTTTATAAGGCTCAGGATATTCATTTTTAATTTCTACAAGAAGCTCTTTTGTAGTCTTTAATGAATCAATTTCTTTAGCTAATTCATCCATTTTAGCAACAGTCCTATTAAACTCTTCCCATCCAAATTCCCAAAGTGTTTCATCATTATAATCAAGTAAAAATTGATTTTTTAGCATTTTATTATAAGTTTCTTTACCAATAGCAAAAGTAGATTCCGCTTTACTTGGAAGAACATTCTCTAGAAAATTAGTAAATACCTTTAATTCATCAATTATTTGAGAGGAAAAACTAAGAATTTGATTTCTATTATCCTCAGAAACTAAATTACAGCTTTCCAGAAACTTCTTTACTTCAACATTGAATATGACACTTGAATTTTTTGCCATATAAAGACCTAACTCTTGAAATCTTGGAACATATTCTACCAGTTGTTTAGAACCACTTTGTAAGTCATTTTTAATAATAGGTAAGTATTCAATTAAAAAAATTATCTTTTCTTCACATGTCTTTGGTCCATTAATATTACTTGATACTTGTCTAAAGTTCATATAGTCTCTAGGGTCTCTTTTCCAAGACTGAACCTCTTCATAATCAAGTTCTTTACCTACTAATAAACTTTCAATGAATTTATAATCAACCTTTTCTTCTTTTAATAAGTTTTTAAAATCTACCGATCTCAGTTCTTTTAAATCATTTTTAACCTTACTAAGTTCTGAGAGAATATAATCTTCACTTAATCTGTTAATGGTATTTGAAAAATTATTTTCCTTATTTGTAAAAGATTGAACTACCTTTTTAAAGTTCTCATTATTATTTGAATTGTTAACACAACCTATTACAAAAAAAAGAGATAATGTTAAAGTTATTATATGTGATTTTATCATTGAAAATAGTATTTTAATTATGCTAAAAATCCTAATTTAATAAAATCCTATTAATAAATACCTTCCAATAGAATATTTGGCTTTTCTCTTGAATCTTAATAGATTGAAAGTATGAGAATTAAAGATAAATTAACTTATTCTAAAGAGTCTCTAAATAACTTTTAATAGATTCAGATAGAGAATTTCTTTCCTTTCTCAAATTTGCAATCTGTCTTGAATATACAAGAATGCGATTCCTTAGATTATATGTGTTAATATAAAAATCTATGCTCTGATATTTTCTCTTAATTTCTTGATTTTTAAAAAAATCATTAAACTTTCTTAAGCTACTTTCATCATAATCAGATATTGTATAATCATTGTTTTCATTAATAAAAAGCATTGAAAAAGGATGATATTCATTATAATACTTCAAAGCTATATTATCGACAATATGGTTATTATCAAAAATTCTTTTTGATGTAGCCTCATAATAATTATTCATTTCACTATGAATATTTTGAGGAAATAAATTTATTCTACCATTTGAAATTAATGATTTATATGTAGCATCTGTCATAAAAAATGTCTGATAGGTATATAAAAAACCAAGGTTTATAATACTATCAGTATATGCCTTATAGGAAATTTTCTTATCATTTTTTAACTCAATTAAAGAAAGCATATTTTTAGTTTTTACATCTCCATTTTTTAAGGAATTATAAACATTACTACCCATTAAAGAATCATTATCTAAATCATCAAGAATTGACTCAATATCTTTAATATGTTTAATTTTTTCTATCCTATTTCTATTCCATTCATCTATCCAAAAAGAAAATGATATACCCACTACAATTACTAAAAACTCTAAAAAATATCTAATTGCTAATTTTTTCATTTTTGAGAATCTAGCACTTTTTTTACAAATTCTCCAATTTTAGAAGAATCTATCCATCTAGCAACAATTACTATATCATGGTCTGGTACTACTATCACATAATTTCCTCCAAAACCAGATCCATAATATATATTTTCAGATAATCCCTCCCATTTTCTTTGATCTCTATTTAACCACCACATATAACCATATGAAGAGTTATTATCTGAAGGTATTCTCATTTTATTTATCCATTCTGAAGATATTAATCTCTTCCCTTTCCAAAGACCATCTCTTAAAAATAGTAATCCAAATCTCGCATGATCCTCAGAGCTTATAAACATACCCCCTCCAAAATGTCCACCTCCACTTACTGATTGCACATCAACACCATCAATAATCTTCATTGATTCATCATATCCATACCATCTCCAAGTATTTGATGCACCTATAGGATCCATAACATACTTTTTTAAAACTTTTGGTAATGGTATTCTAAATACATTTAGTAATGAATAAGATAATAGATTTACTCTCACGTCATTATATTTATAGTCCTTACCAGGAGGTAATAATGTTTGTTTCTTAATTTCTTCAAGAGTTAAACCTCTAGGTGGTCTATCTGCCCAATCATATGTTCCAAAAAGATTTCCAGACCACTGTGATGACTGATTTAATAAGTGATGCCAAGTTATTTGACTGTTATGAGGATCGTCAAACTTACCATCCCATACATAATTTACAAGTTTATCATCAAGTGAAATAAGTTCCTTATCAAATGCTATTGCTGCTGTAGTGGATAAATAACTTTTTGTTACACTAAAAGTCATATCTACTCTTTTAGTTTCACCCCATTTTCCAATGATATATCCATTTTTAATAATTAAACCATTAGGATTACCTCTTTTTTTCGTAGGTCCTTTTATTCTAAAATTAGGTTCATTACCAAAAGATTTAATTATTGCAATCCTTAAATCTTTTTCTACACCATTTTCATTAATAATAGCAAATTGAATAGCTTCATTTAACTTTTTAGAATCAATACTCACATTTTCAGGTAATTTTTCATCCCAGATCTTATTTGGATAATAGAGTTCTTGTGAATAAACATTTACTGAGATTAGAAATAATAAAAGTATTTTTTTCATGGATATTTTTTTTTAAAAAATGAAATATACAATAAATTAAATACCTTTAATATTCATAAATAAAATTTATAACATGTGTGAATTTGATAAATATTAAATTTCTTTAGCCATGTGTTTTTGATTATTAGTTGGTATTTAATAAATAATTTTGAATTAATCCATTGAAAAAAATAAATTATTTCTTTCTTATTTTAGTATTATATAGTTGTAATACCAATATATCAAATAAAAAAGATTCA
>JGI26060J43896_10000890_pt1 | contig 11145 bp, 10 predicted proteins | sample MarorgKNORR_S2LV_6_FD_43896 | JGI IMG/M metagenome (IMG submission 43896) | reverse complement strand
TTTCTGATGCAGCAACCACCTCTGGTATGAGTGGTACTGTTAATGTTGGAGGTGCAACGGTAGAAGCTGTTCACACGCCAACTGGCATCAATAAAACGACTACTGCAGGACCATCAGGGAATTTCTCTCTGTCTTTCTTGCCTTTAGGAGGTCCTTACACAGTAACTGTATCTTCTGCAGGATATAACGATGAAAAATTAACTGGTCTTTATCTTAATCTAGGTGATCCAGCAAAATTTTCTGTAATTCTTTCGGGATCCACCTCTGCAGATGAAGTGGTCGTCGTAGGTCAGTCAATTGGTGGCTTTAGGATGGGTACGAGCACAGTAATCTCTAGAGGACAAATGGATGGCGTTCCTACAATTAATAGGTCGGTAGCAGATTACGCCAAATTTGATCCAAGAGTTTCTGTTAATGGAGGAGTGGGTCGTGATGCACAGATAAGCATTATGGGTGCTAACAACCGTTTTAATGATTTCACTATTGATGGTGTAAGTTTCAACGATCCTTTTGGTTTAAACGCTAATGGATTTGGAACCATGAGAAATCCAATAAGTATGGATTTTGTGCAACAGATGTCTATTGAGATTACTCCTTTTGATGCTTCAAGAGGAAATGCGACAGGCGGAATGATTAACGTGGTAACAAAATCAGGAACCAATGATTTTCATGGAAGTGTTTATTATTCACAAAGAGATGAATCTAACGTAGGCGATTACGATGGGAAAGACTTCCCAACTTTTGAAGAAGAAGTAACCGCGTTTACTTTGGGTGGCCCAATCATAAAGGACAGACTATTTTTCTTCATCGGGTATGAAGAGAATGAAAAGGCATTGCCTGGTTTGTACGGAACCGTTGATAGCGGTGCAATGAATACAGCAGAAACTGTAACAACAGCTTTAGCAGAAGAAATACGTCAATACACAATTGATAATTACGGAGGATACGACGCTGGATATATTAATTTGGTAACCAATCCTGAAACTCATGAAGAATACACTATAAAAATTGATGCTGTTTTAAATGATGATCACAGAGCAACTCTTAACGTTTCACATTCAGAAGATCAGTACTTCGAGCGTTACAACTGGGGAGCGACAGTGTTTAGTAACAACTGGTACGTTAAACCGCCAGAAATAGATAGAGCTTCAATAGAAGTCTTCAGTGACTGGGGAGATAACTTATCTACCAAGATTAAGTATTCCAGCTATGAAATGGTTGAAGACGATGAGTCGGTGGGTGACGGTCTTTTCCCTGAAATGAACATTAGAATCGGTGGCGATAATGTGTTCTTAGGCGGTGACAGATACAGAGGCGCTAACTACATAGAAGTGAATAGCGATTTACTTACTTTCAAAGCTGATTATGTCCGCGACGATCATGTTTATACTTTTGGTTATGAAAGAGATGAAACAGAATTAATGAATGAATTCATTGCCCGTTACAATGGAGAAGTTAGATTTAATAGCTTTGAAGATTATAAAAACGGAGTTTGGAGTCGTTTAAGAATTCATGAACCGTATGCAGGGCATGACAATACAAGGTCTGTAGCAGCTGATTTTGAATTGGAAAAAACAACTATGTATATTCAAGACAAGAGGACTGTTAATGACAATCTTACAGTGCAATTTGGTCTAAGATATGACTCTGTTTTAACGCCAACTGCTCCTCCAGTTAACGTTGCTTTCATTGAAAGGTTTGGTTATTCAAACAGCAATAAATTTGATTTCAGTGCGTTACAACCAAGATTTTCTTTTAATTGGAATGCTACTGATTCATTCTTAGGCAATCCTGAAAAAATAGTAGACGTAACTGTAAGAGGTGGACGTGGTCTGTTCTTAGGCAGGATTCCAAGAGTTTGGTACGGAAATGCTTATTCTAGAACAGGAGCTACAGCAGATTACAGGGGTTGGTATTCTAATGACCCAACGGCTTCTAATTATCCTGGAAACATGCCTAAAGGCGACCCGACAGCTTTCTGGTTAGGAGCAGGATCGAAGTACGTAGTACCTGACGGAAGTAGCCCTTATTACGCTGCACAAAGTACAGATCCTAATTTTGAAGCTCCTAGCTCTTGGAGAACAAGTCTTGGTATAGATATTATGACTTCTGGAGGTTGGGATGTTACTTTTGAGTACAATCACGATGAAATTGATCAAGCTGTTTCTTTTTATGACCCTAGTTTAGAAAGAACAGGCACCCTAGCTGATGGCAGGGGAACTTACGATGGTAAGGGTATTTATCAATTAACAAATGATAACCAAGGTAGAACCGAAGCTTTCACGATCTCAACAAGTAAAGATTTTGGAGATTTACAATTCAATGCAGGCTATACCCACATGAACGCTACCGATGTTTATGCACTTACTAGTGCACAGAGTGAAAGCGCTTATGGAAGAATGCCTAAGAATGATGGAGAAAATATCACAGCTCAAAGATCTAACTTTATGGTTGAACATAAATTTATCTCTTCTCTTGATTACACTACTCAACTGATAGGCGATAACGACACTAGATTCTCTCTCGTATACGTAGCTAAATCGGGTGAACCTTACAGTGTAACTTTCGACGGAGATTCGATGACCGACGGTAATGATGGCTATGACCTAGCTTACATACCTACAGGTGCATCAGACTCTAAAGTTGAATTTGCTAGTGATGCAGTTGCAGCAGCTGTTATGGCTCATGTTAATGGATCAGGGTTGGCAGGATACAGAGGAACTTATGCTCCTAGAAATGCCTTTAATAGTCCTTGGATCCGCTCACTAGATCTTAGAGTCACTCAAGATATACAAGTGATGGAAGGCCATAAGGTAATCGTTTATTTGGACATTACAAATATTCTTAACTTAATCGATGATGAAAGCGGAATAGTTAAAGAATATGGAAACAGAAGTAGACAAATCGAACTAAGCGGTATTTCAGCTGACGGTAAGTTTCAGATATCAGGTGTAGATCCTGACGATAGCCTTTACGTTTATAACGAAAATGGTCAATCTGCTTACCAATTTAATTTAGGATTTAAATATCAGTTCTAATTAAATTAAGAGTAAAAAAAACGCCACTTATGTGGCGTTTTTTATTCTAGGTCCTGTAATTTTGCATACCTCAGTAGCATAATCAACAGCTCTTTGAAGGGCTTCTTTATCATCAAGCTTTCCTTTCAAAGCCATAAAGACACCAATAAGCGCATCCCCGGCACCATTGGTGCTAATAGGAGTAATANTTTTAGCGCTTACTTTTAAGTCATCAACAGAAGCCCCTTCATGACCGAATGTCGTAATAACGATTTCATCCTTGAGTGTAATTGCATTTCTTAATTCATTAATTTCATCTTGGTTTCCATACACGTAACTGATGTTTTTAGAGAAGATCCAAGAAATTTTTTCATAGCTCAACGCGATGAGGCTTTTATCAGAAATACCGTAACAAACATCAACGTTATTAATATTAGCAATTTCAATCGATTCCTTAACTGTATTAAATCCATTTTCTGTTTCAATAGAGAATGTATCAAAGATCAGCACATCAGAGCTCTTCAAGACATCCTTAGACAGGCATTCGGGTGANAGGTCTAAATTTGCATCTAATGAAGAGGCCATTGTGCGTTCACCATCTGGCGTTATGAATACAATGCATACGCCAGTTGGTTTAGAAGAGAACTTGTTAAATATTTCTAAGTCACTGATGCTATCAAGAAATTCCTTGCCATATTTGTCATTTCCTATGGAACAGCTAAAAGTTCCAGATGCTCCTTGAGATGCCGCAGCACAGAGGGAGTTTGCAATAGAGCCGCCTGAGGTTCTGGATATTTCTTTTTCTTTAAACCTGCTCAAGAAGTGATCCTTCTTTTCTGAAGAGATATTTTTCATACCTCCTTTTGGTATACCGGTTTCTTTAAGTTCTTCGTCTGTGATGAGAAATTCAACATCTATAAGGGCATTTCCAAAGCCATATATATTCATCATCTCTATACCTATTAATCTAAAGTTGGTAAATTGTAACCTTGTTTTTAAAGGATTATAAATTTGTCTTCTCCTTTTTCAGTATTATCATTAAAAAATAAAAGCCAAGACCCATTGGGGTTTGCTAATGACCTCGGCTTAAATTTTATGCAATGGGGTTTTTGTGGAATAAAAGATCATTCAATTGACAAAGAATTAGTTAAAGAAGTGGTGGGTATCTTTAGCCAATTTTTCTCATTGTCTGAAGATGTAAAAAAACAGTATTATGATTCTAGTCTCGGTGGCTCTAGAGGTTATACACCTTATAAAATAGAAACGCCTAAAGGCGGAGCGAGCCCTGATATGAAAGAATTCTGGCACGTTGGGCGAGAATTATCCCCTGACCACTCTTATCAAAAATGGATGCCTGACAATTATGTTGTAGAAGAAATTCCTAATTTTCAAGAGAAAACCCAAGAGCTGTATGATCAATTTGATAAACTCGGAAAAACTATCCTTACCTCCATAGCTCTTTATCTTGGCTTAGAAGAGACTTATTTTGACGGCGTAGTAAATGAAGGAAACAGTCTCATGAGATCTATCCACTATCCTGCTGTTGCATCTTCTGAAAAAGGAGAAAGGGCGGGAGCTCATGAAGATATAAACCTAATAACTCTTCTCATAGGAGGTCATCAATCAGGCCTAGAACTCCTATCCAAGGAGGGTAACTGGGAAAAAATAAATCTAGATGATGATGTTATCGTCTGTAACATAGGTGATATGTTGCAGCGATTAACAAATAATTATCTTAAATCAACCACTCACAGAGTAACGGCATCTTCAAATGAAGTTTTGACTTCACGATATTCCATACCATTTTTCGTTCATCCAAATCCAGACTGGTTCATTGATACATTGAAATCTTTTGTTACTGAAGAAAACCCCAACAACTACAAAGAAGGTATTCTTGCAGAAGATTATTTAAGAGAACGACTTCAAGAAATTAAATTAATTTAAAAATATGGAATACCTACAACCGGTTATTGGCTTCTTTGTTCTTTTACTATTGGGAGCTATTTTTAGTACCAACATAAAAAAAATAAAAATTAGATACTTGATCAATGCAATAGTTATTCAATTTGCTCTGGCCTTTTTGCTATTAAAATGGACTGTAATCACTGATTTCTTTGAAATATTATCTAGGGGGGTGTTGGCGTTGACTTCAGCTACAGATAGTGGAGTAGCTTTTGTGTTTGGATATTTGGCTACAGGGGCACCTGGCGCGCCCTTTGAAGTAATTAACCCTGGTGGAACTTTTATATTTGCTTTCGGCGGTCTGGTATTAGTTATTGTTGTCTCTGCTTTCTCAGCCTTACTTTGGCATTGGCGAGTAATCCCTATCATAGTCAACGGATTATCATATTTATTTAAAAAACCTTTAAACGTAGGAGGTCCTGTAGGCCTAAGCGCAACAGCTAATGTTTTTTTGGGTCAGGTCGAGGCACCTTTATTGGTGAGACCTTATCTTGCTACTATGACTAAACATGAGTTGTTAATACTCATGACGGTTGGAATGTCTACGATAGCTGGTTCTATAATGGCTACGCTCAATTTAATGCTTTTTGACGTCTACGGTGCTTCTCTGATAGGTCATTTTTTGACTGCATCTATAATCTCTGTTCCGGCAGCCATAATGTATGCAAACATGATGATACCGAGTGAAGAAAAAACTGACTTTCCTTCCGACCATGACGAGAAAATGTACAGAAGTTCAATCGATGCCATAACGGAAGGAACTCGTTCTGGCTTAGATATATTTCTTAATATCATGGCCCTCTTGATAGTAGTGCTATCGCTTGTTGCGTTGGTTAATATGTCCTTAGCTGAATTACCTCATTTTAACGGTCAAGCACTTTCTCTGGAAAGAATGGCAGGGTGGATCTTTGCACCTCTGGCATGGTGCATGGGAATTCCCTGGCATGAATCTCAATTGGCTGGAGAACTCTTGGGCATCAAAACAATGACCAATGAATTTATAGCCTATATTCGTCTAGCGGAAATTGATGCTTCATTATTGTCTGAAAGAACTAGATTGATCATGCTATACGCATTGTGTGGGTTTGCTAACCTTAGCAGCGTTGGCATACTGATAAGCGGAATGGGTGCCATGGCTCCAGACAGAAAAGATGATCTAATAGCTGTTAGCGGCAGGGCGTTGGTAGCTGCTGTACTGGCTTCGTGCATGACGGGTTTTATAGTGGGAATACTATAAGATTAATCTAATTCTTTTGAATTAAAATGCTTCCTGCAAAGAGGTATGTAACTTTCGTTACCCCCAACTTCAATTTGACTGCCTTCGGAAACAATTGCCCCATTAGAATTTATTCTCACAACCATTGTCGCTTTGCCTCCACAATGACAGACAGTTTTAATCTCTTTTATATTATCGGACCAAGCTAAGAGGTACTGACTGCCCTCAAAGAGTTCGCCTTTGAAGTCTGTTCGTATTCCAAAAGTCAGTACTGGTATGTTCAATTCATCCACTATTCTGCCAAGCTGAAAAACTTGATCTTTGGATAGAAACTGAGCTTCATCAATTAACACGCAGTTAGTATGATTTTTTTTGGATTCTTCGAGCACCTCTTCAAATATATTTGTGTTCTCAAAGAAGTAGGTTGCAGGTGCTTTTATCCCAATTCTAGAAACTATTTCATTCTTACCGTATCTTTCATCTTTGGAAGAAGTAAATAGAATTGTACTCATTCCTCTTTCTCTGTAGTTATGGTCTGCTTGCAAAAGTGCTGTAGATTTTCCAGCATTCATTGATGAATAGTTAAAATAGAGCTTTGCCATTAATTACAAGTTAGTCTTTTATGTGTTGTGATACTATACCAAATTCTTATGTCCAACATTACTGATGAACCTAGTGAAATTGAAGAACTTGGTGAGATTCCTCATCCAGAGTCGCTTAGTGTTTGGGGTTTAGCTTGGCCTTCTATTCTTAATAATCTTCTTTTTGCATCTGTTGGACTTGTGGCTATTAAGGCTGTGGGTAGCCTTGGAGCTGAAGCAGTAGCAGCCGTTGGAACTGGACAACGAATTTTCTGGGTCTTTCAAGCTTTACTGATGGCAATAATGGCTGGCACAACAGCATTGGTAGCCAGAGCGATAGGTGGCAATAATCCAGTTGAAGCAGCTCAAGTTACGAGGGCGTCATTAGGTTTGTGTCTGCTTATATCTGTCATAACAGCCCTTATTTTTTGGTTAGGTGCCGAACAAATGATTGGTATTTTTGGACTTGATGAGAACTCTCAAAAACTTTCAATACAGTACACAATTATTCTAGTAACTTTTACACCAGTTTTTGCTATCTCGATGGTCCTCTCCACGGCCCAAAGGGCAGCCGGTGATACTAGAACGCCTCTTTACATTGCTGTTTTTACAAATATTTTAAATATATTTTTACTTGTGGGTTTGGTTAACGGAAGGTTTGGTTTGCCAGACCTGGGAATAGTGGGTGCAGCCCTAGCGGCAGGAATATCATTTACTTTTAATTCTTTTGTTATTTTATTCTTATGGTTCACTAAGCGATTAGCAATTGAAATAGGAACTCCAGGTTCCATGACAAAAGAACGCATGAAACAGCTAGTTTCGATAAGTTATCCGGCTGGTATGGAGTCGTTTATTTTTCAGTTTGGTATGTTGGCTTTCTTTTGGATAGTCGCTCTGTATGGCACGAATGCAGTGGCTGCCTATAATATTGGAACCAATGTACTTATGCTTTCCTTTACAGTAGGTATGGGTTTTGCAATTGCAGGATCCACACTAACAGGACAATATTTAGGGGCTTCAGATCCCGATGGTGCATACGACAGCGCTTTCAAAGCCGCGAGTTACACCATGCTATCAATGGGTTCTCTAGGAATAATATTGGCTATCTTCTCAAGAGATTTGGCCACTTTCTTTATAGATGATCCTGATGTTGTAAGTAAAGCCGTGGTTTTTGTTTGGATTTTAGGCATCATGCAACCGTTCATGGCATTGCAGTTTTCTTTGGGAGGTGCCGTGAGAGGAGCAGGAGACACGAAATCTCCCCTTGTTATAACTTTAGTGGGCCTCGTTTTAATCCGTGTTCCTTTAGCTTTTATTGTTTATAAATTAGGTTTACCTGTGGAGTGGATTTTTGCTACTCTAATAGCTGATTATTTTATTCAAGGGGTGTTGTTGATTATCCGCTTTAAGTCTAGGCGCTGGATGAAAGTGCTAAAATTAAACAATACGAACTAACTGTTTTAGTCTTTAATTGATTTAGAATTCTAGGAGAATGACTGTGAAAAAATACGACGACTTATCTGTAGTGCTTGAGGGGCACATCGCCACTATAACAATACAAAGGCCGCCAAATAATTTTTTTGATTATTTATTGATTCAACAAATTGCTGATGTTTTAGAAGATTTAGATGAAGAGAGTGAATGCAGAGTTAATATACTTGCTTCTGAAGGTAAAAATTTCTGCGCCGGTGCAAATTTCAGCCAAGATACAGAGATGATGAATAAATCCAACCCTTATTCTAAACTTTACAGAGAGGCCGTTAGATTGTTTAGAACAAGAAAACCAATAATTGCTGCTGTACAAGGAGCTGCAGTGGGCGGAGGTCTGGGATTGGCATTAGCAGCTGATTTTAGGATAGCTTCCCCAGAATCTAAATTTAGTGCAAATTTTGCTAAACTTGGTTTTCATCAAGGTTTTGGTAGCTCAGTAACCCTACCAAGAGTCGTAGGAACGCAAAATGCTGCAATGATGTTATACACCGCGAAAAGAGTTAAAGGAGAAGAGGCATTGAATTTAGGACTCGTAGATTCTCTTGTGCCAACTTCTGATATCTTGAATAAAGCAAATGAATTTGCCTCAGAAATAGCTTCTTCGGCTCCCATGGCTGTCGAATCCATAAGAGCTACTGTAAGAGGTAATTTAGCGGATCAAGTTGAAGAAGTTGTAGCTTGGGAACTATCAGAGCAAATCAGATTGCAATCATCTGATGATTTTAAAGAAGGCATAGCTGCGTCATTAGAACGCAGAGAAGCAAATTTTAATCGGTCATAAGAACAATGACCAAAATAAGCCTTCTTTTATCTATACTTCTTATTTGCTCCAATTGTGCTGTTGCAAGCTTAGCCACAGCAACTGTAAAGACGACAGCAGCAATAATAACGCTGCCTATAAAAGCTGTTGGTGCTGCTGTCGAAGCCATCACGCCTGATACTGAAGATGAAGAAAATGATGAGGTGGAAGACGAAGAATAAAGTTTTTTAAAGATGAAAGCTTTATAGTTTATTTATAATTTATATTTAAAAGGAGAGAAACAATGAAACTTTATAATTCTATTGGTCCCAATCCACACGTGGTGCGAATGTTCATAGCCGAACTGGGTTTGGATATTGAAACGATTGAAATGGATTTAATGGCAGGCGAGAATCGTCAGGAGGAACATTTAAAAAGAAATCCTTCAGGGCAATCACCTACATTGGAGCTTGAAGATGGATCTTTTCTATCTGAGATTACAGCTATATGTGAATATTTAGATGAGAAGCAAGGCAATACTGACCTGATGGGTAAGACGCCAGAAGAAAGAGCCTTAACCAGAATGTGGACAAGAAGGGTTGATTTACAAATAATCGAACCATTAACAACCGGCTTTAGATACTCTGAAGGACTGGAGTTATTCAAAACACGCATGCAAACTATTCCGGAAGCTGCGGATGGATTGAAATCTATAGCTCAAGAAAAACTTGCTTGGCTTGATGCTGAGATGGAGGGTAAGGATTACATTTGCGGAGATAGATTTAGTTTGGCGGATGTAATGTTATTTTGTTTCATAACTTTTGGAGCAACGGTGGGGCAGAGCGTCAGTGAAGAAAATACTAATTTAACTTCTTGGTATGACAGAGTTAAGGAACGATCTAGTACTGCAGCCTAAGAAAAACCACGGGAAGTATTTCACTTTACCCCTTATTGTTTTTCTCTCTATCAATTTCTCTCTTCAAGCATCAGAAGATACCATTGAAGGTTACTGGCTTTCTTCTAGTTCTATCATTGAAGTTAAGGTATGTGATGAGCTTATTTGTGCTGAAATAAGTCATGTATTTGTGCCAGAAGGAACAGATCCTTTAACTATCTTGGATGAAAAAAATTCCAATAATGATCTGCAAAACCGACCCTTAGTTGGTATTAATTTATTTGAAGGATTTAAAAAAGAACAAATCTTAAATAAAGTTTTAAAGGGAGGTAAGATTTACAACCCCAACGATGGAAATTCTTACAAAGCCAAGCTAACGCTGCTTAAAAATAATAATTTGCAAGTCCAAGGTTGTGTGCTTTTTGTCTGTGACGGAGAAGAGTGGCAACCCCTGATAGTAACATTTAATCCAGACGGCTCTAGACANGCAAAGCTAAAGAATAAACAAGAAAACTAAATGATAGATCATAAAATTAAAGCNTCCTGTCATTGTGGTGCTGTGGAGTTAGAATTATTNNTNCCAAATGGATTTGATCTGAGAAGATGCAACTGCAGTATTTGCATTAGGAAAGGTGCTATTGTTTCCTCGGTTCTATTTGACGATCTTAAGATCTCGAAAGGTGCTGATNTGCTTAANCTTTATCAATTTAATACAAAAACTGCTAAACATTATTTTTGCTCAATTTGCGGAATTTATACTCACCATCAAAGAAGATCTAATCCTAACGAGTACAGTTTTAACACCGGGTGCATAGAAGGATTTAAAGCAGAAGATTATGCTGATCCTTATTTAATAGATGGAATTAACCATATAAAAGACAGAAAAGAGCATTAATCATTGTTTGTTTCTATTTGTTATACCGAATAGTACAATGCGCTTGCTTTATCAGAGCTACTAAATCNAAGGATAGTTGGCAGAGTCTGGTTGAATGCACTGGTCTTGAAAACCAGCAGGGAGTTAAATCCCTCATAGGTTCGAATCCTATACTATCCGCCACTTTCAGCCTATTAAGGGGTCTCAATGAGATCCCTTTTTTTATGTTTGGTGCGGTTTTGGTGCGGTTTGGCGTGCTTTATATATATCCGTTGGTTCTTAAAAGATAAGTAATAACTAAAGATATTAAAAAAGCAACGACCGTAAACTTGTTTATGTGTTTCAATATATAGGCAATCATTCAGACCTC
>JGI26060J43896_10000888_pt1 | contig 11155 bp, 10 predicted proteins | sample MarorgKNORR_S2LV_6_FD_43896 | JGI IMG/M metagenome (IMG submission 43896) | reverse complement strand
TTTTCCATCATGGTTGCGTACCAGCCCCTTGATGCTCCCTGGAACTCTAATTCCATAGCTGCTATTCAGCAGCAAGACCCACAGGTATTTCGGCTTCNCTAGTCTCNGGGTCGACCATCGGTTGCCATACCTGTATNGCNGGAAACGTTGNNAGAAACCATCTCACCGACCCNAGATACAAACCTAAGAACATCAGCCCTATGAGAGGCTGCCANATCGTGAAGACNGGATCTCCTCCATGGTGGAGCGACGGAGCAAGCATTACGTACCTTTCAAGCCACATTCCAACAAGAATGACTGAGGTGAAAAAAGCCAAGAGCACTGGCTTCGTCTTAGGTTTTCTCCCAATGAGCCCTGCAAAGGGAATTACAAAACACAGGAGAATGACCAGACCCGACAGACCGCCCCAAACTTCATCGGAGCGCCTAATGATCCATGCTTGCTCCCACGGAAGCTTACCATACCAGATGACTATATACTGGCTAAAGAATAGGTAGGTCCAAAAGACACAGAATGCGAAAGCCAACTTCCCTATGTCGTGGCGTTGCTGCAGACCAATATTCCTGTGAAAATCCTCATGCTGTGTCCTCAGGTATACACTCCANAGCGCTGTCGCAGCTATACCAACCCAGAACGCTCCCATGAAAAACCAGGGACCAAACATCGTGCTGAACCAGTGTGGCTCCAGGGACATGACCCAGTCGTAGCTCAACATTGTCATGACTACCGCATAAATGATCACAAACGCTGGGGCAATCACAGTCATGCGCTTGTAGCTACGGACCTCCTCCTTTTCTTGACCCATCCAGCCCCGTGTCAGCCTAGCTTGCCAAGCTTCACTCCTTTTGCCTTCAGTAAGCTGCTGGGCACTAAGGCCCATATCAGGGCGTAGAGCGAGGTAGACGAAGTACAGTGCCACCCCGAAGAGGAGGGCAAGCCCAAGAACGTTCCTAGTAATCAAGAATGGCATGTTGAGGTATGCTGCCTTGTTCTGGACGACAGGGTCGTCCGCCATCATCTCAATCCATGGGAAGTAGCTCTCGCCAAGGCTCAGCATGGGTAGCATGAGCAAGAAAGAGAACGGAAGAAATGCAACAAAAGACTGGCTAATCCGACGTATAGACCAGTTCCATTTTGCCTTTGTAATCCAGGTTGCAATCGCGAGCAAAAGGCCACCCATGGACACGCTCGTGAAGTACAGCCAGTTCGTGATGTAGCTAATCCAGGCGGCTTGGGGGTCCTGCAGCAATCTCATCACGAACGATACAAGCCCCACCACGATGAATGCACCAATCAAAAGATTGGCTTTCCTTGAGTGAGGAAGATGGCGCACTGAAATTTCATCCGGCACGTGAATATGGGCCATCCCTATTCTCCTGCCGGGGGATTATCACCGGACATGCCATTCTCCGGCGCATTCCCCGCTTGCAGTTGGAGTTCCCTCACGTAGTTCACAATGCTCCAACGATCGAAGTGAGTGATTCGACTGCCATACTCTGGCATCAGTCCACGCCCCACACGGATCATGGCATAAAGGTACTGGTCACTGTATGCCGCTACCTGAGCACCCGAGAGGTTGTACGCAGGTAGCATAGGGTGTTTGTCAGCGATGGATGCGTTTGCGCCAACCCCATCCTCTCCATGGCAAACTGTGCAGAACCTTGTATACAGTTCCGCACCTCTCTCTCTTGATCGAGGATCGGTTGGATCAAGTGGATTACTAAGTCCTTGAACAACCGAGCTACCAATACCCGGAAGACCGAGGTCCGCCTGGGTAAACCTTGGGACGCTCACTCCCTCGGGCTGTCCGATGTTCACAACGCCGAAGTCTGTTGGATAGTTTCCTGAGGAAAATGAGATAGAGTTTTCGGGTGAGGGTTGCGTGTTCTCATATGGGTCGAAAGAACGCTGATCACGCATTGACCTGCCGAAAATGAGCACCATAGCGTCATCGAGCGGCTTACAGCCGCTTAACGCAACAATTGCTAGCACCGCAAAAAATGCTCGGGGCAGCCATGAGCTAGTCATCAAGCTCGCCCTCTCTAAGTTCAATGGGCTGTTGTTCGTTCATGATCTGCCGCGCCTCTTCTAGGCTCTGGTGATTGCCTTCGACATAAACCCCATAGCGTCCTGAGCTGAATTCGGGATCGTATACAACTGTCGGCTTGATGGACGGGAGACGACTGAGAACGAAGAGCCCAATGATCGTACCAAGCGCACCAAATAAGATCGTCATTTCGAATGCGATGATTATGTAGGCGGGGATAGACACGATCGGTTTGCCGCCGACAACTAATGGCCAATCCATCGACGTCCAGGTGGTTAGCGCGAACCCTGTTGCCGTGCCGGTCAATCCGCTAACAAGTGTCCAAACACGCACCGGGCTCTGTCCGTAACCGAGTGCGTCTTCAATATGGTGTTCCGGGTAAGGGGAGTACGCCTTAACCGTCTCGAATCCAGCCTTCTTGAGTGCCTTGATTGCATCAACCGTGGAGTCAAGATATTCGTACGAGGCAAGTAGGCCTGTAGCATTTTCCATCAATAGGCCTCCCCGGTCTTCTTTCGTGTAGGCGCAGGAAGGACTTCCTTGAGCTCAGCAATTGCGATCGGCGGCAAGAGTCTGGTGAAAAGGAGAAACCAGAATCCGAACCAACAGAAGCTGCCCACAAGAAGCGCCATTTCCGTCAATGATGGGCGATAAATACCCCACGCAAACGGCTCATACTCGTGGTGCAGTGAAGTAACGACGATCACATAACGCTCAAACCACATTCCAATATTAATGAAAATCGAGATCACAAAGAGCGCTGGGATTGAGTGCCTGATACGTCTAAACCANAGCATGACCGGAACGAATCCATTACAAATCAGCATCGTCCATGTTGCCCACCAATAGTCACCAAAAAGACGATTCCAGAATGCAGTCCTCTCTATCTCTTCTCCGCTATACCAAGCTAGGAAAAACTCAGACATGTACGCGTAAAGTACGATCAGCGAAGTGAGTAAACACAACTTCGCCATCGCATCGAAATGCTTCGTCGTGAGGTATGCCTCAAGACCAAAAATCTTCCTGATGGGCACGACGAGCGTGATGACCATCGCCACGCCTGAGAAAATCGCACCAGCAACAAAGTAGGGAGCGAAAATTGTAGCGTGCCATCCTGGCACGATCGTCATAGCAAAGTCCCAAGACACAACCGAGTGCACAGAGAGCACGAGGGGTGCGGCTAGTGCAGCTAAAAAGATGTACGCCTTCCCGAAGTGGTGCCACTGAGAGTCAGTGCCTTGCCATCCTAGTGAGATCACTTGGTAAAACTTCTTCCTCAAGCCGGTTGCTCGGTCTCGGGCTGCTGCAATATCTGGAATTGCGCCTAAGTAGAAAAACGTCGCCGATACCGTAAAGTAGGTAGTAATCGCAAATACATCCCAAACCAGTGGTGACTTAAAATTAGGCCATAGGAAGCGGGAGTTTGGATATGGAATCAGCCAATACGCGTGCCAGAGTCGCCCAACGTGAATTAGTGGGAACAGACCTGCAGTCATAACGGCGAACACCGTCATCGCCTCAGCAGCGCGATAAATTGATTGCCGCCACGGGGCCCGAAACAGAAAAAGAATCGCTGAAATCAGCGTCCCTGAGTGCGCAATACCGACCCAGAATACAAATGTTGTGATATAGACGCCCCACCCGACCGGTGAGTTGAGGCCGCTGACCCCGATACCCTTATAGATTTGCCAACCCCAGGCGCCAAAGAAAAGCACCACACCTGCAGCAGCCACAGCGAGAAGTGCCCACCAGGCTTTACCCGGGGTTTCGAGTACCCGAAGAACATCACGATTGACTTCATCATACGTGTGAACGTCGGGGTGCGGGACCGCACCCCGATCCGTTCGTCCCTCAAGCACCGAACTCACTCCTCATGTCCCACAGATGCCACCTCATGGAAGGTGACCTTCTTGAGGTAGTTCACAGCAGGCTGGGTATTTAGATCCTCTAAAACACGATACGTTCGCTCACTGGACGAAACCTGTGTGATACGGGCATTGGGGTCTCGGATATTGCCAAAAACAATCGCCTCGGCTGGACAGCTCTGTTCACACGCAGGGACGACCTCATGATCACGGACTTCTCTCCCGCCTTCGAGTGCCGCACGGTTCTGCACCTCACGGATCCTCTGCACACAGAAGCTGCATTTCTCCATGACCCCGTTATCCCGAACAGTGACATCAGGATTCCATTGCCAATTTAGGGGCTCTGGTACCTCATCAGTGTACCTATACCAGTTGAAAACCCTCACTTTGTAGGGGCAATTGTTGGCACAGTACCGGGTACCGACACAACGGTTGTAGACCTGAGCATTCAGGCCTTCGGGTGTATGGTAAGTCGCAAACACCGGACACACTGTCTCACAAGGGGCATTCCCACAGTGCTGGCAAATCATAGGCAAGAAACGCACGTCCAGATCCCCAGCCTGAGTCGCGTCAACCTGTTCGTAGAAGCGCTCGATACGAACCCAGTTCATATCCCGACCCATAAGAACCTGTTCTTCTCCGACCCAAGGGACATTGTTTTCGGCCTGACATGCTGTCACGCAGGCGCTACATCCCGTGCACTTGTCCAGGTCAATGGCCATCGCCCAACGCGGTCCCTCTTGTGCGTCAGCATAAAGTCCGTGGCGCGATCCCTCTAAAGGAAATGCGGTCGGGGCTCCTTCGTCAGCAGGAACGGGGATAAAGCCACCGACCCCCTGAAGCTCTCTCAACTCTTCGTGACCCCCCTCTTCATGCTCATCGTCTCCAGCATGGCCCAGGTCAGCCAAAGCAACTGCTGGAGCGATCAAGCGATCGTGTTGGTCACCACTCGAGCCTTCTACTGTGGCGAGTCGTCGGTTTTCACCAGTGGGTATTACGGTGACCGAAGTCACTGTAGTCACTAAGGCCCCTGATAGCTGCTCAGAGGTCGATGGAAGCAATCTAAGCGCATTGACTCCCTTATCATCTGCATAGCGTCCCATGCCCGTGTGGCCACCACCCATAGCCAAGGCCACTACGTCCTCTCTAATCCCTGGGTACAGCCAAACCGGTACTTCAAGTGAGCCATGCGGCGAAGTGACAGTGACAATGTCACCCTCACGGATTCCGCGCAGTTCAGCAGTGTCTGGGTTCATCTCCAGCCAAGAGTGCCAAACAATCTTGGAGACGGGGTCCGGTAGCTCCTGTAGCCAAGGACTATTCGAAAATTCACCAGCCCCGAATCGTGGAGACGGGTGAACGAGGAGAGTCAAGTCTCCCGGTGCATCAAATGTGGGGACCTCGAAGCTAAGCGCGATCTCTGGGGACTGTAGCTCTAGGTCCCTGACCTCCTCACGTCTGGTATCTGCCATACCTGTCCGCAGAAGTTCCTGCCAAGCATCCTCGAAATCGCCATCTGCTTCATCGTATGCAGATCGATGGTGTTCTTGCAGATAGTCATAGAACGTTGCTGCATCACCCTCACCGCTGAGTCCGTTAGCCACAGAGAGAAGTACGTCCCCAGTCTGCTTCGATTCAAAGTGAGGCACAGGCTGCATAACCGGCTGCTGTACTGCGATAACCCCTGCAAGTGGGCTGGAGTCTCCCCAAGCTTCCAGAAAGTGCCGATCTGGGAGGATAAGGTCCGCCATCTCCGATGTCTCATCCAGTGCTGAGGCAAAAGAGACCTTGAATGGAACTTGAGCGAAGGCTTCGGCGAAACCTGCCTGGGGGGGCATTGAATAAACTGGGTTTGCCCCGTGAACCATCACGACTTCTGACTCACCCGAGGCCATAGCACTAACGGTGGCCTCGATGTCAGCATAAGTACTCACCGCTCCATTCACCGGAGCGTCATAGAGCACTGTCCGGCCGACATTACCTGCAACATGGTTCAGGATCATGACGGCGATGTTCGCCGCCGTTGCTCCACGGTGATGTGCACCCACGCCGGGGCCGAGGGCTAGGGTAGGAGCTTCCGATGCAAAATCCTCTGCCAATTCATATATCGCATCCTCAGTCACTCCTGCTACCTGTGCAGCAACTCGAGGATTGTACGCTTGGAGGACGTTGGAGTAAGGACCTGCAGCCTGAGGGTCATCTCCAGCAATGACTGCTGCCATCGCGAGCGCTACGGCAGCTTCAGTACCAGGTCGTATCGGAATCCACTTATCCGCATTCAATCCGGTCAATGAAAGGCGAGGGCCAAGGTAAACAAAACGACCCTTCGACCCTGCAGCATCCACTGAACTCATCCGTGCAAAGCCCTTATTGTGCGCTACTGGTGATGACCCAGTTTCGATAAAGTCATTGCCAAATGAGAGCAGAAAGCGAGCGTTCTCAAGGTCATATTGTGGGATCCCCGTTGTGCCATAAACAATCCGGGCAGCTTCAGCTAGCGGAGCATCTGAAATCGCATCATAGCTAACCCTGACACCACCTATGCCTTCAATAAATTCATCCACAAGTTTGTTAAGGCTGGGCCCCATCCGGCCACTGATAAGCATCGGGTTCTGAGCGGAACCAAGACGAGCAGCAAGCAGTGATTCTGCCTCTTCCCATGTCACCTGCCGCAATTCACTACCGTCGCGGATCATCGGCCCAGGAAAGCGATCTGGATGATAGAGATGTTGCAATGTGGCGTGGCCCTTCGCGCAAAGACCCCCCTCTGAGACCGGATGGTTTGGGTTGCCCTCAACTTTGATCGCTCTCCCTTCTCGGGTGCGCACCCACATCCCGCATTGGGCTGAGCAACCGCCACAAACCGTCGTGTACCAAGTCGACACTCCGGGTGTGATATCGTCGGGAGCTACTACATACGGAAGCAGGCGCTCAACTTTTTCGGTCGAGCACCCTGTAAGTGTTGCTCCAGCGCCTGACACACCGAGTACCCTTAAGAAGTCCCGGCGTTTGATCCCATCTTTCATACTCTTATTCTCAGCCATCAGTAGTGACACACCGTGCAGTCAGTGGAAGCCTGTGCTTTTCCAGTATCATCCGGCTGGCGGTGGCACTCCACACACCAGCCCATATTATCACCGCCCCAAGCAGGGTCACGACTGTCGAGGACCTGCAACTCCTGTACCTCACCGTGGCACTGTTGGCACTCAAGGCCAGCATTCAAGTGACGCATGTGAGGGAAATGCACATGGTCCGCAACCTTGTAGATACGAACCCAAGGAATAGGGTCTCCGCTCTGAATGAACTGCTGAATTTTTGCCACTTCTTCCGGATTGTTACTACCGGGAATAGCCTGGTGGCAGCCCCAGCAAGACGAAACCGACGGTATACCTGCATCGACGGATCGCTCTGCCGAATAGTGACAATACTGGCAGTCCATGTTGTTCTGGCCAGGCTGATTACCAGCGTGCTGATCATGGGGAAATGCGATCGGCTGACCCGACGGGTATTCAGACGGAGACGGGTATTCCGCCTCAACCATGTCTTCAGATCCAGGAGGCTCCTGAGGCCCTTCCTGGATGAATGTGAATGCTAGCCCTGCGAGTGCGAGGAGGCTGGCAAGTCCGCCTATCAGCCAGTGCTTTCTCATCCGAAGTCTTGCTCCTGAACGAAGCCGCGCAGTCCAAACTTGGGTGTCTGAAGGGGTCTGTCGACGAGGCAAGAAAACGCTTGTGACGAATTGGAACAAGCCCCTGAACACGGCGCGGTACTAATGGCGATCCAGGTAAGGCAGTGAAGGCATACTGGATAGTCGCCCAATCAGCTTTCTCACCCCCACCTATGTTATGCTTTCCCGGCCTTAGGTGACCTCCGCCACTGGTATGCAAACCACTTTGGTCAGCGGGCCTCTTGGAGGTTGGGCCAGTTACATCCACATTGCCTGACAGGCTTGGTACGCAAGCGAATCCATTAACTCCATATCGCCTGAGTCTTCCCCAAAAACCCTGAGAAGCAGGAGTCTCGCTCACAAGAACTTATCTACATGATGGGCGGTAGAGGGCGTGACTCCGTAGCACTCAATCGGTATCGTGGGATGACGATGACATCCTCACACAGATCCAGAGCTGACTCAGGCACCGGCCTACACATCGCGACAATCACACATGGTGGTCGCATCTGGGGTACGTACTTGGAGTTTGACGATGACCCAACGAGGCCAGATGTGTATCTCGCTCGCCTCCGATTTGATGTGGCGAATCCTACCAACCTCGAAGAAGCCCCACGCACCACAGTGATCATCATCGAAGAGTCCTACCAGGAGGCTGTCACCAAAGCGCGCGATTTCGACGACCGCCAACTAGAAGCCTTGTTACGGTCGGCACTACCTGGCTAGCTAAACTGACCACACTCAAACCCGATAGTAGGACCTTTTCTTCAGGCTTCCTTCACCCATCTCCATAATTCTGGAAGAGTTGGCCTTTTTCCTGCCATGAGAATTCCCACCTTGTAAATCCTGCCAGCTACCCAAGCAATCGCAAGGACCGTGAAAAGCATGAGTAGGAATGATAGGCCAATCTGCCAGGCCGGTATCCCACCACTCACCACACGTGCCCATATCAGGAATGGTGAGAAAAGAGGGAACAGAGACAACCATGTCGACATCGCAGTCATCGGTTGCATAATTACAACCGAGACCATCGCGATAGGGATCACAAGAAGCATAACCATGGGCAACCGCACCTGCTGAGCCTCCTGGTCGGTATTGCACATTGCGCCCACAGCTGCATGCAAACCGGAATACATGAAGAATCCGAAGATAAATAAGCATACAAACAGGGTCACCATTCCGATCCCGGGAAGTGCTGGGAGGAGAGTTTCGACTGGAATGAGCCCAGGACTTAGGCTGACCAAAAGAGGGATCCCGCCAGCTACAATCAGGAATCCTGAGACAATCCAGACAAGAAGCTGTGTAAGGCCAACAGCGCCAACACCCAGGATTTTTCCTAACATGAGGTGCCATGGTTCCATCGAGGAAATGATCACTTCCACGATGCGGCTGGTCTTCTCCTCTAGGGTCGCTCTCATCACTGAGTCTGCGTAGAATAGAATTACCATGTAGAGAAAGAAGGCCCCTAGATACGCCACCCAGAATTGTGGCTCCTCCGTTGAAGTCCGTTCCTCCGACAGTAATTCCAGGCTAAGGTCTCCCCCACTTAAGAGCGCCTCTGCATCGACCCCTAGCCTTTCAAGCTGGTACTCCATAACCGCACGGGTAATAGCACTTTGCAGGGTTAGTTGGCGGATGGGTGAAGGACGGGTAGTCACGTACACAATCGCTTCGCCAGTATCAAGTGTGAGTTCATCTAACACAATGAACCCCCAGAGGTCACCTTCAGTTGCTTCTTTCCGGAGACTAGTCACCACATCCGGATACCACCGCTCCTCCTCAACCTCAAGCCCTTCGTTTACCAGGTAGGGCGCAATCCGTTCGTATAACACATTACTACCATCAACAATCGCAAGCTTCTGTTCAGCCTGTCCTCCACGCACCAGGAAGTATGCTGGAACAACCATGAGTAGAAGAATGAGCAAAGGGCCACCTAGCGTTGAAATGACGAACCACTTCGAACGCACCCTCTGCAGGTATTCACGCCGGATGACTGCCCAAACATTAACCGACATTACTGAAGTTCCAGCGTAACGTTCTTGGGCATCCCCGCATCACCAACTGACTCTGTCCCGGCATGACGGACAAAAATCTCGTGTAACCGCGGCTCTACAAGATCGAAGCGGTATATCTTTACACCGGATTCTAGGCCGCGCTTGAGAATACTCTGGTGATCAGCGCCATCCTTTAGAATGAGGTGCAACTCACCGTTCGATTCATGGATGCAATCTATCTCCGGACCCTCTAGCCATTGATCGGAGCCTTCAAACCTCACTACTACTACGCCGGTTCGCTCTTTCGCCTTCAATTCTTTTAGATCAGCATCAAGTACCTTTCGTGCATTGGATATTAGACAGACTCGCTCACAAATCCGCTCCGCTTGGTCCATGAGATGTGTCGACAACAGGATCGTGGTTCCTTTGGAATGAAAATCTCGAATAATCTCTTCGAGCACGTCCTGATTGAGCGGATCGAGGCCGCTGAAAGGTTCATCTAGAATTAATAGCTCGGGCTCATGAATAACTGTCCCGATAAACTGGACTTTTTGCTGCATCCCTTTCGAAAGAACTTCAATCCTTCTATCAGCCCATCCACCAAGTCCCAATCGTTCAAGCCAATCATGGGAGCGTTTCCAGCCTTCGGTGCGAGATACCCCCCGGATTTCTGCCAGAAAAGTTAAGAACTCAGTACATGTCATTTTTCTGTAGACGCCGCGCTCTTCTGGTAAATACCCTACCCTCTTGCGACGCACGTCATCAGGAGTAGCCCCGAGCAAACTGACTGATCCCACATCCGGATGCAGAATTCCCATGATCATGCGTAGGCAGGTGGTCTTTCCTGATCCATTCGGCCCAATAAGTCCGCATATGGTACCCTGGGGTACATCGAAGTTCAGTTCGGAAACCGCAGCATGGTTGCCAAAACGTTTCGTAACATCACTGAGCCGGATTGCGTATCGCATATCAATCACAAATTCGCGCCATCTAGGGATGACCTAAGCTAGTTGAGTACTGGCATGGAGCTAGAATTCAAGTTCGATAGAGTCCTGGTTAGGTAGCCAGCGATCGCCTTGCAGGCTGGACAACCAATAAGAGAGACCCTCCCAGGATACATACAACATACCTTATACTTTACTTAGCTTATCGGGGTTTTGTGCATACAGGAGGAGCTGCATGGCCATCTATCGTACCCTTTACTATACCGATGTCACAGTAGGTGTCGGAGGGCGGGTTACGATTCCCCAAGACATGAGGGAACACTTGGGGATCAAAGAGGGTGAGTCCCTAACCGTGAGAATGGAAGAAAATCCAAGAGGTGGTCGCCAGATGGTCGTGTGGCGCGCGGAACCGGAAAGTGAAGAAGACTGAACCCAAAAAAAACATAGGGTCGTCAGTCACCTACTTCTTCCAGATCAACCCAGTGGACTAAGTCTCGAAGGGGACTGCCTCCATCATGGTGCCATGACGGAGGAGGGAAAGGTAATTCCGAGAACTTTGCGATACGTGATACACCGATGCGTCCCAGTTCTTCAGCCAATTCCTCTAAGTCCGCTCCCACACCCGCCACACCCACACT
>JGI26060J43896_10000885_pt1 | contig 11162 bp, 7 predicted proteins | sample MarorgKNORR_S2LV_6_FD_43896 | JGI IMG/M metagenome (IMG submission 43896) | reverse complement strand
GAGCCGATGTCAGTTGGTTCACACAGCCCCCCCGTTCCGGGGATAAGCCCGGCTCACCGATCGGATCATAGACAGCTGACGATTCATAGGAGTGAATCACGCCAGGTAGAATGCGCTCTGTTAGAACAGCAGCACAGATGACATCACCCCGGTCATTAAACAGGCGGATAAGGTCATGGTGTGCAATTCCTCGTTCACGGGCGTCCTCGGGATTGATCCGCGCCGGCCAGTAGTAATGATCATCAATCAACACCCGGTGGGCTTCGATGTCGTTGATCGTGCTGTCCTTGCCATCGGTGTGGGTATGGAAACTGTACCGCGGATGCGGTGTAATCAACTGCAGTGGAAATCGTCCAGAGAGCTCTGTGTTGTTGAGCCCTTCCCAGCTCGGGATATAGCGGTTAATCGGAGGCCTTTCCGGGTCTTCGCCGAAGTTCTTGAGGCTCGAGGCCTCGAATTCAAATTTTCCGGACTGGGTCTGCAAGCCTTCCCCAAAATTGCCGCCGTATTCCGAGGGCAGAGGCGCCGGCTCGGGTGTATCTTTCTTTCGGCCCTCGGCATACCAGTTGAACGCTACCGGCGCCTCGAGGTTCTCGGCTTCGGCGGGCACCACGTAATAGCCTTTTTTCAAAAATTGCTTCCAACTGACGATGTCTTTGAGGTCTGAGGCTTCGAACTGCAGTTTGCACCAATCCAGTTCGGTCATCCCCTGGGCAAAGTAAGCGCCCAGGCCAATACGTTTAGAGATATCCAGAAAGATCTGGAAGTCGGACCTGGACTCCCCCAGCGGCTCGATGCACTTGTGCTGCATCGTGATTACCCGGTGATTCAGTTGCGACTCGTTGTGGTGCGAGTAGCCGCCGGCAACGGCCCATTCGCCGATGTCCCAGCGTTCGAAGTTGGTACAAGCCGGTAGTACGACGTCGGCAAACTTGACCTCACCCTCATTCCAGATCGACTGGTTGACCACAAACTCCAGCTCCTGCGACTGGTAAGCGCGTACCAGACGATTCGAATCCATCACCGTGCTGAAATGCGAACCACCGTATTTGTACATCATCCGAACCCGCGAATGACCGGCTGCTGGGTAGCTAAACTTCTGAAACTGGCGTTCCAACGAACGTGGATCGGTGGGATATCCCTCAACCCGCTCTTCGGTAATCGATTCAGCGATATAGGTTCTTGGGACCTTCTGACTGACACTGTTCATGCTCATCACATGGGGCATGCGCTGAAATAGATTAAAGGCCGTACCAGAACCTTCGATATCTCCTGAAATACCTCCTTCAGCATAGCCTGGAAANTAAAAATGATGGTTGAGCGGTGCGCCAGTCTGAAGATTGCCAAAATTCACNCCCGGCTTACCCAGGCCCTGCATGGCCATCAGGCACACCATCGAGCGGGCCCACTGTGTGCCCGTTGCCGAGCGNCAAGCACCACCAAAGGTTGTCCCTTTGCCGCCGGCNGCCAGATAGGTCTTTTTTGAAGCCCACTCCCGGGCCAGCGCCCGCACGACATGGGCAGACACCCCGGTCTCGGGTTCCTGCCACTCCGGGGTCTTGGGGGTGCTGTCTTCATCCCCCATGATGTAGGCGCGCCACTTCTCAAATCCGGTGGTGCGCGTAGCTACGTATTCCTTGTCGTAAAGNCCTTCGGCGATCCAGACATAAGTGATCGCATGCGCCATCGCCGGGCTTGTACCNGGCAACACGGGAATCCACTTTCCCCCCAGGAACGCACCGGTGTGATTGAGGTACGGATCAATATGCACCATCTTGACCCCAAGTTGCCTGGCCCACTGGCGACGCACAGTACCTTCGAATGCTGCGTAGGAGCCACTTGACGATTCGGGGTCACTGGACCAGAACACGATCATCTCGCAATTCTCGAGACAGTCCCGGATCTGACCGTAGGGTTCGAAGGCCCCGTTTCGCATGCTGTTGCCATAGTGATGCATCGCACCCCAGTACCACCCTTCCCAGCTGTCCGGATTGATCACCATCTTGGTGTGGCCAATGGTATTCATGAATCGAAAATTCGAACTGATGTAATAGCCCACGTTACCCCAGGTGTGGTGCGAGCTGTGACTACTTAGGATCGCACCTTTGCCGTGCTCACGACGAACCCGTTTAATCTCTGTTGAAACGATATCTAGTGCTTCGTCCCAACTGATTCGCTCGTATCCCGACTTGCCGCGATTGGCGCAGTTACGATTACCGTTGGGATCAAAATCAACCCGCTTAAGCGGATATAACAATCTGTCCTTCGAGTAGACAACAGACTTTGATGCCAGTGCATGAGGCGCGATCGTCGTGCGACGTGGCGGCGTGAATGTCTGACCCCGCGCCGTCACCGACCAGGACGGTGCATCTTCGGCATCATCAAACTCAATCGGCGTAATACGGACAATTTTTCCATTCTTCACGTAAACGAAAACCGGGCCGCCATTGGTGTTGTTGACGTAACGCTTCTCGTCGTCAACTCCAGGCGTGCCATAGCTCCATGCTACCGTCTGGATCATCCTCAATGTTTCCATGAACCACAGCGACAACTCCTCCGGGCCCTCGATAACAACCGTAAAGGCCTTTGCTGCATTGACGAACTGTTGATGATCCAGCGGCGGGGTCAGCAACTTCGCGCCGACCTCGGCAGATTTGAATGTCAGACAGATCTCGGCTTCTCGATGCACTCCAGCGCGCGATTTAAGTCGTCCGTTTCTAAACTGATACCAGCGACCAGTCGTGCCATCACGCGTTTTGATCTGGGCAATTAATTCTTTCTCGGACAGGCGGCCCTTGAAAGACGGATGTCTNGCCGAGGTGTAGCGCAATGCTATAGCCACGCCCCATAACAGCATTGGCAAAGGTGCCGACATCATTGGTTTAAGTCTCCCATTCGTTGCCGTGTGGACGCCACCTCAGGACAGTTCCCTGGAGGTAACTTGACGCTGTCTGCACAAGCTCCACAAGGTGAGTGCTGAATCAATTGTAACTCGGACCAAAGACACATTATCTACGGCAAGCCGTAAGATCAGGCAGTATCATAAGCTCGACGCATTGCTGGTCGTACCCCACCAACTATAATATCCCATCCGTTTGCCGAGTCCGCCTTATCTTTTACAGTACAAGTCACAAAATATGGAAAAGTGGAACCTGATCATCGACGTCGCCGAGTGCACCAACTGTAACAACTGTTTTCTGGCGTGCAAGGATGAATATGTAGGCAATAATTTCCCAGGTTATTCCGCGCCGCAACCGCTACACGGTCACAAGTGGTTCCATATCGAGTCACGCGAACACGGCCAATACCCAATGGTGGATGTCGCCTACAGACCCACCACCTGCAACATGTGCGATGATGCCCCTTGTGTCCGAAAATCGACCGACGGTGCTGTTTACCAACGTCCAGACGGCATTGTCATGATTGATCCTGACAAAGCGCGTGGAAAGCCCGACATCGTCAACTCCTGTCCGTATGGCGCAATATGGTGGAACGAAGAAGAACAAGTCGCCCAGAAATGGAATTTTGATGCCCACCTGCTGGACCGAGGAGAACCCCGACTGCGCTGTGAGCAGGTCTGTCCCACGGGTGTTTTCCGCAGCCTCAAAGTGGAAGACGACCAGATGAAGCAGATTGCTGAGGATGAAGAACTGCAGGTTCTCAATCCCGAGTTCAAAGCAAACCCCAGGGTCTACTATAAAAATCTAGACAACTTCACTAAGTGTTTCATCGGTGGCACCCTGGTCGTGATCAAAAACGGCATAACGGACGCTGCAGCTGGTGTAGAAATCGAACTCACCCAAGGAGGCGCAACACTTCAAACGGATGAGTCTAATGAATACGGCGATTTTAAATTTAGCGGTCTGAACAGCAACAGCGGCGACTTCACGCTGCAGTTTCACAGCAGCGAGCACGGCAACTTTGAAATCACAACGGAGCTCATACAAAGCACTTACCTGGGTACGCTCACTCTGCCNAACCCTTCCAACTGACGCTCTGTGCTTGTCAGAGCACAAGAGGTGTGGGAATATCTCACACTACAACAATAGGTCCAAATTGGCTGTTGACCAGGTGTCACGGCTGCCTGAGTGATCCACAATCAACACAATGATCTATCTTAATTTAAATAGGTAAACTGCCATGTCGACGCAACCTAGACCACGGATCGGACACATCGGACTCAATATCCGGGACGCGGATGTAATGAAGGACTTTTACACACAGGTCATGGGCTTCACCGTCACCGACCACGGACCGCATCCCGTCAATTCCTGCCCGATGTTGTTTTTGTCCACGAACCCAGAAGAACATCACGAGATAGTACTCATCGGCGGCAGACCGGATGACGCTGACTACAGCGCTGCTCAGCAACTTTCATTCCTACTTGAGAGTCTTGATGAACTTCGTGAAATGAGAGACCGATTGGTGGCCGCTGGCGTGGACGTCAACCGCTACGCCTGCCACGGCAACGCATGGTCGATCTACTTCTCCGACCCTGAAGGCAATTACCTCGAACTTTATGTGCACACCCCCTGGTATGTGCCACAACCCTACGGCGACGATTTTGACCTCGATGAATCGAACGACGAAATCATACGCAAAACAGAAGCACTGTGTCGCAATGATGCGGGATTCATGATGGAAACCGATCGGAAAGTCAAAGCCCGGGAGACAATGCTGAACTAGCCTGGGCGCCAGTGGTCCAGGATAGACCTCCTGACGACTAATCTGTCTGATACCTTAGCTGTAGGATCCTGCCATCAGCAGGTAATTCGGCACCTGCCGGGAAACATTTTATGTCACAGACGTGCCAACCAATTCGGGCTTGTTCACCGCACCCGCTGGACCCACTAAGTAGTAAAGAACTCACTCTCGCAGTCGAGATCATCCGTGAACAAGCACAACTCGATTCACGGGCACTGTTCGAGCAGGTACGTCTCAAGGAACCTGAAAAATCGCTTGTTCACCAGTTTGTAGCTGGCAATTACATCGAGCGAGAAGTTTTTGCAGTTATTCTCGATCGCAATGCGGACAAGGTATACGAGGCAATCGTTTGTCTAAATGACGCGACGCTGCAATCCTATACATGGGTGCCGGGGGTTCGCGTGTGCATGCTGGCCGAAGAAAATGCTGAGATGCAGGTGGTCGTCAGACAGCACCCGGATTTCGTTGCGGGCCTGAAACGACGCGGGATTGAGAGCATTCAACAGGTTCTCGTTGAAGCGTTTGCGGTTGCCAACCTTGCCGAACCTGACGAGAAAGATCTTCGCCATACACGAGCCCACTGCTTTTACGTTGAAAACCCCGGTGACAACACCTATGCCCGCCCTATAGAAGGATTGGTTCCAGTCGTTGACCTGAATGCGATGACCGTCCTTCGCGTCGAAGACAGTGGCGTAGTACCACTACCACCTGATCCGGGTGACTACCGTGCGGATCGCCTCGAAGTTCGCCCGCCACTGGCTGCACTCAATATTGTCCAACCGGACGGACCAGACTTCAAAGTCGATGGTTACGCTGTCCACTGGCAAAACTGGCAGTTTCGGGTCGGCTTCACACCCAAAGAGGGCCTCATTCTACATACGCTTTCGTTTCGCGATGGGGAAACAGACCGCCCCGTAATTTATCGTGCCTCGCTCAGTGAGTTGGTCGTTCCGTATGGGGACACCGCGGGCGATCATTACATGAATCATTCGTTTGACCTAGGTGAGACTATTTTCGGAACTCAAGTAAATTCATTACGACTTGGTTGCGACTGTCTGGGTGAAATTCATTATTTCGACTTCGACCAGGTCGACGGCCACGGCAATGTACAGCACTTTTCCAAAATAGTTTGCATGCATGAAGAAGATTACGGCATCCTGTGGAAGCATACCGATGTCGGAGCCGATCACAGCGAGATCCGCCGCTCCCGTCGGTTGGTTGTGTCATCGTTTTTTACCATCGGTAACTATGACTATGGCCTGTTCTGGTACTTGTACCTAGACGGCACAATTGAGTTCGAGGCAAAACTGACCGGCACGCTCTACCTGCGTGCTATTCACGAGGGGGAAGAAACGCAGTATGGTGCACTCGTCGCTCCCGGTGTCAACGGAATGATACATGAGCATTATTTCAACATCAGGCTCGACATGAGTGTAGATGGCGACGACAACACCGTCGTCGAAGTGGAAGCCAAAAGAATCCCGACCGGCCCCGAGAACCCCTACGGTAACGCACACACTCCCGTAGAGACCATCATCAACTCAGAAATAGATGCCGCACGAGACATCGCTCCACAAAATGGACGGTTCTGGAAGATCATTAATCGATCCCGCACCAATACACTGGGCTGGCATGCGGGCTACAAGCTGATGCCTGGCCCTAATATCAAACCAATGCATCAACCCGATTCACCCTTCATGCGACGTGCAGGATTTGTTAACCATGACCTCTGGGTTACTGCTTACGACCCAGATCAGCTACATGCACCAGGTCAGTATGTGAGCCAAAACGAAGGTGGGCCCGGACTGCCGGAATGGATCCTGGAGAACAGGCCATTGATAGATACTGACGTTGTGCTTTGGCACACGATCGGTGTACTTCACCTGCCACGACCTGAAGATTTTCCAGTGATGCCAGTTGAATATGTGGGCTTTACGCTCAAGCCGGTTGGCTTTTTCGAACGTAATCCGACTCTCGACCTCGCTCCACCCATTTGTCATATCTGATCTGCTACCACGCACTGTGCTGTTCCCTAAGGGGTGCAGCACAGTGCCGCAACACGTCTGCTGACCGCTAAATTCATCACNCGTGAACAGTACCTTTGTTTTTGCACTCCTGGCCGCGATATTTTTTGGACTGTCTGCCATCCCTGCCAAGCGAGGACTTTCCCATACAGACACTCAGACCGGTGCCCTGATCAGCATCCTGACTGTCGTCACAGTCTTCCTGATTTCATCACCGTGGTGGATGCGCTCACAGGACTGGTTTACGACCGGCTTCTGGATATTTGTGGCTACTGGGCTGCTCCACCCAGCGCTGTCGCTTTATTTCACGCTGGAATCGATGGACCGGGCCGGTGCAACGGTTGCGTCTACTCTAGCCGCAACCTCACCGATCTTTGCTGCGCTGACCGCAATGATCCTGCTGGGCGAAAGCATGACGCCCCTGATCGCAATCGGCACCCTGGTCACAATGTGTGGTGTGATATCGCTGACATGGATGCCCGGCACTGGCATCACACGGGTCATGCGTATCGCGCTCGTGTTTGCGACCGCCGCTGCCGTGATCCGTGGACTGATCAATACCACCGGCAAATTCGGCCTCGATCTGATGCCCAACGCCATGATGGCAGGTTTTTTATCTCATGCCGTGGGCGGTTTGGGCGTGCTCGTGATCTATAGACTTCGGCGTGGCCGGTTACCGCTCAACATGTCAGGGGGCCGGATTTCGTGCCTTCGGCCTGTCGGGCTGTTTCATCGCGATAGCAATCGCCTGCATGTATTCGGCGCTCTTGCGCAACTCGGTGACCTTAGTAGCGCCAGTCATCGGAACCTACCCGGTATTCACACTGCTCGCGGCGCTCGCCTTGAAAGAGGAAAAAATCACGCTACACATCGCGGGCGGCGTCGCCGTGGTGGTTGCGGGGGTTGTCCTGATCACCTGGATGTAGTGACCAGCACAACGCTGCGCCGTACAGTAATTGTTTTCAGCTACCACCACCCCAAATATCGCCCAGAGTAAAACCGTTCGGGAACGGATCATCCGGATCGAGCACGTACTGAGCAATCCCCGTGACCCAGGCCTGACCCGATATGGTCGGCACAACCGCGTTGTAGTCCCCAACAGTTGTCTCGCGAAGGAGGCGTCCGGTAAAGATCGTTCCCAGTATCCCTTCGTGGATAAAATCTTCGTTTAATCCGAGCTTGCCTTTGGCATACAAGGTAGCCATCTTGGCACTGGTTCCGGTGCCACACGGGGAACGGTCGAGCGCTGCTGTCCAGGTCTGGGGTCGCTCCCAGTCCAACTGTCCGGTTGACACCACGGCTGCATTTTTCAGTGTCGCGCCGGGTCGGGTCGGTGGTCCGGACATCACCGCGATGGTCACACCGGAAACCTCCGAATTATCCGGATGCACACACTCCAGCTGCGCCTGGGCCGCGGCTTTGATCATCTCCCCAGCCCGGGCGACTTCGCCGGCTCGTTGCGGCGTGAGTTCCAGTCCTAAGGGTTCGGTTTCAGCAATCACATAGAACATACCNCCCCAGGCTACATCCACCATGACNGTACCCAGCTCAGGNACTTCGATTGGNACATCCAGGTGTACGGCGAAGGCCGGGACATTTTCAAACGTGACCTGTTTGACTTTTCCAGCATCGACGCTCGCCTCGACCACGATCAGGCCAGCGGGCGTATCCAGCTTGAGCCGGGTTACCGGTTCCTGAACCGGCACCATACCGGTCTCGATGAGTGCCGTAACCACACAGATGGTATTGGTACCGGACATCGGTGGATACTCGACCTGCTCCATGATTACAAAACCGGCATCGGCTTCCGGGTGGGTCGGCGGCAGAACAAGATTACAGTTGGCGGCGGGATAGCCGCGTGGTTCACGCAGCATCCGTAGACGCAGATCGTCCGCCTCGGTCGCGAGATAGCGCATTTTGTCGAACATGGTTTGACCCGGCACGTCCAGGACACCACCGACAATGACCCGACCAGGCTCCCCGCAGGCGTGAAGATCAATCGCCTGGATCATGTTGGATAAATTCATGGCACTTAACTCCATTGTTGTCCAGCATTCCGCCTTAATCTCGCTCGAATCAGAAATTCGCCCCCTTAGCTCACTCGGGCATGCGGCTTGTTAAGCCTATACTACGTTACTAGGCGAATACCTTGAAATGACAATCGAGCCAAGGGCTGATTTATGACGACATCATCTGAACCCAAAGCAAGGACAGCGTTGGTTACCGGCTCCGGCAGCGGGATCGGTGCAGCCATCGCAAAACGCCTGGCACAGCCTGGCACGCGAGTTCTTATTCACGCCAAGTCCAACCAAACCGGCTGTGAGCAGACTGCAGAGGCTGTTAAAGCCGCCGGTGGCGATGCGGCGATCATACTCGGCGACCTGTCCGAGCCAGATACAGGTAGCAAGCTGATCAACCATGCCGTGGATACCTTCGGCGCACTGGATATCCTCGTAGCCAATGCCGGGTTTCCTATTCTTAAACCGTTCGGTGAGCTTGAAGCGGACGACATGGACTACGCTTACCGGGTTATCAGCCAGAGCTTTTTCCGGATGGTCACTGCAGCCATGCCGCATCTTGCAGAAAGTGCCTGCGGCCGGGTCGTCGCCATCAGTTCCCTCAATGCACACACGTTCCGCACCGACTTCCCGGTTTTCCCAGCATCTTCCGCCGCCAAGGCTGGTATAGAGGCGTTGTCCCGGTCGCTCGCCATTCAAATCAGTGACACTGCCACCACCGTGAACGTGGTCGCACCCGGAATGATCAATGCGAACCCGGAACATTTGGGCAGCCTGTTCGCACCCGAGGAGCTCGAACGCATCAGCAGCCTTATACCCTTAGGCAGACTTGGCCGTGTCGACGAGGTTGCTGCATTGGTGAACTTTCTGGTTAGCGAAGAAGCAAGTTACATCACGGGGCAAGTCGTACATGTGAACGGCGGCATTATCTGACAGTACGCCCAGCCACCGATCCGCATACACACGATCCAGCCCTACGAACAAACAACAGGAACACGAAACAATGGACAAACCCCCCTGGGAAGGAATGGGCGGATACACCGAGATTGATAGCGCCACGCTGCCGATGATCGATGAACAGACGCCAACATTTATGGGTGTGCCCCTAGCGCAGGATGCGGCAGCCTTAACTGGCGCCGATGTCGCTATCATCGGTGCGCCCTATGTGGCCGGTGCTGCCGGCAAGTATGCCGGGGTAGACAAATCCGAATGGGTGTTAGCGCCACAGAGAGTGCGCCAGCAATCTGCGCGTTATCCCACCGGCTATATCCAGGAACTCGATATCGATATTTTTGAATCTCTGCGGGTCGTCGATATGGGAGATGCCGATATTTCACCTGAGGTGAATCTCAACCCCACCGCTGAAAACATTCTCAAGGCACAAAGTNCAGTAGAGGCACTGGTCAANCTGGCTCTGGATGCTGGTGCCGTACCCGTAGTCATCGGTCAAAACTCACCTTGCGGCAGTTATGCCATTGCCAAGCCTATTGCGGAGCGCAGCACTGGCAAAGTGGGCATGATCAGCACCGATACGCACTGGGACTCCCGGCCGATCGACTACCTGACTAACGATGAGCGGATCGCCGGCAGCGGCAACTGGAAATCCAAAACCTACAACGCACATCCAAATTTTTCGATACCCAACCTGGTCGAAATTGGTGAACGCGGCATGCTGGAGCGTGCCGAGATCGTACGTGGCTATCGCGACCGCGGCGCGCACTTCTACCCGATGTGGAAGGTCCGCAGTGAACTGGGGATGGATGGCTTGTGCCAGGAACTGCGTCATGCCTATGACGGAACAGACGATGTTTACGTACACTTCGACATGGACGTCCTCGGCGGTGCGGGCCCCGCCCCCGGGGATATCCTTGGCGAACTGGCAGAGCCCATGGGCATGTCGGACTACGAGGTCATCCGGCTTGCACACGAAATTGGGCTGCGCGGCCTAACCGGTATGTCGTTTATCTGCATCCCGCCGGGATCCATGGTCATCTACCGGACCATTGTCTACATCATCGCCTTTCTGATCGCGGGCATTGCGCTCGCTCGGCAGAAATAGGTAGCTTAGAGAACAACGCACGAGGATATCTAGCGACAGCAGTCGCATCGTCCAAGCACTACGCACTGATCAGGTATTGACGAATCCCAGTGTTTTGTCGACCCGGTTCACCAGTTCACGCCCTTGTCGATAGCGCTCAAAATTATCGAGAAAAACTTCCGCCACCGTTTCTTTGAACCCGTGATAGTCACCCGACATGTGTGGCGACACGATGCAGTTCTCAAGGTCCCAGAACGGGCTATTTTTAGGCAGTGGTTCGTTTAAGAACACATCCAGCCCGGCACCAGCGATGGCACCTGAAGTCAGCGCCGCAATGAGCGCATCTTCATCGACTAGTTCACCACGGCCTAGATTGAT
>JGI26060J43896_10000884_pt1 | contig 11163 bp, 10 predicted proteins | sample MarorgKNORR_S2LV_6_FD_43896 | JGI IMG/M metagenome (IMG submission 43896) | reverse complement strand
CTGACGACCAGAACACCATCCGGAGCCAGGAGGGGAGCCGCGCACTCCGCGGTCGGCCCCGGTGCTGCGAAGGACCGGGCGGTCACCAGGCCTGCTCTACCACGGAGCTCGCCACGGGCAACCGAGACGGCGTCCACGGCGTGGACCTCGACCCGATCGGCAATGCCCAACTCGCGAACTGCCCACCGAAGGAAAGTGCACCGTCGATCACCACGATCCACCAGAACCCACCGGTTCGACGTCAGAGTGGCCAGAACCAGCCCGGGTAAACCCCCGCCGGTTCCAAGGTCGACTGCGATCGTCGCGGGATCCAGGGCCACCAGAACGCCGGCGGCGACATCAGGGCCGGGAACCACCCCAGGGTCACCCAGCCCTCCAAAACGGAGGAAGCCCGCGCTGTGCGCGGGCCCTTCGGCGGCCACCANGGGGGTCAGAAACCCCTCGGCGACCGCTGCGTCGAGGATCTCCTCGACAGGTGTGGTCACCCGGTGGTCTCAACCATGATGACCACCTGTCGATCCGTGCCGCTTCCCTCCGAGATGGTTTCCACGCCGTCGATTTCCCCAATCGTGTCGTGGATCACCTTGCGGTCCGCAGCAGCCATCGGTTCCATGGTCCGCGACCGCCCATCATCGAGCACCGCCTCTGCCTGGGACCTGGCGAAATCTGCCAGGAAGGACCGGCGCCGCTCGCGGTAGCCACCGATGTCTACAACCAGCGAACCCTCGGCCTGACCATCTGAACTCCGCTGGACCAAGGTCCGGGAGAGCTCCGTAATGGCCCGGACGGTTTCCCCGCTGTTGCCAATGGCAAGCCCCAGGTTTAGGCCGTGGGCCTCCACCGTCAGACGGTCCTCTTCAATCGTGCTCTCCACACGGGCATCCAAGCCCATCGCGTCGAGTAGACCCTGAACGAATCCTTCGGTGATTCCAGCCTGTGTCTGTAAATCCATTGCCTCGGCCTCAGCCCTCTCCCGGTCGCTTCCACGACCGCTGCCATTCGTCGACTTCGCTGACGATTCCCTTGACGCCGACTGGCGCCCATTTTCCCGGCGCCTGTCCGGCTTTCCAGTTCCCTGCCCATCGTCGCCATCTCGCCCGGCCGACGAAGCCATCTGTTCCTGCTGGCGAGCCGGCTGACGATCATTGCCACGACGACGCCTGTTTCCGTCACCCTCGTCAGCTTCGCTGGATGGACCCTGGCGAGTGTCACGGGATCCGCGACCCCCCTGCTGGTCCTGGCGTCCGCTTGACGAGCGTCCCTTGCCGCCCTTTCGATCATTCCGGCGGTTGCGATCGCGCCGCTCGACCTTCGGTCGGGGGCTGGTCGGCCTCACCCGGGCACGCAGGCGTGCCTCAGACTTCTTCAGGCCGAACATGGAGCGCGTCGGTTCCGACAGAACCTCCACCTCCAGCTCGTCTTCGGCTACGCCGAGCCGATCCAATGCACGCTCCTTGGCTTCATCGAGTGAGCTGCCTGTGGTCTCTATCCACTCCATCCTCACTTCCTCCTTTTCTTCTTGGCGCCATGCGCTCCGGCAGTACCCGGGGGAGTTGTTCGTCCCCCGCCTGCACGAGCTGCTGGCGGTCGCTTGTCGATCTTCGTGGGCTCGTCGGCGGCCTTCCCTCGTGACCGCCGACCGACCTTCTTCTTTGCATCAGGTAGCGGCCCTTTTGACTTCTTCTTCTTCTTCGCATCAGGTAGCGGCCCTTTTGACTTCCGGCCGGACCCTGGACTCCCAGCAGATCCATCTTCATCGGATGAACTGCTTTCAGATTTTGGGAATCATTCCTATTAGCGCCGGCCATGGTCCTACCCTTGCGGGCAGCAGACGACGACGGACTCGCCGTTAACGGCTTCGTGGTGGGCTTCGGCGCCTTGCCAGCGGCGCGTCCTGCCGCAGACTCCTTGTCGCTGCTGTTGGGCTTCTCAGGCAGGACGACGACCGGTTCCGAGTCGCCATCTGGGCCGTACAGGGTCCTGGTGATATAGCCCTGCTGGGCGATCCGATAGAGGTTCGAGATCACGAAGTAGAGGACCAGGGCCGCATCCAGGTTGAACGAAATCACCGGCAGGATAAAGGGCATCACCTTCATCAGCATCTGCTGCTGTGGGTTCACCGTGGCGTCCGGGTTCCGTCCGCGTATCTGGCGCTGCTGGATCCAGGCACTGGCGAACACCAACAAGATCAGAACCAGGTATGGAAACGCCGCCAGGACGCTCTGTGACAGCGCCGCTCCCGCCGACCGGGAAAGGTCGAAGCCGAGGAACAGCATCTCGGTCTCGCCGGCCAGATCGACGAACAGTTCCGAACCGGGATCCACGTATGCGGGATAGAAGGTCTGTTGGTTCGTCGGTACCGCGGCAAGGCCCTCGGCGGCGCCCAGACGCCCGGCTACCCAGCCGATGTCAGCCCCGACGTCGGAGAGCCGTCTCGTCATGCCGCGGAGNACCTGGTACAGCACCATGAACACCGGTGCCTGGACGAACAGGGGAAGGCATCCACCCATGGGGTTGATGCCGTTGGCCTGGTAGAAGGCCATCATCTCCTTGTTCATCGCATCCCGGTCGCCCTTGTGCCGGGTCTGGATCTTCTTCATCTCCGGCTGGAGGTGCTGCATCTTGATCATCGACCGCGTTCCCTTGAGGGTCAGCGGGGTGACGACGACCATCACCACGAACGTCAGCAGGATGATTGACAGCCCGAAGCTGGGTGACCAACCCGTAGAACCAGGCCAGAACGGCAGCGATCACATCGAACATCAGGCGTCACCTCGCTGGGAGAAGGGGGAATCACCGGGCACCGGATCCCAGCCATGGCCACCCCACGGGTGGCATCTGCCCAGCCGTCGCAGGACCAGCCAGGAGCCATGAACGGCCCCATGTCGGTCCAATGCATCCAGGGCGTACCCGGAACAGGTGGGAACGAAGCGGCACGGGCTTGGCCGCCCGTCCACCAGAACCTGGTAACGGCGCACCAGTCCCAGCAGGATGCGGGCGAAAATGCCCAGTTCAACACGTGTTTTCATCAATTCGTCAGTTCCTGGAGAGTTCATCTATCGCATCCGCCAAGTACTGCCTGAGTTCGTCGAATGACGCTTCTGAGGCTCCTGGACTGACCCGGACCAAGTAGTCCCCGGCGGGAAGAGTGGGGGCAGAACGGTCGATGTCGACGAGGATCGCCCTGAGCCGACGACGCAGACGATTCCGGACCACCGCCGAACCAACCGGTCGGGGGATCGCGTAGGCGACACGTGCTCCGGCACCGGCCGAACATGCGGCCCGAAAGCCGACCCGCAGCGGTCCGCGCCGGACGGAACGTCCGTCACGACGTAGCGCATGGAAGTCGTGTCGTCGACTGAGACGGGATATCAAGCCGACAGTCGGGTTCGACCCTTCCTTCGCCTGGCGCTGATGATGGCGCGACCCGCCCGGGTGCGCATGCGCTTCCGGAAGCCGTGCTTGCGGGCTCGACGCCGGGTATTGGGCTGATACGTACGCTTCATGGATCGTCTCCTACTGGCACGGTGGGCGTCATCAGGAGGGGGAGCACCCGGGTGCCTTCGATTTTCGTTCGTCACGGATCTGGAACGTCCGCACGTCGACCCCTTGGACGACGGAACCGACCTGGAGGCCGGCCGGAGCGGACCACCCAGGAATGGGCGATCCGGAATCCGGACCTCAGGCTANGGGGCACTCCGGGTACGNGCCAACCACCAAATCCCTCAAGCCTGTTGCACCGGCCCACAGCGACACTGCCCCGCTTGGTGGATTCTCCAGGTTGTCCACAGTATCCACAGGGCCGACCGGAGCACCATGCCCTCCAGTAACTACGAAAGGTCCGCGCTGACCGCGCCAACCGTGACTGCGTCGATTACGCGAACACCAGCCTGAGCAGGTACGACATGCCAGTCCAGCCCGTCGGGTGCGTGGTCATCCACAGGCTGCTACGTTGCCCCGCCCACACAGAGGGCGGAGTGGTCGTCAGACCACCGTTTTTCGCCTTCAACACTCTTTCCACAGAAAACTTCGCATCTGTGGACAACTCGAACGGAGGTTGACGATGACGGACGCAACAGTGTTGTGGGAGGCCTGTGCTGCCGCNATCCAGGCTCAGGTATCCGACGTCGTATGGCAGATGACGTTCAACAGTGCCCAGCCGGTGACCGCCGATGCCGAGACCCTGACCGTTTCGGTACCCAGCAACATCCTGCGGGACAGGATCGAGGGCCGGTACCGCGCAATGGTCGACGAAGCGGTAGCCGAGATCAGCGACGACCAGTTGAGCCTTCAGATCGTGATCCGTGAAGAGGTCGACGACGAGCCTCTCCTCAGGATCGTGGCTCCNACGCAAACCANGGAACCACCGNCCGTATCCACACTCGTGTCCGCACCANCTCAAACCCCGGTGGCCTCCACCCGCCCAACGACCACGTCAAGCGAGGTTCCGTTCGTAGGACGGCTCACATTCGAGGACTTCATCATCGGCTCGTCCAATCGATTCGCACANGCCGCCACCCAGGCCGTCGCCGAGACCCCGGGTCGCTCCTACAACCCGCTGTTCATCTACGGGGACGCCGGNCTGGGCAAGACCCACCTCCTCCAGGCCGTCGGTAATTACGTGACTGCGCACTACCCGACCTACCGAGTGCANTACGTGTCCAGCGAGACGTTCATGAACCGCTTCGTGGAAGCCATCCGCAACAAGCAACTTCAGGAATTCAAGGACAGGTACCGGAAGAACGACGTCCTGCTAGTCGACGACATCCAGTTCATGGAGGGCAAGGAAGGCCTGCAGGAGGAATTCTTCCATACCTTCAACTCAATCCAGCAGGACGGTGGTCAGATCGTCCTAACGAGTGATCGATCACCTGACTCGATCTCCACGCTCGAAGATCGTCTGCGTAGTCGATTCAAGATGGGCCTCGTCACCCACATCCAACCCCCAGACGTGGAGACCCGTCTGGCAATCCTCAGCAAGAAGGCAGAGCAGACGCCGAGCGGCATCCAGGTACCGGACGACGTGCTGCTCTTCATCGCCGAGAGCATCACCGACAACATCAGGGAACTGGAGGGTGCCCTCACCAGGGTCACCGCCTACTCCAGCCTCAACCATGAGCCCTGTACCAGGGCACTGGCCATAAGCATCCTGAGCGACCTGATCTCCAGCACGTCACCGTTGATCATCACACCAGACCTGATCCTGGCCAGGACCACTGACATCTACGGGTTCTCCCGTGAGGAACTCACCGGTCCAAGCCGTCGGCGACCGCTGGTGACAGCCCGACAGGTGTCCATGTACGTGTTCCGCGAGTTGACCGACCTGAGCTATCCCGTAATCGGAAGGGAGTTCGGCGGCCGGGACCATACGACGGTCATCCATGCGGTGGACAAAATCCGTAAGTTGATGCCGGAACGCCGAGACATCTACGACCAGGTTTCCGCCCTGATCTCGTCCATTCGATCCAGGACCTGACCTGATGCCGGTGTACAACACTGTGGACTTCCGGTGGATGGACGCTTCCCCATACACAGGACGTTCTCCGAAATGCCCCGGGGTGTGGACCACTGTGGACCACCAGGTACCTAGCATCATCCCCCTGACCTGCACGGATGGGTGATACTCCACAATCCACAGCACCTATTACCACTGTTACCTGATCTGAATCCTGACAATGTTGAAAGAGACCAGCCTGTGAAGTTTCGATGCGAGCGAGATGTACTCGACCGGGCGTTCTCGATAGCCAGGCGCGCCGTGTCNGGACGCGGTGGCAGCCTTCCGGTTCTGTCCGGTCTCCACCTGCAACTCGTCGGTGACAAGCTCACGGTCACCGGCAGTGACTTGGACCTGACCATTCGGGTGGAAGCCACGGTCGGTGGTGGTGGCGACGGATCCGTCGTGTTGTCGGCTCAATTGGGATCCGACATCGTGCGTGCAATGGACAGTGGCCAGATCGAGTTCTCGGTCGGCGACGACGGAGCGAGCCTTGTCGCCGGGCGCTCTGACTTCAGTCTCCGGGTCATGTCCGCCGACGAGTACCCGAGGTTCGAAGAGCCCGGGGGTGATTCGGTGACCCTCGACGCACTCGTGGTCGCTGCCGCCCTGGACCAGGTGGTGAAGGCGGCAAGCGTTGACGACGCCAGGCCGATCCTGACCGGGGTTCTGATGGCGGCAGAGGAAGACGGCCTCCGTTTCGTGGCCACCGATTCATATCGGCTAGCCGTAAGCGACCTTCCCGGAACCTCCATTCTGGCACGGGATCAGACTGTGCTGGTTCCATCCCGGGCCCTCGACGCCGTGGCACGGGTTCTCGGAGACGCCTCTGATCTCACGATCCTCCTGGGTGAGCGTGATGCGTCATTCGTGATCGACGACGTCCAGATCGTCACCCGTCTTATCGAGGGGGAGTTCCCGAACTACCGGGGCCTCATACCGGTCGACCACCCGAATTCGCTGATGGTGGATCGCCTGGCGTTGCTGGATGCCGTCAGACGGGTGGGAATCCTGGCCAGGGACTCCACCCCGGTGAGGCTGGCGATGTCGTCCGAGGGACTGGAGTTGGTGGCGATAACCCAGGACGTCGGACAGGCCAGGGAGACGCTGGATGCGGACTACACCGGGTCAGACCTGACCGTCGCCTTCAATCCCGAGTACCTGGTGGACGGCCTGGAGGCCAGTCCCGGTGATGAAGTCCGGTTGGAGACCATTGACTCGCTGAAGCCGGCGATCCTGCGCAGCACGGGAGACGACCAGTTCCTCTACCTTCTCATGCCCGTACGGGTCTCCTGACGGTCTCGTCCGGTCCGGACGTTCCTGGATCGGAAGCCCTGTCGTGAGCGTCGATCGGCTCTGGCTGACCGATTTTCGCAATCACGCGTCCGTGGACGTGGCCCTGGATCCCGGTGTGACCCTCGTGGTCGGGTCCAACGGACAGGGAAAGACCAACCTGATCGAGGCGATCGCCTGGCTCGCACGGGGATCCTCGTTCCGTGGGTCACCGAACGAGGCGCTGATCAGGTATGGCGCCGACCAAGCTGTCGTGCGGGCAGAGGTGACCGAGGGAGAGAGGACGATCCTGCTGGAGGCGGAGATCACCTCGGCCGGACGCAACCGCATCCTCGTGAACTCGAATCGGGTCCACCGGATGAGGGACCTGCTGGGTCACTTCAGGACGACGGTCTTCGGGCCGGAGGACCTCGGTGTGGTCAAAGGGGGTCCCGATGGTAGGCGGAGGTGGTTGGACGACCTGCTGGCGGACGTGCACCCTCGCAACCACATGCTGAGCACCGACCTCGACCGGATCCTGCGACAACGCAATGCGCTCTTGAAGCAGGCTCGGGGGCGGCTGACCGATGACGTGGCCATGACCCTGGACGTTTGGGACGCCAAACTGGGCGAGGTGGGCGGGAACCTGGCCGCAGCCAGGCGGGAAATCCTCGGAGCACTCGAGCCCCTGGTGGGCGACTTCCTCGAGGGCGTGAGTGGGGGAACGTCGAGGATCTCCATGGCCTATAGCGACCAGTGGTCCGCCGAGGGGTTGGTGGAGTCACTGAGGTGTGCCCGCGGCGATGATGTACGACGTGGGATAAGCACCGTCGGACCGCACCGTGACGATGTGATGATCCATGTCGACGGCCTTCCGACCCGCACGCACTCGTCGCAGGGAGAACAGCGGTCGGTGGCCCTGGCGATGCGCCTCGCCGGCCACCGCCTGGTCGTGAACCGGACCGGGACCGACCCGGTGGTCCTGCTCGACGACGTGTTCTCAGAGTTGGACGACGACAGGGTTCGTGCTCTGGTCGAACTCCTACCGGCCACACAGTCGGTCATCACCACAGCGGGGACCGTCCCCGACGGTGTGGAGGCGGGAACGATCCTGCGGCTCACGGGCGGGGTGTTCTCTTGAGACGGGTGGGCTGTCGGACGGGCCGGCAGGGGCTGGATCGCCCACTTCCGGATGATGCCTGAGGATCGGGGGCCCACGCCCATCCGTAGGAGCCTGGAACGACTCCTGGCCGGAATGGGATCACCGGAGATCGACTCGATGGCGACCCTCCTGGACAGGTGGCCCGAGGTGGTGGGGGAGAGCCTGGCCGCCAGGATCAAGGCCGTCGCGGTGCGGGGATCAGAACTCCTGGTGAGCGTCGACGACCCGGCCTGGGCCAGTCAGATCTCCTGGCTGGAGACCCAGTTGCTGGAACGCATCGACGGCATNATCGGTTCCGGACGGATAACCGCCGTACGGGTACGGGTGGAGCNCGGACGGGGGGCCTGACCGGCTTTTCGGGCGCCCTGTCACGGGGTACCAGCAGACCATCCGCGGCGGCCTTGGATCCGAGGTCCGGAGGGCCTCTGCTGGTAGGCTNTTCAGGTCGTGAACTGGCCCTCTGACCTGCGGTTTTGTGTCTATNTGATGCAATTATCGGCTTCTTCGATCCCCTGCACCACGACACCTCCGGAGGGGGCACCATGACGAGCCCCGAGACCACCTACAGCGCAGCGGACATCACGGTCCTGGAAGGACTGGAGGCGGTCCGCAAACGGCCCGGCATGTACATCGGTTCGACCGGCCCGACCGGTCTCCACCACCTGGTCTGGGAGGTGGTGGACAACTCGGTCGATGAAGCCATGGGCGGTCACTGCACGACCATCGACGTGGTCCTGCTGGAAGGCGACTGCTGTCAGGTGTCGGACGACGGGCGGGGAATTCCGGTCGAACGCCACCACCAGTTCACTGACCTCTCCGCCGCCGAGGTCGTCCTCACGATCCTGCACGCCGGCGGCAAGTTCGGGGGTGAGGGCTACAAGGTCTCAGGTGGCCTGCACGGGGTCGGCATCTCCGTGGTGAACGCCCTTTCCAGTCGGATCGAGGTCGAGATCGACCGGGACGGTCGCCGCCACTACATGGACTTCGTGGACGGTGGGCGCCTCGAGACGCGTCTCTCGGACGTCGGCCCCGCGCCTGACGACCGTACGGGTACCACGGTCCGCTTCTGGCCGGACGGCACGGTCTTNGAGGAGACCCGCTTCAGGTTNCAGACGCTGGCGGAACGCTTCCAGATGATGGCCTTCCTCAACCGTGGTCTGGAGATTCGTCTCAGCGACGACCGTGAGGGCGAGCGCCACGAGGACATCAACTATTGCTACGAGGGTGGCATCCGCGATTTCGTGGCCCATGTCAACGCCTCCAAGGAATCACTTTTCGCCGAGGTGGGCCACATCGAGGGCAAGGAGGAAGGCCAGGAGGTGGAGGTCGCCTTCCAGTGGAACACCGGCTTCAACAGCGATGGCCTCCATTCCTTCGCCAACGGGATCAACACCCTTCAGGGAGGCATGCACGAGGAGGGCTTCCGGAGCGCCCTCACCTCGGTGGTGAACCGCTACGCCCGCAAGCGCGGCCTGTTGAAGGAGAACGACGACAACCTCCAGGGAGAGGACATCCGCGAGGGCCTGACGGCGATCATCAGCGTGAGGTTGGTGGACCCGCAGTTCGAGGGCCAGACGAAGTCCAAGTTGGGCAATGTCGAGACCCGCTCGCTGGTGCAGCGAACCACCAACGAGAAGCTCGCCGAATGGCTCGAGGAACACCCGTCGGAGGGCAGGAGCATCCTCCAGAAGGCGGTCAACGCCCAGCGCGCCAGGGTGGCCGCCCAAGACGCACGCAAGTCGGCGAGGCGCAAGTCCGCCCTGGACGGCGCCGGAATGCCGGACAAGTTGAAGGACTGTGCCTCGAGGGACCCGCGTGAGTCGGAACTGTTCATAGTCGAGGGGGATTCCGCCGGCGGATCGGCCGTCCAGGCGAGGGACCCACGGACCATGGCGATCCTCCCGATCCGGGGAAAGATCCTCAACGTGGAGCGGGCCCGGGCGGACCGGATGCTCAAGAACACCGAGATCCAGACTCTCATCCAGGCGATCGGTGGCGGCTTCGGAGACGACTTCGATGTCGAGAAGATCCGCTACCACAAGGTGATCCTCCTCTGTGACGCAGACGTGGATGGCAGCCACATCCGGACCCTGCTGCTGACCTTCTTCTTCCGGCAGATGAGGCCGCTGGTGGAGATGGGGCACGTCTACATCGCCCAGCCGCCCCTCTACTCGACCATCGTCGGGCGCGAGAAGGTCTACCTGAAGGACGACCACGCCAAGAGGGCCTTCCTGGCCGAGCATCCGAACCACAAGAAGGAGTTCCAGCGCCTGAAGGGCCTCGGCGAGATGGACTTCGGCGAGTTGAAGGAGACCACCATGGATCCGTCGCGACGGAGCCTGCTCCAGGTCTCGGTCGAGATGATGGCCATTGCCGACGAGGTGTTCTCCACCCTGATGGGCGAGGACGTGGAGAGCCGCAAGCGGTTTATTCAGACGAACGCACACGACGTGCGGTTCCTGGACATCTGATGGGAGACGTCGTAGAGCCGCCGGTGGACGACGTGGCCTCGACCCTGGGATCCATCCAGCCGATCGAGATCCAGGAGGAGATGGAGCAGTCGTTCCTCGACTACGCCATGTCGGTGATCGTGTCGCGGGCACTTCCGGACGCCCGGGATGGCCTCAAGCCGGTCCACAGGCGAATCCTCTGGGGCATGTACGACCTGGGGGCCCGACCGGATCGACCCACCATGAAGTGCGCCAGGGTGACCGGCGAGGTCATGGGCAAGTACCACCCCCACGGCGACCAGGCGATCTACGACGCGCTGGTCAGGATGGCCCAGTCCTTCAGCCTGCGGCACCCAGTGGTCCACCCGAAGGGGAACTTCGGCTACTCACCTGACGATTCCGCCGCCGCCGCCCGATACACGGAGTGCCGCCTCGACCCGATTGCCCTCCACCTCCTCGCCGGGATAGACGAGGACACGGTCGACTTCACGGAGAACTACTCCGGCGAGTTCATCGAGCCCAGGGTGCTGCCGGCCAGGTTCCCGAACCTGCTCGTGAACGGCAGCCAGGGCATCGCAGTGGGTATGGCGACCAACATCCCCACCCACAACCTGGGCGAGGTCATCGACGCCACGATCCACCTCATTGACCATCCGGATGCCACGCCGGACGACCTGATGCAGCACCTGCCGGGTCCCGACTTTCCCACGGGGGCGCTCATCCTCGGGCGGTCAGGCATCCGCGAGGCCTATCGGACCGGCCGGGGACAGGTCCGCATGCGGGCC